>ENA-OQDW01000690-OQDW01000690.1-human-gut-metagenome-genome-assembly--contig:-NODE-690-length-13639-cov-2.329855_pt1 | contig 13639 bp, 14 predicted proteins | sample MGYA00242784_ERZ504613 | MGnify/ENA primary metagenome ERZ504613 (study PRJEB26092, sample SAMD00036330) | human gut metagenome | host: Homo sapiens | study: EMG produced TPA metagenomics assembly of... | reverse complement strand
CAAACAAGCTGTTTCGTATCGTGAAAAAGATTCTGAAGCTGCTTACCAGCCGTATGGTCATTATCGGTGTTGCACTTCTTCTGGAATTTTGCTGGCTGGCCGGAATTGTGATGCAGCTCAATGAAAAATCTGTCTACATCAACTATGCGGTCACGATTCTTTCCCTGATTGCAGTGCTTTCGATTATCAATAATCCGAAAATGAATCCCGGCTACAAACTGATGTGGGCAGTCTGTATCCTGGCGCTTCCGGTAACCGGAATCTGCCTGTACGGCATTCTCGGCCATTCCAGTGTGGCAAGAAAATTCCGTACACATTACGATACAGTTCTGCTTTCGCAGGGAGGCGTTCTTGGAGAGGAAGAAGAGACGCGTAAAAAGCTCGAGGAAGAAAATATCCTGGCAGCGGGGCAGTCTTCCTATCTGACCAATTATGCGCATTATCCTGTTTATGAAAATACAGAAACAGAGTATTACCCGCTGGGAGATGTATGGTTTGAGCACTTTATTGAGGAACTCAAAAAGGCAGAACACTACATTTTTATGGAATATTTCATCATCAGCGAGGGGTATCTGTGGGATACGGTGCTGGAGATTCTGAAGGAAAAAGCGGCCGCCGGTGTGGATGTGCGGCTGATTTACGATGATTTCGGCTGCGTGACGACACTGCCGTATCAGTATTATAAATCGCTGCAGCAGATGGGCATCAAGTGTGCGGCGTTCAATCAGTTCCGACCGGTGCTGAATGTCATTTTAAATAACCGTGACCACCGGAAAATTGCCGTGATCGACGGTCATACGGCTTTCACGGGCGGCATTAATCTTGCGGACGAATACATTAACCGCAAGGAGCGGTTCGGCCACTGGAAGGATTCCGGAATCTGTCTGCATGGTGAGGCGGTATGGAGTTTTACGGTGATGTTTCTGCAGATGTGGAGCACAATCACCGGTATGGAATGCGATTTCGAATCATACCGGCCGGAAATCTATCACGAGGAAGCGTTTAAAAAAGACGGTTTTGTGCAGCCATACGGCGATTCCCCGCTGGATGGAGAGACAGTAGGCGAGCATGTTTATCTGAACATTATTTCACAGGCGAAAAAATATCTTTATATTTTTACCCCGTATCTGATTCCGGACAACGAGACGCTGACCGCTCTCTGCATGGCGGCAAAGCGCGGAGTCGATGTGCGGATTGTAACGCCGGGCATCCCGGATAAGAAGATTGTCTATATTCTGACGCAGGCCAATTACGAGATCCTGCTGGAATCCGGCGTTCAGATTTACCAGTATACGCCGGGCTTTATCCATTCCAAGAGCTTTGTCTGTGATGATGAAGTTGCGACGGTCGGAACGATCAACATGGATTACCGGAGCATGTACCTGCATTTTGAGTGCGGTGTCTGGATGTACGGCAGCAGTGCGGTTGCCCAGGTAAAAGAGGATGCGCTGATCACGTTTGAACAGTGTGAGCAGATCAATATGGACTACTGCCGAAAGAAAAATTTTGCAGTCCGTGCACTCCGCGGTGCGCTGAAGTTTCTGGCACCGCTGCTGTAAACGGAACAGACAGCATAGTTCTGCGGTCGTCTGCATAGCCTGTAGGGAAGAAAGAGCAGATGTTTCGGGGGAATATGAAGAGAAGAACACGAAATATCGTCTGGAGCCTGCTGATGATCCTGGCGCTTCTTGCAGCGCCCTTGAAAGTGACTGCGGCAGAGCAGAATGGAGAATCTTCCGACAAGCAGCAGAACGAAACAACGGAACAGAAAACAGAAGAGACGGAGGAGACAGCACCGGAGATGACAACGGACCTTGGGCTGGCTTCGCCGTCTGTTCTTTTGATGGAGGCACAGACCGGAACTGTTCTGTACGAGAAAAATGCGTCGGAACAGCGAAGCCCGGCGAGCATTACAAAAATCATGACGCTGCTGCTGATTTTTGAAGAGCTCGAAAAAGGGACGCTCCAGCTGACCGACGAAGTGACGACGAGTGCGCACGCCAGAAGTATGGGCGGGTCCCAGGTTTTTCTGGAAGAGGGCGAAAAGCAGACCGTTGAGACGATGATCAAGTGTATTGTCGTTGCTTCGGGAAACGATGCATCTGTAGCGATGGCAGAGCATATTGCGGGGACAGAAAGCGAGTTCGTCAGCCGGATGAACCAGAAAGCAAAAGAACTCGGCATGAACGACACGAAGTTTGAGGACTGCTGCGGCCTCACGGATTCCGACGGCCATTACACGACAGCGCAGATGTGGCGAAAATGTCTCGGGAGCTGATCGAGCGCTTTCCGCAGATCCTGAACTATTCCTCTATCTGGATGGAAGAGATTACGCATGTCACACAGAAGGGAAGCAAACCATTCACCCTCACCAATACAAATAAGCTGATCCGCGGCTATGAGGGCTGTGTGGGACTGAAAACAGGAAGCACCTCGAAGGCGAAGTACTGCGTCTCGGCAGTGGCGAAGAAAAATGATCTGACGATGCTGGCAGTCGTGATGGGAGCACCGGACTACAAGGTGCGGTTTGCAGATGCAGCGTCACTGTTCCAGTATGGGTTTTCGTCCTGCAGCATCTACATAGACCGGGAACGCGATCCCCTGCCGGAACTTTCGGTTGTTTACGGAAAGCAGGATACGGCAGAACTGGAATATGCGGAAGAATTCCGCTATCTTACGACGGGCGGGACGGTGATTGGTGAAGTGGAAAAAACGATGGAACTGCCGGAAGAGGTGCAGGCCCCTATCCAGAAAGGCGAGTGTGCCGGAAGAATTGTTTACAAAGCAGACGGTGAGGAACTTGGTTCCGTTGCGATTTTATATGGAGCAGACGTGGCAAGAGTCGGCATGTGGGATCTGTTCGGATGTACGATGAAACAATATTTTCTTGGGACGGCATAAAGCCGGAGTATCATGCGCGAAAAGGAGAAAAACATGGCAAAGAAAAATTACTATGCGGTAAAACAGGGAAAGGTTCCGGGCATCTACCGGACATGGGATGCGTGCAAAGCGCAGGTACACGGTTATCCTGGCGCAATTTACAAGGGATTTGAGCGTCTGGAGGAAGCAGAGGCCTTTCTGGGCGGCGGTAAAATGCCGGAACCATTGCTGCGGGAAACAAAAGGAACGTATTTCGCTGCCCCGGAACGAAAGGCAGTACAGAGCACGGCAGCACCCGATCCTTCTTCTTGGGACTGGGAACACCTGATTCTGGCGGAAAAACCATGCGAAGACCCGGAATACGCCGGTGTCGGCAGGAGCGCCGTCGCATACGTGGATGGAAGCTATCAGCATGCGCTCGGAAAGTTCTCCTGCGGTGTGGTCCTCTTCCTGGACGGAAAAGAGCTGAATCTTGCAGAAGAATACAGCGACCCGGATCTCGTCTCCATGCGGAATGTAGCAGGCGAGATCAAGGCGCAGAGCTGGCCATGGCTTACTGCCTGACACATGATATTCCGGAGCTGGCCATCTATCACGATTACCAGGGAATCGCAAGCTGGTGTACGAGAGAATGGCAGGCGAAAAAACAGGGAACCATCGATTACCGGAATTTTTACGATCTGGCATCGGCCAAAGTTGCGATCCGCTTCTGCAAAGTAAAGGGCCACACCGGCGTCACCTACAACGAAAAAGCCGATCAGCTGGCAAAACAGGCACTGCTTATAAACAGCAGGGAAAACGGGTTGTCATACACCGAAAAATCAAGTATAATGAACGGTATGAGAAAATTTACAACGACCTATTACAAACTTTCGTCAAATGGAAAATTTCTGGAAGGAAACGGTTTTCGTCTGGCGTTTATCAGTGATCTTCACAATATGGAGTTTGGCCCGGATAACACGGTGTTAAAGGCAGTCATCGATGAGGCGGCTCCGGATCTTGTCATCATCGGCGGGGACCAGATTGTGGCAAAGCCGGGGGAGAACCTCGACCCGGGTCTGAGTTTCGCGGAACGTCTTGCGGAGGAATACCAGGTAATCTATGGCTGCGGAAACCACGAATACCGTCTGAAGCTGTATCCGGAACAGTACGGCGATCTGTATGAAAAGCTCCGGGAGCGCCTGAAAAAGGCAGGAATCTGCTATCTGGAAAATGAGACGGCGGATCTTACCATCAGCGGCTGTCCGGTCCGGATCTACGGCTATGCCATGGACCGCACCTATTACAACCGCTTTTACCGCGGACCGCTGCCGGTTTCGGAACTGACGGACCACCTTGGAAAACCGGATCCGGCGCGCTACGGCATTCTGCTGGCACATCACCCTGCCTACCGCAGCTCCTATGCATCATATGGAGCCGATCTGACGCTTTCCGGCCATTATCACGGCGGCGTGGTGGGCCTTGGCGCGCACCGGGGGCTTGTGACGCCGGATTTCCGCCTTTTTTCGAAAAACTGCCGCGGGCTGTTCCTGACGGGCGGCACCTGCCAGATCATCAGTGCAGGAACGGGCGAACACACCATTCCGGTCCGCATCTGGAACAGAAGAGAATTGATTATTACAGATATCGGGAAACCGTAAGGGAGAACAGAGCACATGGCGATACCAGTAAAGCTTCCGGTGTTTGAAGGACCGCTGGACCTTCTTCTTCACCTGATCGATAAAAATAAAATAGATATTTACGATATCCCCATTGTAGAGATTACGGACCAGTATCTGGAATACATTCATCAGATGGAGCGGGAAGACCTCGACATCATGAGTGAGTTCATGGTCATGGCGGCGACGCTTCTGGATATCAAATGCCGCATGCTGCTTCCGAAAGAAGTGAATGAGGAAGGCGAGGAAGAGGACCCGAGAGCCGAGCTGGTGCAGCAGCTTTTAGAGTACAAAATGTACAAGTACATGTCGTACGAGCTGCGTGACCGCATGAACGAGGCGAGCCGTTCCGTGTACAAGGAACCGACGCTTCCAAGAGAAGTGCTGGAGTACAGGACGCCGGTCGACACCTCCGAGCTCCTCTCGCAGATTTCTCTCGCGAAGCTCCATACGATCTATAAAATGATTTTAAAGCGCCAGGAGGACAAGATCGACCCGATCCGAAGCAAGTTCGGAAAGATCGAAAAAGAAGAGGTCAGCCTGCCGGACAAGATGACGTATGTCGAGCAGTTTGCTGTTAAAAAACGCCGCTTCAGCTTCCGCGACCTTTTGGAATCCCAGCCGGGCAAGGTGCATGTGATTGTCACCTTCCTTGCAATCCTGGAGCTGATGAAAACCGGCAAAATCCGGATCAGCCAGGAGGAGCTTTTCGGGGATATCCTGATTGAATCCCTGGAGGATGAAGACACCGTAGTTGTGCCGTATACAGACGAGACAGACAGTGAGGACAAGACAGATGGAAGAACAGAACAGGAATAAAGAAACTGCCCTGGGTGAGGCAAGACGCCCCTCTTCGGTCGAGGAGGCGGAAGCAGCCATCGAGCAGTCCTTTTTGCGATGGGAGATTCCGTGGAGCTGGGAAGGATTGCAAAAGCGATCGGCCATGACACGGAGACGACCGCAGGATTCTGAACCATATGATGGAAAAATATAATACGAAAGACCGCGGCATCCACATCGTGGAGCTTGAAAATGCGTATCAGATGTGCACGAAACAGGAATATTATGATTATCTTGTCAACATCGCCATGCACCGAAGAAGGCGGTTCTGACCGACGTCATGATGGAGACTCTCTCGATCATTGCCTACAAGCAGCCGGTCACGAAGCAGGAGATCGACAAGATCCGCGGCGTCAAGAGCGATCACGCGGTCAACAAACTGGTGGAGTACAATCTGGTGCAGGAGCTTGGCCGCCTCGACGCGCCGGGCCGCCCGATTGTGTTCGGCACGACCGAAGAATTCCTGCGGAACTTCGGCGTCGATTCCACCGACAATCTGCCGGAGATCAGTCCGGTCAAGATGGAGGACTTCCGCGCAGAAGTGGAAGAGGAAATGCAGATCAAGCTGGATGTCTGATCCGGCAGGAGAAAAAAGAAGGGAGATACCGATATGCCTACTACGTACGCACACGACAGGTTCGGAAGAGAAGTCTATGAACAGCTTCCGGCAAATTTGAAAAAGATCATTCGAGAAAACAAAAAATTGTATCTGATCGGACTGCACGGGCCGGATATCTTCTTTTATTACCATCCGTTCTCGAAAAACCGTGTGTCTGATTACGGAACGCTTCTGCATGAGCAGACGGCTTCCGTTCTGTTCGAGGATGAGGTGAAAAAGTATCAGCAGAGCCCGTCAGAGGCGATGGAAGCGTATCTGTTAGGCTTTGCCTGCCATTACCTTCTCGATTCGACGTGTCATCCGTATATCGGGAAATTTGTGGATCACACTGGAATTTCCCATGCAAAGATTGAGACGAGCCTTGACCAGTACTTCATGCTGGAGGACGGCCTCGATCCGCTCGTATACCGTCCGGCATCGCCGATCTGCCCGCACACCGACGGCAACAAGGTCATCCACCGCTGTTTTCCGGAAATCGGGGAAACAGAAATTGTCGAATGCCTGAAGGGCATGAAGCTCTGGACGAGAATCACGATCTGCCGCAGCAGTGCGGTAAGAAACCTTCTTCTTGGAGCGATGAAACTGGTCGGCTGCTATGATTCGATGGGCGGCCGTGTGATGCCTGGAAGGCTCAGAAGGAATGCGAAGCGGGCACACGGAATCTTGTCCACCTGTACGAAAGAGCGCTTGCAGAGGCGCCGCAGGAGCTTGTAAAGCTGGATGAAGTGCTCCATGGAAACGGAACGCTTTCCCCGCGCTTTGACCACAATTTTGATTAAAACAGACTTTTGAGAGCAACAGTAAGAATAGAAAAATCCCGGCAGGAATCTTTCCTAAGAATTCCTGACCGGGATCTTTTTTTGTCCGAAAGCAGATCTTTAATTTGATTTTACTTCACGCCACAGCTGGTTGTAAACCTCATCGGCATCATCGCCAAGATACGTAAAGGTTTCGCACCGTGCAAGCGTTTCCTCATCCGGGAAGGCGATTTCACTGTTTCGGATATCGTCATCCTCAATCAGTTCACGCGCCGCATCATTCGGCGTAGAGTAGGTAATATACTCAAAGTTTTTCAGTGCGATGTCCGGCCGGCAGAGGAAATTCAGGAATTTCTCTGCGTTTTCGACATGCTGCGCATCTTTTGGAATGCACCAGGAATCGATCCAGACGTTGGAGCCTTCTTTTGGAACAACGTATTCCAGATCCGGGTTTTCACGCTTCGTGTAGATAGCTTCACCGGAGTAAATAACGCCGATAGCCGCCTCATTTCCGATCATCTTGTCACGCACCTGATCCACAACGTACGCCTGCACGAGAGGTTTCTGTGTCACAAGCAGATCCTTCGCCTCCGTCAGCTCCTTGATATTGGTGGAGTTTAAGGAGTATCCCAGATCCTTTAAAGCAACAGCAAACGCATCGCGCACGCTGTCCTGCATCAGAATGCTGTCGCGGTAATTGGTATCCCACAGAACAGACCAGGAGTCGATCGGCTCGCTTACCATTTTTTTGTTGTACAGAATACCAACTGTTCCCCAGCAGTACGGGATCGAGTAGAGATTGCCCGGGTCGAACTGCTCGGAAGTCTCGTAGTACATATCTCCAATGTTGGAAGCGTTCGGAATATGGTCAAAGTTGATCGGCTGCAGCAGATCGTTCTGGATCATCTTCTGAATCATATAGTCGGACGGGCAGACAAGATCGTAGGAAATCGCACCGGATTTGATCTTCGGATACATGATTTCGTTCGTCTCATACTCCTCGTAAACAACGTGGATACCGGTTTCTTCCTCAAAGATATCGATGACATCAGAATCCATATATTCGCCCCAATTGTACACAATCAGCTGCTGGGAGCCGCCGGCTGAAGCATTCTGGCTTCCGTAGTAAATACCGCCGCCGCCGATGACAAGCACCATGGCGATCGGAAGAATCCGGCGGAAGACCACACGTTTCGTGATGCGGAAACGGATGCCCTTCTTCGCCATAGCCTCGCGCTCTTTTGCCTCCTCTTTTTCTTCCTTCGGAGAAGGATTCACATTCACAAGGAGCAGCAGAAGCAGTACGGTGACAAAAAGAATTGTGGAGAGCGAGTACATCTCCGGCTTGATTCCCTTGCGGACCTCGGCATAAATCTTTGTGGAGAGCGTATCAACGCCCGGTCCTTGGTGAAGTAGGTGATAACGAAATCATCGAGGGACATGGTAAAGGAGAGCAGAAAGCCTGAAACAACGCCCGGCATGATGTCCGGAAGATGACTTTCCAAAACGCGTACAGAGGGGAAGCGCCAAGGTCGAGGGCTGCCTCGTACGTTGATTTGTTCGTCTGCTTTAATTTCGGCATAACGCTCAAAATAACATAAGGAACATTGAACGTGATATGCGCCATCAGAATCGTGCCGAATCCAAGCTGAATGCGGCAGATGATAAAGAGCAGCATCAGCGAGATTCCCATAACGATCTCACCGTTCAGCATCGGGATGTTCGTAATACCCATGAAAAGCGTCCGGCTTTTTTTTGACATGCTGTTGATGCCGATGCACGCAAGCGTTCCAAGGATGGTTGCAATCGCAGAGGCAAGAAGCGCAATGATTAACGTTGTATACAGCGCGTTCATGATCTCTGTATTGGCAAACAGTGAACGGTACCAGTGCAGCGTAAAGCCACCCCATTTGGCACGCGTTTTTGATGCATTAAAGGAGAGCACCACAAGGGTGACAATCGGCGCATACAGAAGAATAAAGATGAGCGCCATGTAAATTTTTTCCAGTTTCTTTCTCAAAATGCCGTTCCCTCCCCGTCTTTATCGTATTTGTTCATCAGAACCATCGACAGGATGATGAAAATCATCAGGACTGTGGAAAGTGCGCTTCCGGCATTCCAGTTGTTGGTCTGTTTGAACTCCTGCTCGATGACGTTTCCGATCAGAAGGATCTTGCTTCCGCCGAGCAGGTCGGAAATAACAAAGGTTGTAAGCGCCGGGATAAATACCATGGTAATACCGCTTACGATACCCGGCGTGGTGAGCGGCAGCGTTACTTTCAGGAAAGTCTGTACGCTGTTCGCTCCGAGGTCTCTTGCTGCGTTGATGACGTCACGGTCGATCTTAATCAGGACATTGTAGATCGGCAGAACCATAAACGGCAGGAAGTTGTAAACCATACCGAGAATGATCGCTCCCGGTGTGTTGATGATGGAAATGCCGGGCAGATGGAAAAACGAGAGAATGCTGTTGATGACGCCGTTTTTCTCAAGCAGTGTCTGCCATGCAAGCGTACGGAGCAGAAAGTTCATCCACATCGGGAGAATGAAGATCAGCACAATAAAGCTGGTCTGGTTGACATTCCGGTTTGCCAGAATCATGGCAAGCGGATAGGCAAGGACAAGACAGAGTACTGTGCTAAGGAGTGAGAGCCACAGAGCCAGGCCAAGTGCCTTGATGTTTTCCTTCGTTGCAACGTAGGCAAAATTCGAAAGGGTAAAGCCGCCTTCTTCCCCGGTGAACGCATAGTAGAGAATCAGGATCAGCGGGATGATGATGAAACCGGCAGCCCAGACGGCATACGGTGCTGCCAGCCATTTCTTTAATTTATTACTCTTCAATGCTGCCGCCTCCTCATCTTCGGATTCCGGTTTGTTCATAATCTGGATATCGAACGGATCGACGTGAATGCCGACTTCCTGTCCGACCGGGAACAGATCGGTAGAGTGAACGAGAAGCTCAAAACCGTTCACCGTAACCTCCATCTCATAGTGAACACCTTTGAAAATCAGATGGGTGACACGTCCGCGGATGGTACCTTCCTCCGGCTTCACAAGATCAATATCCTCCGGGCGGATCACAACGTCGATCGGTTTGTTTTTGCCGAATCCGACATCAACGCACTCGAACTTCGCACCGAGAATCTCGACGAGACGGTCCTCAATCATGATGCCGTCGAGAATGTTGCTGTCACCGATGAAGTCTGCAACGAATGCGTTCTGCGGCTCATTGTAGATGTCTTCCGGTGTGCCGATCTGCTGGATATAACCCTGGTTCATGACAACAATCGTGTCCGACATAGTAAGCGCCTCTTCCTGATCATGGGTGACATAGACAAAGGTGATACCAAGCTCGTTTTTCAGACGGATCAACTCGTACTGCATATCCTGACGGAGCTTTAAGTCAAGTGCGCCGAGCGGCTCATCCAGAAGCAGAACTTTTGGTTCGTTGACAATCGCGCGCGCAATGGCGATTCGCTGCTGCTGGCCGCCGGAGAGAAGCGCCGGGGAGCGGTTTTCGTAACCCTCAAGGTTAACAAGTTTTAATGCGTATTTGATTTTGTCATCGATATATGCTTTGGATTTTCCTTTGATTTTCAGCCCGAAAGCAATGTTTTCCGCAATTGTCATATGCGTGAAAAGAGCATATTTCTGGAACACCGTATTTAACTGGCGTTTGTTCGGCGGAAGCTGGGTGATATCCTGTCCGTTAAATAAAACCTTTCCGGCATCCGGTGTCTCAAAACCGCCGAGGATACGTAATGTGGTTGTTTTTCCGCAGCCGCTCGGGCCAAGGAGGGTAAGAAATTCGTTTTCACGGATATAAAGATTCAGATCATCCAGAATGGTAACTCCGTCGTACGATTTTGTGATGTTGACCAGATCAAGTAATTTGGTACTCATGTGTAATATGCTCCTTTCGAGTTGTGAAATTTGGAACACCGTTTCTCGTGAAAATCACGCGGTGTAAAAAATCTAAAAATAAGGCGGAGAACTGACCCAGAGAATGATGGCCGGCGTTTTACCCGGATTTTCCAGATAGTGATTACAGGAAGCGGGATAGTAGAAGCTTTCCCCTTTCTTCACTTTGTGGCATTCATCTCCAAGATGAAGGAGAATACGGCCGGAAAGTACATAGCCGAATTCCTCGCCTTCATGCGGTGAATCAATCTCGGTGCACGCGCCGCTTTGCAGCGTCAGCCGGATTGGCTCCATCCTGTTTTTCTGTGCATTCGGAACGATCCATGCGATCTCGTTGCCCTGCGCTTCAGCGGTCTTTACAAAGTAATCTTCTTCGCAAAAGACAACCTGATTGTCCTGCTCTTCGCCGAAAAACGTTTTTAGATCCGTTCCAAGGCAGGTAAGAACATCAACCAGCGTGGCGATCGAGGGAGAGGTCACATCGTTTTCAAGCTGGGAAATAAATCCCTTTGACAGCTCGCTCCGATCTGCCAGTTCCTCCTGCGTCAGCCCTTTCCACATCCGCAGTTCCCTGATTTTTTTTCCGATTTCCATAAAAAATCCTTTCTGCATCCAAAGTCTTTCCCGGGATCCTTTTGCTGAATACGGATTCTCAGGAAATCTCAGTAAAAATAAACAAAAAGTTTAGTAATTCTATACAAACATGGGAATTATACATGATATGGATCGCAGTGTCAATAACTTTGTGAAATTTTACCATGATTTTACAGGAAACCTCATATAATGAAGAAGAAGCAGACAAAAAGCCGGTCCCAAAAGAGCGTCCGGCTTTTCCGTTTTTAAAGAGAAAAAACACAAGGGGGATCTGATTTTGAACAGAAAAAGAAGAAACAAGACAGGTTTTTTCCTGGGAATCCTGCTTCTGTTTTTGGGAAGTGTGTCCGTGACTGCGACAGAGCAGGAGAGCGAGCCGAATCAGCTGTTTGCAACGGCGGCATGCCTGATGGATGGCGATACCGGCCGTGTGCTGTTCGGAAAACGCGAGACAGATCCTATGGCAATGGCGAGCACAACGAAAATCATGACATGCATTCTGGCACTGGAAAACGGACAAGAGCAGACGGTCGCAACTGCATCGGCTAAAGCAGCCGCAGCGCCGAAAGTACATCTCGGTGTGAGGGAGGGAGAACAGTTTCTGCTTGGCGATCTTCTGTATTCCCTGATGCTGGAATCGCATAACGACGCGGCGGTAATGATTGCAGAGACCATCGGCGGAAGTGTAGAGGAATTTGCATCGCTTATGAATGAAAAAGCCGCAGCAATCGGCTGTACAGATACGCATTTTGTGACGCCGAACGGTCTCGATGCTTCTGACGCAGGCGGAGATCACCACACGACAGCAGCTGATCTGGCACGGATCATGCGATACTGTGTCTGGATTTCACCGAAAGCCGCCCAGTTTCTCGCAGTGACGCAGACGCGGTCCTATACCTTCTGGGATCTGGAAAAGAAAAACATGTTCAACTGCTATAATCACAACGCACTGCTGGATCAGATGGATGGAGCTGTTTCGGGAAAAACCGGCTTCACGGCAAAAGCCGGTTACTGTTATACCGGTGCGCTGGAGCGGGATGGAAAGCGTCTGATTGTGTCGTTGCTTGCGTGCGGATGGCCCAGCCATAAAAACTATAAATGGGCGGATGCCGCAAAGCTTTTAAACTACGGGCTGGAATCGTATATGTATCGTGACGTGCTGGACCATAGCTGGAACCCAGGGCAGATTGAAGTAGCAGACGGTGTTTACGACGGGATGCTGCAGGTAAAAAGCAGCGCCCGCCTTACCCTTACAAGCCCGGCGCTTGATCCGGCGCGCTCGCTTCCCGCTCTTCTGAAGAGACAGAAATACCGGAAAAAGACATTTTTTTACCGGAGCTTTTGAAAGCCCCGGTAAAGAAAGGAGAAAAGGTCGGTTCGGTTACGTATTCGATCGACGGGATTCTTCTCGCGGAATATCCCGTCTATGCAGCCGAAACGATCGAGAAAATTGATTATGGGTGGTGCATGGAAAAGGTCGCAGAGCGCCTCTTTTGTCATTCTTCGGTATGAGTCACTTTTGCAAGTGTTTCTGTTGAAAGAATTTTCCGGATATTGCAGAGAAACAGCGTAACGGCAGTGATAACAGAACATACATCAGCGATCGGTTCTGCATAGTAAACGCCCATGACACCGAAGAAATGCGGCAGAATGAGTGCAAGCGGAATCAGAAGGATGACTTTTCGAAGCAGTGCAATAAAAAGAGAAATCTTCGCCTGGCCAAGACCGAGGAAGGAACTCTGTACGCCGCTCTGCAGTCCGAAAATTGCCATGCCGGCAATGTAAACCGGAAGTACCTTCTCTACGATGACAATCAGTTCCGGGTCAGTCGTGAAAAGACCGGCAAAAAGAGCCGGACGAAGCATTGCGAATACAACGTAGACGAAAGCGGCAGTAAAAGTAATGGCGATCATGCGCCGGATTGTCTGGCGGACACGGTCAAACTGGCCTGCACCAAAGTTGTAGCTGATGATCGGCTGTACACCGTTCGTAAAGCCGTTGACCGGTACGAAAATCAGCTGCAGCACCGACTGGAGAATTGTCATCGAGCCGACATAGAGGTCGCCGCCGTACGTCTGTAGCCCGTGGTTCATGACGATTGTGATGGCACTTTCCGTTGCAGACATGATAAATGGTGAGATGCCGAGTGCCATGACAGAGCCTAAAATGGAAAAATCCGGTTTCATGGTGCGAAGAGAAAGGCGGACACCTGATTTTTTGAGGTAAGAAACCGAAGAACCCATGCAGCACTTAAAGCCTGGGAGAGAATGGTAGCAAGTGCGGCCCCGGAAACACCCATATGAAGAACGAAGATGAAAACCGGGTCAAGACCAATGTTGATAACAGCGCCAATGAGAACGGAGCACATG
>ENA-OQDW01000689-OQDW01000689.1-human-gut-metagenome-genome-assembly--contig:-NODE-689-length-13646-cov-2.453954_pt1 | contig 13646 bp, 14 predicted proteins | sample MGYA00242784_ERZ504613 | MGnify/ENA primary metagenome ERZ504613 (study PRJEB26092, sample SAMD00036330) | human gut metagenome | host: Homo sapiens | study: EMG produced TPA metagenomics assembly of... | reverse complement strand
CTCATCCAGCGCATTGTGATGGTCATCCCACTGTTCCAGCTTGCCATCAACCGCCATCTCATCCATGTACTCCTGGTAAATGCCCTTCTGCGCCTTGTTCTTCGTCGAGATCATCTGCAGATCGCCGGAAGGAATAATATAGATGTTGCTGATATAGGAGTTGCCAACCTGGGAAGCAAGAATTCTTGTCTTCACCTGGTCAATCAACGTCCGCTTGGACGTCGGATCATTGTCGTAAATCCCCACAAAATACTTTCCAAGATCCGAATCCACCACGTATTTTAATGCCTCTGCACTGATGAACGAGTTGCTCGTATCGATATTCTGCAACGCCATCTCAATCGTCTGCTGCGTGGAATCGCGATAGGAACTGCTCATTCCGTCCGCCGCCTTGCGGTAGGAAATAATTCCAAGCACAATCATAAACAGAACCGGCACAAGAAAACACAGCACGATCTTCTCCCGGATTCCAAATGCCATCGTAACATTCGCGTTTCTTCGCTTTGCCTGCTTCTTCCCCTTTTTCATATTGATAACCTTCTCCCTGTTTCTTAACATATTACCCTTATTATAGCAAAAAACACAAATATTGCCATATATTTCTACGAAAAAGTGCTTTTTTTAACAAAATATAGCCATTTTGTTCAAAAAGCATACAATATTGCCTCTGCCTGGCTCCCGCTGCTAAAAAAGTGTTAAGTCTCTTCCTGGTACACTATGAAAAAATTAAAAAAAGCGGCAAAATCCCCCTCCGTTTTCCTAGCTGTTATACTTGATGACAACTGAAACCAAAGGGGGATTTATATGACAATCTTTGAACACATTTTTTCTGTGATCGGTATTCTTATCATTATCGGAGGTTTATCTACGGAATCTATGATTCCTATTTTGAAGGCAAAGGCACTTCATCATCCAAAGCTTCCGCTTCAACCTCAGCTCAGACAACCGATGCCGTCTGACTCTCAAGCATGCGGTAGCCCACACGCGGGATCGTGGTAATGTACGTCGGATCCATCGGGATCTTCTCTATCTTCTTGCGGATATTTGTCATATTGACCCGCAGAATACGGCTGCCGCTGCTTGCATACGGTCCCCATATCTTCTCTAACAACATCTGATACGTCACCACAGTTCCCGAATTGAGGGCAAGACACTCCAGAATCCGGTATTCCACTGGCGAAAAATGAATCTCCTCCCCGGCAAGGCTTACCTGTCGTCTTGAAAAATCAATCTTCAGATCTCCTGCCTGATAAAAGCTTCCCTGTCCTCCTGGAATCCTTCTGCGCAGCGCAGTGTAAATTCTCGCCGCAAGCTCCTGCTCATGAAACGGCTTGACAATGTAGTCGTCCGCTCCCGCATACAGGGCGTTGACCTTATCCATATATCCCGTCTGCCCGGATACGACGAGAATCGGACAATCCGTCCACTCTCTGAACCACTGGATCAGACCGATCCCGTCCATATCGGAAAGCTGGGTATCCATCAGAATCAGATCCGGGCAGATACTGGTGCTCATCTCCATGCCGGAGCGTCCGCTGGTGGAAGTATAAAGCCTATAGTTCTCCCGCTGCAGCACCCTGCGGATCAGATAAAAAATACTTTCATCCTCATCAATCAGCAAAATCTTTACTCTGTCACTTATTTGGTTTTTATAGTTCACTGAAACTGCCTCCTGTCATTACGTTTTTCTATATATGTAAGTAATTCAGAAGGCAATCTCCTTTCTTTCCATCTGTCTGGTGTATATAATAGATATTCTCCCAATGGTAAATCATGCGGCATCCGTAACGGCGGCTTAGAATCCGGCAGACAACGCATACCAGAAGCATCACCCACACAACCACCGCCAGCAGTTTGGACAGCAGGCTGCGCATGCCCGCCTGCTCCCGCATGACGACTTCATCCAGCACGGAATGAATCATCGTGAACGTATCTGTGCAGGCATCCGGCTTTGCGTCCCTTGCTTCCAGCAGCGTCTGTGCAGACATCATATTCTGCCAGGAACCTTCGTGCTGCATCTCTCCCGTCAGAGCAGACTGCCCGTCTGCCACGCAGACTGCAGCGTTTCCGCGCTCCGCCCTGCCCGCCGGATCCGGTACCACATAAAAAAAGACAGCAGGAGAACCATCGCCATCAGACAGCATACCAACTTATGTCTTTTGCTGTTTACCATTTCTCCCACCATCCTTTCCGTATTTACTAATTATTGTAACATATATTCTTTTTATATCAAACTTGTATTTGTAAAATCATCTTTTTCTTAATTTCTTAGCGGTTTCTTAACGGTTTTTTCGTATATGGCACGTTTACGCAGGCAACCCTAAACAGGTAACCATCATTCACCTCCCCCGGGAGGTTCACAGAAAGGATGCCCTATGAAAGCAAATGTGATCGAAGGCTGTATCAGCTGCGGCTTGTGTGTCAGTGTATGTCCGGAAGTTTTCCGGATGAACGATGAAAATGTATCGGAGGTCTATCATCAGCCGACGCCGGAACAGGAAGATGCCACGCAGGAAGCCGCTGACGGCTGCCCGGTGAGCGTCATCGAAATCGAGTAATCCCCGGCAGAGAAAAAACATCTGCCCGCCGCACCAGTCAGTGCTCAGCGGGCAGATGTTTTTCTTGAGTTCCTCCACGTTTTTCTCCACGCGCCGCTTATCCAGCGGGTACACAAACCACAGAATCGCTGCCACAACAAAAAATCCGATCGCAGGCACCAGCGTTGCTGTGGTGTACAATCCACGCCGCACGGCATCCGTCTGCGCCGCCGCAGCCGGCTCATACCCGATCACCTGCAGCGCCCATCCTCCGATGCCTCCTGCCAGCGCCTGTCCGACCTTTCTGGCAAACGAATATACCGCATAGACAGTTCCGTCATCCCGGTGCCCGGTCTGCACTTCCTGATCATCGATGACGTCCGTGATATTCGCCCAGATCACCGTATTAAAAAAGCCAAGCCCGAGATATCCGATTGCCCCGAGCCACAGAAACAGCCACATATTCTGTAATTTCAGCACATACATGACTGCAAATACAACACCGGAGAACAGCATCCCCGCCACGGACGCCTCCTTTTTCCCAAATCGTCTAGAAACAGGCACACCGAGCGGTGCTGCCACCAGCAGAATCACCAGTGTGGACAGCAGCGTGAACAGTGAAATGCCACGGGCGTCCCCAAAGTAATCCGGATAGATATAATTGTTCATCGTGCTGATTAAAAGCTGGGAGAGCAGCAGAAATACCGCAGCTCCGATCATCCCGAGAAGTGCGCGGCTCTTCACAATCGCACCAAGCGTTGCCGCAAAACTCACAGATTCCGCGTCCACTTCACGCTCCACCGCCACCCGCTCCGTAGTCATGCGGTAACAGACCAGATAGCAGATCAACGCGAGAATCGAGAAAATGCCCGCAACCACCGTAAATGTTCCGCCGCCACGCACGACCTGATTGCCGTCTGCATCGGTCGTGTACAGAAAAAGCGGCGTCACGATGCCGATCACAAGCCCCGCCAGTGTCGCCCCAATCGACCGGGAGGTAGATAACGCCGTCCGCTCCGATGCCTCCGTCGTGATCGCAGATGCCATCGAACCATACGGAATGTTGATCGATGTATAAAAAATACTTCCCCACAAAAGATAAGTAACATACATGTAGACAATCTTCCACGGCATAGATGCCTGCGCCATGGCAGTCTGGTACATCAAAAAACTCGACAACGCCACCGGTCCGCACATCCTGCGGATCCAGCATCGGAACTTTCCATCCCGCGCCGGCGGCGCTGCGTCGACGATGCGTCCCATCGTCACATCCGTGAATGCATCCACAAATCGTGCGACCAGAAACAGTGTCCCCACCATTCCGCCGCTGATACCGAGCACCTTGGTATAGAATACCATCAGAAACGAGCTGGCAAAAATAAAGGTAAAATCGTTGCCAAAGTCACCGAACATGTAGCCGATCTTATCCCGCCTGCCAAAGTCTCTCACTTCTCCATCCTTCATTGCACTAACCCTCCGTCTTCTGCTCCCATCGGAACGTATGAAGAGAGTATGCCCGGATTATCTGTCCTGTATACCTTTTTTCTGGCGGTACATGCGCTCATCCGCAAGCTCCAGCAGTTCATGGCTTTTTTGCTTTCCCTGCTCTCCCCGCATCGCGCAGCCGATACTGATCGACAGCTGCCACGGGGTATCCGCTCCCCAGCAATTGCATTTACATTCTCCTGTGTCTGATGAATAATCACGTCCATCTCGTCCTGCGTCTTACCTTTTACAATCACAACGAATTCATCCCCGCCGTAGCGTGCCAGAAACGCCTGCATATTGCCAAAGGTGCGCTTTAACTGCTCCGCCACCAGCCTGAGCACCTCGTCGCCGGTCACGTGACCGTAGGTATCGTTTACTTTCTTGAACTTGTTCACATCCATCAGCAGATAGCAGCAGGTCTCCCGCTCTCCGCTGCGCTCGTCAAGTTCCCACATGTACTGATCCAGTCTGCGTCTGTTGTTAAGACCGGTCAGACCATCCTGCGTTACCTGACCTTTCTGAATACCAAGATACACCCACAGCAATGCAGCAACCGTAAACGCCCACGCGGCATCCATGGAAAATATTTTTTCTACCAGAATGCCCGCAGCAGGGAACAAAAAAGCGGCGGCAAGCTTCCCCAGTTCTCCCCTGCGCTGCGCACTTCCGGCACGGAGCGCACCAAACGCGGCAAGAAGAAATGCCACCACAAGGTATAACATGCCCACAGCAGGTATCAGATATGCCGCCGGTCCCTTTTTATAGTAATTCACCATATTGATAAAATAGACCGCCTTCGTCCACGGGTTTGAGAGCAGCACAGCACTGCCGATCAGTGCCGGTATCGCCAGAATCCAGCATTTTATCCCTCTCTGTCCGTTTCCGTCCTGCGCCAAATCCAGCACATACAAAAAGCACAGGTAGGCGCATGCCAAAAGGCCAAACGCATACCACACCCCCAGCCCCTTTAACAAAATCCTTGGACCAAATCCGCCTTTTCCGAGATTGCACAAAATCGCTGTGCGGCACAGTAAAAGCAGTACAAACAGCAGCATCTCCGTGCGCAGCACGCGTGTCCTCCACGAAAAAGACAGCGTCTGCCTGGTATTATGGCGCATCATGAGCAGCGCAATCGCCGGTATGAAATTGATCTGTAAAAATGCTGCCGTACTCACGCAGTCCGCCTCCCCATGCACCGCGCTCTATGCGCGCATGCGTTTCTTTTTCTGTTTCTCCTCATACATCCGCTCATCCGCCTGCTGTATCAGGTTCTCCCCGCGCCTTCCGGCTTCATGCCAGAACGCGTAGCCGATACTCATGGACAGCTGCAGCGGAAGCTGTCCCTCTTTGTTAAACCGGTCGATACCTTCCTGGATCCGCGCGATCGCTTCCTCAATCTGTTCCTGCCCAAACCAGTCTCCGAGCACCGCAAACTCATCCCCTCCATAGCGTGCGAGAAATACCGGATCTTTGCCGAACACCCCCCGCAGAATATCCGCTGTATGCCAGAGCGCCTCATCGCCCACCGCATGTCCCAGTTCATCGTTGATCCGCTTGAAATCATCCACATCAATCATCAGAAGTCCCCACTCGTGCTCCGGGCACAGTTCGATCTTCCGCTGCAGATGTGCATCAAACTCCCTGCGATTATTCAGTCCGGTCAGTCCGTCTGTCGTGATCTGCCGGTTCTGCGCATTCAGATAAATAAACAGCACTGCCAGTGCCACAAAAGGCCCTCCCGTGTGCCAGTCCTCCGCAAAGCTCTGCACCATCCCGCCCACAAGGCTGAACACGCCTGCCTCAAGCAGATAGCGCGTCTCTTTCTGCCTTCCTTGGTAACCTCCTTCGGATACGCCGTCGCCGCCAGAATAAGCCCCATCAGATACAGCACGATACTTACCAGCTTTGCCGGCAGACTGCCGTGATTTAAGCTATAGGATACCGCATGCGCACCCATCCCTCCGTGCTCAAGCTCCAGGGAATGATCACTGTAAGCAGCACCGCAGCGATAGCAATTCCCGTCATAACATGGCATACCGCAGCCGTCCACCGCCGGTTATGCCGCGCAGAAAGCTTTCCGTTCACATACAAAAGCCAGGCATGCGGTACTGCTGTCAAAAAGAAGCAGTACACCAGATACCCGGCATACAGCACCGTAAACCGATGTACATAAAGCTGCAGTGCATGGTACGCCACATCGCTGCCCATCATGCAGATAATCAGAAACGGAAGAAACCCAAAGACCCTGTCCCCCTGCGTCCGTTCCTCCCGCTTCCAGTTATTCATTCCGATGGTAAGGAGCATCACTATAGGAAACAGGTAGATTCCAAGCTGTTTAAACCATTCCATCATGCACCCTCCTTACCTAAGATTCTCCTATTATACCATTATTGTTTCTGTCTGTCAGTAAAAAGCAGGGAAAAAGTACCACAATACTTTTTCCCTGTTCCCAGTTGTCATTCTATTCTTTGAGAATTACTGATATTTTCTGCGAAACTGCACCGGCGTCATCTCATACGCTTTTTTGAACAGCCGGTTAAAATGCTCCACATTCTCGTAACCCACGTAGGCGGCAATCGACTCTACGGTCTGGTTCGTCTCCTTTAACATAGTGCGTGCTTTTTTCATGCGTGCTTTCTTCACCGCATCCTGGAAGGTCATCCCGGACTTTTCCTTAATGTATTTGGAAAGGTACGGTTTGGAGAGATTAAACTGATCTGCCAGCACATCCAGCGTCACATCCGCATAGTGATTCTGTATGTAATTCATGATGTCGACAATCCGCTCCTCGCGTCCCTCCACGATGTTCTCACTCTTTAACATCTTGTTGGCAGCGGATACCAATGCCGCGATCGAGCTGGTGATAATATCCTCGTCAATTCCGACGCCCCAGTAATTCTTTCCCTTGCAGATAATCTCCACATACGCCGCAGCCTTGGAGGAGGATCCTTCTGAAATGGCGTGCTCCTCGTATACGGCAAGCTCGTAGCTGATGCCAAAATACATCTTGATTGCGTTGCTCACGGCGTCCAGGCGGCCGTTTCCTGTCGTCTCAATCGTGCGGCGCTCCTTGTTGTGCTCGATCACCAGGCGTGATGTGATGCCGTCCTTCTGCTCGAAATGACACTCTGAAATCTGAAAAACATCGCACAGGTTGACATAATGTTCTTCAAAAATCCGGTAAATTGCTTCCGGCGAGAGTTCCTGATGTCTGCTATCCGATACACCCTTGACCAGATAACCGACTTCTTCCTTCATCTTATCCGGCAGATCCATACCGAAGTTCTGCTTTAATACGAATGCGACTCCGCCCTTGCCGGACTGGCTGTTGATGCGGATGACATCCGACTCGTATTCCCTTCCGACATCCTTCGGATCCAGCGGCAGGTACGGCACATCCCAGCGGTCGCCGCTCTTGCCCGCTTCTCTCCACGCCATACCCTTGGAGATGGCATCCTGATGGGAACCGGAAAATGCGGTAAATACCAGATCTCCGGCATACGGTGTACGCTCGTAAACCCGCATACCGGTAAAGCGCTCGTATTTCTCGCGGATCTCGCTGATCTTGGAAAAATCAAGCTTCGGATCGACACCGTGGCACACCATATTCATCGCCAGCGTCACAATATCAACGTTTCCGGTGCGCTCTCCGTTTCCGAAAAGAGTGCCCTCCACGCGGTCCGCACCGGCAAGGATACCGAACTCCGCATCGCTGATGCCGCATCCTCTGTCATTGTGCGGGTGAACGCTCAACACCACATTATCCCTGTATTTCAAATGCTTGTGAATATACTCGATCTGGCAGGCAAATACATGCGGCATCGCAATCTGTACCGTGGTCGGAATGTTGATGATCGCCTTGTGCTCTGCATCCGGCTTCCAGACATCGAGCACTGCATTGCAGACCTCCACCGCATAGTCCACCTCTGTGCCCGGGAAGCTTTCCGGACTGTACTCAAACGTAAAATTGCCGTCCGTCTCCGCCGCGAGTGTCTTTAACAATTCTGCCCCGTCCACTGCCAGCTTCTTGACTTCTTCCTTGCTCTTCTTAAACACCTGTTCCCGCTGTGCCACCGAAGTGGAATTGTACAGATGAATGACTGCGTGAGGCGCTCCCTTGACCGCCTCAAATGTCTTCCTTATAATATGTTCTCTTGCCTGGGTTAAAACCTGCACCGTCACATCCTTCGGGATCATGTCGCGCTCGATTAACGCACGCATGAAGTTGTATTCCGTGTCCGAAGCTGCCGGGAATCCGACCTCGATCTCCTTAAATCCGATGTCGACCAGCATCCGGAAAAATTCAAGCTTTTCCTCCAGTCCCATCGGCTCAATCAGCGCCTGATTACCATCCGCAGATCCACGCTGCACCAGATGGGCGGCTTCTCAATGCTGTCCTTCTTCACCCAGTCATATGTCACCTCCGGCGGCATAAAGTATGATTTTCCGTATTTTGCTGCAATATTCATGTCTTTCCTCCATACAAAATAATTCAAGAAGTTGATTTCTGTTATTCATTTCGTATATACTATCATACCCCTCATGCTTCCGCAAGGTGCGTTTTTAATCAAATACATTGATTTATTTTATCTTTTTCTAAATTCCGGCCTTTTTGCAGATGTCATTGAGACAGCAGCGGTCGCAGTACGGTGCTGTCCGCGCGGTACAGACTGCACGCCCGTGATCCACAAGCCTGTGGCAGAAATCATTGCTCTCCTCCGGCGGAATCAGCTTCCAGAGTGCCATCTCCACTTTCTTTGGTTCCTTGATCCCGTCCACAAGCCCGATGCGGTTCGCCAGGCGGATACAGTGCGTATCAGTGACGATTGCCGGCTGTCCAAAGACGTCCCCCATCACCAGATTGGCGCTTTTTCTGCCGACTCCCGGAAGTTCTAACAGTGCATCAAAATCTTCCGGTACCTTTCCCTGGTACTTTTCCTTCAGCATCTTCATGCAGGCGGAGATGTCGCGCGCCTTGCTATGTCCCAACCCGCACGGTTTTACAATGCGCTCAATCTCCTCCACATCTGCATCCGCAAGTGCATCCACATCCGGGAATTCCCGGTACAGATCCTGCACGACCACATTGACTCTCGCATCCGTGCACTGTGCCGCCAGTCTCACACTGACCAGAAGCTTCCATGCATCGTCATAATCCAGCGAGCATCCCGTGTCCGGATACTCCTTTTTCAAACGCTCTATCACCTGAAGTGCCAGTTCCTTTTTCCGCATATTTCTCCTCCGTTCCTGTATCGGTTCCGTTTCCGTCTCTGCTTTCCGTTTCTATCTCGTTTTTCCGTTTCTGTCTTTGCTTTCTGTTTCTGTCTCTGCTTTCTCTTCCTGTATCGGTTCCGTTTCCGTCTCTCAGATCCGGAGCTTCTTCCACTGATACAGTTCCATATCCACATAGCCGTCAGTTACTTCGACGCCTTCCGCCTCCAGCAGCAGCTTCTGCTCATTCACACCGCCGAATGCAAAGGCATCCGAAAGTCTGCCTTCCCGGTTCACCACACGGTAACAGGGAATATGCGCTGGATCCGGGTTCACGTGAAGCGCGTAGCCAACCACTCTTGCCCATCTGGGATTCCCTGCAAGCGCCGCCACCTGTCCGTAAGATGCCACACATCCCTTTGGAATCTGCTTTACGATTTCATAGATCTTCTGATAAGAATTGCCCGACTCCGCCATGATTGCCGCCTTTCTTCCTATATCATTTATTATCATCTATCTTATCATACAATCCGGCTTTTCACATCTTCTTTTTCCTGTAAAATGTCTTCCATTTTTCCCAGTTTTGCTCACCTTTCCATGTGCTTGTATTTTTTCCCGAGCGTTCTTGCGTTCGCGTTTGTAAAGTGTTAAAATTCTGACTTGTGTTTATAAAAATTTAATAATTACAGACTGAGGAAATGAAAATGAATGAATTAAAACCAAAACTATTTGACGTCTTAAAGGACTACAGCAAAGAACAGGCCATGCGCGACGTGATCTCCGGTATCATCGTTGCCATCATTGCCCTGCCACTGTCGATCGCGCTTGCCATCGCATCCGGCGTCGGGCCGGAGCAGGGTCTCTACACTGCCATCATCGCTGGATTTTTTATCTCGTTTTTCGGCGGCAGCGTGTGCAGATCGGTGGTCCTACGGCAGCTTTGTAGTCATCATCTATGGCATTGTCGCGGATTACGGTACGGCAGGTCTTACTGTCGCAACCATTCTTGCCGGCATTTTTCTGATCGTAATGGGAATCTGCCACTTTGGTTCTCTCATTAAATATATTCCTTATACCATCACAACCGGTTTTACCTGCGGTATCGCTGTGACCCTGTTTGTCGGCCAGCTCAAGGATTTCTTCGGACTCTCCATCGCATCCGTGCCGTCCGGGTTCGTGGATAAAGTGATTGCCTACGCCACAAATATTTCCACCATCAACTGGACTGCCACCGCTGTAGGCGCCGCAGCCATTGTCATCATGCTGCTCTGGCCGAAAGTCACCGACAAGATTCCGGGATCTCTGATTGCGATTATCGTCACGACCGCCGTTGTCTACTTTGCAAAACTTCCGGTCAATACCATCGGCAGTGTCTACGGAGAGCTTTCTTCCTCCTTCCCGACACCGCATGTTCCGGCGCTGTCCATGAAACTGGTGCAGGAGATGCTCTCACCGGCCTTTACCATCGCGCTGCTGGCAGGCATCGAATCCCTGCTGTCCGCTGTCGTCTCGGACGGAATGATCGGTGATACCCACAAATCCAACGCCGAGCTGATCGGTCAGGGACTCGGGAATATTTTTTCCGGCATCTTCGGTGGCATCCCGCAACCGGTGCGATTGCCCGTACCGCAGCCAACGTCCGCAACGGCGGCCGCACCCCGATCGCCGGCATCGTGCACTGTATCACCTTAACCATTATCCTTCTGGTGCTCATGCCGCTTGCCGCTTTGATCCCGATGACAACACTTGCCGCTGTTCTTCTGATCGTGGCTGCCAACATGGCGGACTGGACTTCCTTTTTCCGCCTCTGCAAAACAGCGCCAAAGAGCGATGTCATTGTGCTGGTGGCAACCTTCCTGCTCACCGTATTTTTCGATCTCGTGATCGCGATTGAAGTCGGCGTTGTGCTCGCCGCCATGCTTTTCATGAAGCGTATGGCAGAAACCGCCGATGTGACCGCATGGAAATACCCGGATGAGCCGGATGTAACCCCGGGAGAAGCAGAAAAGCTGCGCGATATTCCGCACACGATCCGTGTCTTCGAGATCAGTGGTCCACTGTTTTTCGCTGCTGCCGACCAGATCTTACAGATCAGCAGTGATAAGGCTACCCGCGTCATCGTCATCCGCATGCGCAGCGTTCCTGCCATCGACGCCAGTGCCATGAAATCACTGCGTGAGCTGGCCGACCGTGCAAAGAAGAAAAAGATTACACTGATTTTCTCCCACGTCAACGAACAGCCGATGTCCGTGATGACCAAAGACGGCTTTACCGAATACGTCGGAGCCGAAAATTTCCATGCAAATATCGTAGAAGCTCTGGATTATGCAGAAAATCTGGCAAAATAGTCCTGTTCCTCTTACATCTGCTTGATGAACATCCGCCAAACTGCTACAATAATAGCAGGAAAAAGGCATCGGTGCACAAGATGCACCGGTGCCTTTTTTACATTTAGAGTAATACGGTATTTACAAAGTAGGATTCTTTCTATGGATAATCGTTTGACCGATCTTTCCCATCCGGCAGTTGCAGCACAAAGCCGCAATAAGACAGCCATTGCCGGCACCTGCACAATGAATACGGTACTTGCGGCGGCCTACATCGCAGAAGTCTTAAAAGGCGTGCGCAGTCTTCCGTCGTATCTGATTTTTCTTCTGCTCTGTCTGCTGCCCTGTGTCACATCCATTCTTGCCTACACAAAGCAAAAGGATACCTCTAGTGTGCGCTATCTCTGCGGCGGCGGCTTTGCCCTTCTGTATGCCTATGTGATGTTTACCTCATCAACAGATCTGACGTTCTGCTATGTAATCGTAATGCTGTTAATTCTTCTGGTGTATGCAGATAAAAAGCTCGTTTCCCTGCTGTGTACTTATGCACTGGTGATCAATATCCTTGTTCTGGTCTTTCGTGCCGTTACACAGGGTTTCACCGCTGCCCAGATTACCAAGCCGAGATTATAATCGCCTGCATTATCCTTTCCTATATTTTGTATTGATGTCTGTCACAAAGATTGCGCAGATCAACGATGCCAACATCAAAAAGGCGGACTCCGACCGCACCCAGTCCGATGATCTTCTCAAGCTGACCTTAAAGGTAGCCGGAGATATGGCAGGAAATATCGATCAGGTTTCACACAGCACCTCACAGCTTCGTGATTCTATCGCCGGCACACAGACCGCAATGGAGGATCTTACCAGCGGCACTTCCGAGACCGCCGCTGCTATCCAGGTGCAGCAACAGCAGACAGAAAACATTGACCAGCAGGTACAGAATGTATCATCCGTCACTGCCGAACTTCTCTCCTCCACCGCAGAGACCTCTGCCAATCTGACGGCAAGCAAAGATGTTATGAAGAATCTTGTGCAGCAGGTACAGGTCTCAGAGGCTTCCAGTACACGCGTCGCGGATTCTATGGAAGAGCTGAAGGAATATGCTGACAAAATGCAGAGCATCGTTTCCTTAATCAGCAGTGTTGCTTCCCAGACAAGCCTTTTAGCGCTCAATGCCAGCATTGAGCAGCACGCGCCGGTGAAGCCGGACGCGGTTTGCCGGTTTGTTGCCGAGGAGATTTCCAGCCTTGCCGGTCAGACCAATGGTGCTACGGGAGACATCAATCAGTTGATTGAGCACATCTCGCAGTCCATTTCCTCCGTTACCGACTCCGTCACTGAACTGTTCGACAGCAACAGGCACCAGAGTGAATACATTACTTCCGCTGCCGGATATTTTGATCTCATTGAGAAAAATACCGCAAGCATTACCTCCGGCATGTCCGAGTTAAAGCAGGGTGTGGATGCGGTATCTGATTCCAACAGCCAGATCATCCAGAGCATCGAAAATGTATCCGCCCTGACACAGGAAGTTACCGCAAGCGCTGGTGCGACCCTTGCCGGCTGCCGCACCAATCTGCAAAGCGTGGACGACATTGCCTGATCATGCAGCAGCTTCAGGGAAATGCCAATGAACTGCAGAAAAATACACAGTAACCTTTTCTCTTCCATAAAAAACGGGACTGTCGCATCAAACAGCCAGTCCTGTTTGATGTGGTAAGTAGTATGAAGAATGACCATGTCCTTCGATTTCAGATGGAATGCATCTGGAAATTCGGATCAAAAATGTGGCATTTCTAACCAGCCGGTTTTTGCATCTCCGATGATCCGTGTTTTTCCAAGTTTTGAACACTCCACGGGCGTGTCCGCAACCCGCAGACAATTTTAGGATTCTCGTGTGTCCCTTGTGGCACTGCTGAATAAAACATAACCGCGCGAAGCCGCTGTTTGAGCCGTCATCTGCCTTAACTTCAATAGCAGATGACGGCGAGTTCGGTTCGCGCGGTTTTATATTGTCTGTGAAGCAGTGCCGCTAGGGACACTAGGGAATCCGCTCATTGTCTGCGGTTTGTCGGACACA
>ENA-OQDW01000688-OQDW01000688.1-human-gut-metagenome-genome-assembly--contig:-NODE-688-length-13646-cov-3.498040_pt1 | contig 13646 bp, 12 predicted proteins | sample MGYA00242784_ERZ504613 | MGnify/ENA primary metagenome ERZ504613 (study PRJEB26092, sample SAMD00036330) | human gut metagenome | host: Homo sapiens | study: EMG produced TPA metagenomics assembly of... | reverse complement strand
TCGTAAGTATAATCTGAACAAGGAGGGCCTTTCCAAACGTGTTTATGAGAAAATGCCGGATACCCCTTACGGGGAATATGCCCAGATGGATTTCGGAGAAAGCCGCATGCCCACATACAGGGACGACTTTGTCAAAGTTTATTTTTTTGTCATGGTGATGAGCCGTTCCAAACAGAAGTTCGTGTATTTTTCCTGTACGCCTTTCACATCAGCCCTAGCCGTATATGCCCATGAACTGGCTTTCGCATATTTCGGAGGGAAGCCAAGAAGGATAATCTATGACCAGGACAAAGTCCTGCTGGTCAGAGAAAACCTGGGTGACCTCATATTGACAAGAACATTCCGTGCCTTTGTCAACGAGCAGCATTTCCAGCCCGTGTTCTGCCGTCCTGCTGATCCGGAAAGCAAGGGAAAAGTGGAAAATGTGGTCAAATATGTCAAGCGTAACTTTCTTGCCGGACGGACATTTAACAGCCTGGAAGTCCTTAACACCGAGGTCCTGCAATGGCTGGAAAAAACAGGAAACGGCAAGATACATGGAACCACACGCCTGGTTCCGGCTGAGGAATTTGAGATTGAACGGAAATATCTGTTGCCATACTATGGAGAACCGGTGCCCCCCAAAGACGAGCCGAAAGAGTATCATGTCCGCAAGGACAATACGGTACGGTACCGGACCAACTACTACAGCGTGCCCTCCGGCACCTATAAAAATCGGAACACCGTTGTATGGCTACTTGAGAATAACGGACATATCGAGCTGTACGACAAAGAGAGCGGTAAACTCATATGCAGGCATGAGTTGTGTCCCGGAAAAGGGAAAAATGTATGTGACAAAAGACATCATAAGGACAAGACACGGAGTGTGAATGACTTGCAGGTCCGGATCCGAAAGCGGACGGAAGATGACCCCACCGTTATTCTGTGGCTCCGGAATCTGGAAAGGGAAAAGCCGCGTTATTACAGGGACAATATGAAACTGCTGCTTCATGTGATATCCGAATACGGCAAAGAAACAGTGATAGCAGCCCTGCGGACCTGTCTGGAAAAAAACATATACAACAGCCTTTCCGTGCAGGAAATATCCGGCTCAATCCACAGGAGCAAGGACAATATGAACGGGATGACTTTCCAAGCTCCGACATCCATTCCGGAAACAGCGGACTGTCATCCTGAAAAAACAGATATAAACCAATATAACAAGTTTTTTGAATGATACAAAGTGAAAAATTGAAAGAACACGCCAGACGTCTGCGGCTTTACAACATTGCAAACCGCATGGACAGCATTCTGCATCATGCACAGGAAGAAAAACCGACCTACCCGGAATTCCTGTCCCTGGTATTAGGCACCGAAGTTGAGATGAAAGAGAGGAAAGACTACGAGAGACGCCTTGTTGCGGCACGTCTGCCCCGAAAACATGATCTTGACGAATACGACTACAATTTTTATGAGGGCATAGACCGCCGGCAGATGAAGGAGCTTCGTGAACTGGTATGGCTCCGTGAAGCTTATAACCTGATCCTGATGGGACCATCAGGGACCGGAAAGACATTTCTGGCAGCCGGTCTTGTCTTTGATGCGGTCAAGGCCGGTTACAAGGCATACCTGATGACAATGGAGGATATCGTAAATTGTCTCAGACTTAAAGACATCTCAACTCCGGCCATGATGACTTATAACAAGATTCTGCGCGCACAGCTGCTGGCAATAGATGATATCATGCTGTTTCCTGTGAAAAGAGAGGAAGCAACTGCCTTCTTCAACCTGATAAACACCCTACATGAGAAGACATCCATCATCATTACAACCAACAAGGCACCTACGGAATGGGTAGAAACATTGAATGATGAAATCCTTGCCAGCGCTCTGCTTGACAGGCTGCTTTATCGATGTGAAGTCATCAAGTTCACCGGCAGTAGCTACCGGTTAGAAAACAGGCAGACGATTTTCAAGACTACAACAGGAACGAGAAACGAACTTATGAAGCCTTAGTTACTGGTGTATTCTGTGGCATATTTAACTTTTCTAAAAAAAGGCACAAGAAAATTTGCAAATTACAGGAGATCGCCCAAGGGCTATACCGCCTCGGCGTGGAGCCAAGCATGGGGGACTGGCTGCTGGAACCTACCCGCATCCATTCCCTCAACTCCATGGGACACAACTGGTGGACTTCCTGCGCCTGCATGGGCGGGTTGCTGGCCTTGAGCCTGCAAACGGAAGTGCCCGAGGCCCGCGAGGCAGCCAAAGTGCTGAACGAATACCTGCCCGAATGGTTTGACTTTGCGGGCGACGTGCTTCAGCAAAAGCCCAAGAGCTTCGACCGTTCCGGCGGCATGTACGAAAGCCTGAACTACGCCAACTTCGGCATCCAAGAAGCCCTCCTCTTCCGCTTGGCATGGAAGAACGCCTGCCCCGGGCAAGCACAGCCCGACATTCCCCAGCTAAACCAAGTGGCCGACTACTTTGCCCATGTCTGCTATCCGCGCACCGGCATGCTCTACAGCCTGAACTTCGGCGACAGCCACAAGAACGTCTCTGCCGAAAGCTCGCTCATGCTGCTTGACGCACTGGGCATGAAGAGCCGGACAGGCCTGTGGTACATGGCGCAGGTGCAAGGCGGGCAGCACCGCGACGGCTTTTTCCTCGACCGGCCCCTCGGCTTCCTCTACATGCCCTCGCTGAAACAAGCACCCGACGAGCCTGACATGGCCTGCTCGCAACTCTTCGCCGACTTCGGCTGGGCCACGATGCGCACTTCTTGGCAAAAGGATGCCACGATGCTGGCCGTCAAGTCCGGTCATACGTGGAACCACTCGCACGCCGATGCCAATTCGTTCATCCTTTTCCACAAAGGGGTGGACATTCTCAAGGATGCCGGCAACTGCTGGTATCCCAACCCGGCTTACCGCGACTATTTCTTCCAAAGCCAGGCGCACAACGTGTGCTGTTCAACGGCAAAGGCAGAACCGCGAACAGCAGTACCACGGCTCCATGCTGCCCGGCAGCCTGCACTACCTTACAGATGCCGGTCGCCTGCGCTATGTGCTGGCCAACGGCACCGGCCCCTATTCCGACCAGTTCAGCCGCAACTTCCGCCATTTCTTGTGGATGGACAACGTGATTTATATCATCGATGACCTCAAGACTCATGAATACGGAGAGTTCCAATGGCTGTGGCACCCCAACGGGACGTGGAAGAAGAACGGGACCGACGCCACCGTCACCAACGGGGCTTCCTCGGTGGTCATCCGCCCACTTTACCCCCGCTTGCTGGCTCTTTCCGATTTCGTGCACGATTATCCTGAAGACCTCTGGTGGGAAGAAGTCAAGACACCCGACGAAGACCTGAAAGGCGAGGATTCGTACTACTCTTTCCACTTGCCCGGCAAGTTCGACCGGGTGAAGGGTTTGACAGCCATCATCCTGAAAGACAGTGCCTCCCAGCGCGAGCTGCCCCAAATGGAACGCCGCGAAGGCAAGGACTGGATAGGGCTGCGCGTCACCTACAAGAGCAAGGTGACCGACCTCTACATCAACCAGCTGGCCGACGGGCGGCTGATGCACAACAACTCCTGGATAGAAGCCGATGGCTGGAGCACCGATGCCTACCTGTTTGCCGTGAGCTACCCGGAGGACGGTGACCCTGCCCGTTCGGAAGACGTGTTTGTGGCCTATGGCAGCGCGTTGCGCCGGGGCGAAACATCCTACTTCTCCTCCCTCTCCAAGCTCTTTGTCGCTTGGAAAGCCGAGAAAGGCCGGTGGAACATCCACATTGACGGCCAGCCCCGTATGCATGCCACCTTCGGATGTCCGAGTCGTCCGGCCACCTTACAGGTCAACGGAGCTGATCATCCGATACTCTATGAACGTGGACGATTGGAGGTGCGATGCCACAAGTGAGTAAGGGGGCGATAAAGCTTAATAAATCGCGTTTCTGCAGGGGCGTATATCTACAGAGGTGTTATACAGATGGGCGGAAAGGGAAAGAACTTAAATGCTTAGGGGCAGGAAACTATCTTAAAATTAAGAGAAGTATATCTGCCGATTGATTTTTTAGATATATGATAAAGTTCAAAGCCGCAAATGAAAGAACGTGAGGGTAGGTAGAGATTTCCCTATTTTCGTGCAAGGAATAAAAAATTTTAATATATATTTGTGAATCTATCACGAATACATTATGAAAAATTTGATTGCACAAATACTGGCACTGCTCTTTGCCACCTTGCTTCCGGAGAAAGCGCAACCTTACCATTTCCAGGGATTGACAGGCAAGGAAGGGCTGACCGAACTGACTATCACTGCCATCTATAAAGATACCCATGGATATGTGTGGCTAGGAACTCCGACATCGGTGGTACGCTTTGACGGAGTACACGTCAAGCATTATCTATTTACGGCTTCAATGCAAAAAGCAAGTGGGTGAACACGATTATGGAAACTTTGGACGGACATATTTTGATAGGAAACGAAACTGGACTTTTCCGTGTTGAAGGAGACCGGCTTGAACCGTTACTTTCTGAAACCATCCGGAAAGGTGTGCGTTCGTTGGTTTGCGAGGCTGATTCGACACTGTATGTGGCAAGCGGAGAAGGATTATACATAATTTCTGGAGGGAGAGTAGAGACTGTCTTACTGGATGACAATATCCTTTCCGCAGCCAACAATATTATGGCCTTGTATTTGGACGTGGAGCGCACCCTGTGGATGCTGACTCATAAAGGACTTTATTCGATGGACTTATCCAGCCGGAAAATCTGTTATTATCGCAACACGTTAGCCGACGAAGTAGAGGATGTTTCTTATCGTTGTCTGACAGGCATCGGGGCACATATCTATATTGGTACTATGAAAGAAGGCATCTATTGTTTTGATAAACAGACACAGACTTTCAGCCCCTATGTGAATGTGGGATGTAACGTTATCATGTCTCTTTCTTCTGATGAACGAGATTTACTTTACGTGGCAACGGATGGTAACGGCGCGCATTTCATTTCAACATCGCAGCACCGTATTGTTCGATCGTTTATTTATTCACCCGAAGCGGTAAGCGGTATCCGCACCAATGCTGTCTATTCCTTACTAGTGGACCGTGATGGGTTAATATGGGTGGGCACCTATCAACTGGGATTGGACTATACGGTTTACCAAAGTAGGCTTTTTTCAGTCTATCAGACCCCTTACTTTTCTACCGTAGATATACCCATACGTACCTTCAATATTTTGCCGTTTGGTAAAATGCTGGGAACACGTAGTGGACTTTTCTTTGTGGATGAACGCAGGCAAACCGTATTGAGGTTCGGTGCTCCAAAGGAAATGCGCTCTAATCAAGTGCTTTGCAGCTATGTGTTTCATGATAAACTATATATAGGAACTTATGGTGGGGGCATGTATGTCTTCGATCCTTCCACCTGCCAGTTATCAGACTTTGAACCAAACATTCGCCAACCTTTCCTTGACGGACATGTCTTTTGTATTACTTCCGACCAAACAGACCGTTTGTGGATGGCCACTTCTAACGGCTTGTATTGTTATGATAAGGAAAGAAAATTGGTGAAACATTTCATGCATACCAATTCACATTTGCCCGAGGGGAATGTTTATTATGTATTTTTCGATTCTACCGGCAAAGGTTGGATTTGTACCGAAAACGGTGTTTGTATTCTGGATGCAGATAAGCTGGTGATACGTGCTAATGTATTTCCTAAAGGATTTCCGGCTTCAGAGAAGATGATGGCAATTTATGAAGATGCGTCCCATACACTTTATTTCATCCCCTATAAAACTAATCTGTTCACATCTGACATCTCTATGAAATGCTTCCGGAGGATACCTACCGATACTGCATTGGATGGGAAAGAAATCATGACTATCACCGAAGATCAGGAAGGCTGGATGTGGATAGGGACTAGCGACGGGCTTTTCCGGTATGACAAAAAGGAAACCTTTGTGCCCTATACTTTTGTAGATGGCATCCCTGATCCCATATTTCTGCCCTGCCCGTCATTTATGGACAAGGAGGGCAATTTATGGTTTGGTAATTCCAAAGGTCTGGTTGAATTGCCAAAAGGCAGTTTGAAGCAGAAGAACGGAGCTGCTTATCAGATAGCTATATCCACGATTAATGTCAACGGTGTTCCGATGGATTCACTACTTGTGGAACATCCCGGAGGAAACTATTTCATCGAACTCGCTTCTACACAAAACAATGTGCAGATAGGTTTTTCCGACTTCACTTTCACCTCTCCTGCATATATGAATTATGAATACTGCTTGGACAATACGAATAAAGGCTGGCAACACTTGATTGGCCGGTCAGAAGTGAATCTTTACAATCTTTCACCGGGTAAACACCTCTTTAAAATACGTCGGACGGGAGTACCGGGCAGCGAGAGGATGTTGGCAATTCATGTACGTGTCCCTATATGGAGAATTGTAGGAATAGCAGCAGCTTGTGCGATGGTATTGGGCATTGCTTTCTTCCTTTATTACCGTTTCCGGAGAAAGACAGACGAAGGCGTTTCTTGTGATTCGGTTATCTTTCTGCCCGAAAAAAACAAGGTGGAACCATTGGAAAAAGATGTGCCTCAGCCTGTATCGGAGAAATACAAAGCTGGACGTTTGCCTGATGAAGAATGTAAGCGTCTGGCCCAAGCATTGAAACTGATGATGGAGAATGAAAAACTATATATCAATCCCAACTTGCGGATTGGAGACTTGGCCGCTCGGCTCGGAGTTTCTTCAAACAATTTGTCCTATTTGTTCAATGTCCATCTGCAACATAGTTATTATGACTACATCAATGATTATCGGGTAATTGAGTTCAAAAAACTTGTTAGCCAAGGCATGCATAACAAATACACGTTGCAAGTTTTGATGGAGCTTAGTGGTTTTAATTCGCGTGCTTCATTTTTTAGAATCTTTAAAAAGTTGCATAATATTACGCCTAAAGAATATATTACGAGACAAGAAGAAGGCAAAAAATAGCGACTATTCTATTTTTCGAGGTGTGCAGTTGAATAAATAAACATGAATGAATAATAGATGGGAAAAGGATATTCTTTTTGAATCTATATTTAAAAAGAATTATAAACGGCTTTATCTATATGCCACATACATCGTAGGAAACGTTGAACAAATCAAAGACCTCGTAAGCGAGGTTTTCAGCCGGTTATGAGAAGAATATACTTCTGTTGAGAAAAGAACGTGTCGATTCCTACCTGTTCTTGTGTGTGCACAATTATTGCTTTGACCATCTCCGACAATGAACAAGTGATGAATGCTTATACGGAAATATATCGGAAAGGCGGGGAATTGGAACTTCCCGGATGGAATGAATATGACGCCCGGCTTGACCGCATCTTGGAGTTGATACACAGCATGCCCGGCCAAACTCGTCTTGTCCTTGAGTAATGTTATTTGCATAAGAAAAGTTATAAGGAGGTGGCGGCGGTATTGGATATAAGTACCAGTGGGGTAAGGAAATATATTATGAAGAGGCTGGCTATCATCCGCAAGGATTTTGATGTTAATTATAAAAAGGACTAAAAAAGAAGGAAATTGTTAGAAAATAAAAACACCAACAACAATGGAAACTGACAATAAAAATAGGAATAATGAACTGGATGTCCTGCTGATGCGCGACGTAAGGACAGCTTTGTTGAAAGAAGCATCTCCTGAACCGGACGTAGATGCCGAGTGGGAAAAATTTATTTATATTAAGATTAAATTTATAAGAATTGAATAATTGATGATAAGATATTATGATGTTTCATTTTCACTCTGATTTTAACATCAAACCAGGATGTAAATTATTATTTTTTAGAAATGTAAAATGTTTTAGTATTTATTTTACATTAAAACAGAAATTTACTACTAACGCTGCTTTGAGCTAATAAATCTGTTTTTTTCAGCGACCTATAGAAATGATAACATCAAAATTTGATAAAAATTAGAACATAGAGCTGAACACCCTAGTAGAATATTAATATGTAAAAATAAGAATTAATGTGGCTGAGAGTCAAAATATTCATAGGATATCTCGTACTAATCTCCCTGCTCGTGTTCACTGTCCGTCTTTTCCGGGATGAACAAATAAAGCGAGGCCACCTGCAGGCGAGCGAGGCGGAGCTGCTCCATGTCCGCAACCTGGCAGAACAGGTCTATGCCGGACTGCTGGAGCTCGCCACCCGGGCAGAGACCGTCAGCGTCTGGGACGAGGAAGACCTAGCAGGCTACCGGGACAAACGCACGGAGGTCTGCCGTACCCTTCAAGAACTGGGACCGCATATCCGTTCCTCCTCCGGACAGGCCCGCATCGATTCGCTCTGCCTGCTCCTTGAACAAAAAGAGCAACTGCTGGACAGCGTCACGCAGACATTCGACCACCTGCAGAGGGTCGGCGAAATCGTCAGCCGGAAAATTCCGACCATCGTCTCCCATGTCCGGCAGACCGCCGCCCCGCCTGTCGCATCCGCGGATACCGTCCGGAAACCGGCCCCGGCCAGCCTATGGTCCAGGCTCTTCAAGCGGAAAGAAAAGAAATCGGCCTATCTGGAGCAGCTGGAAAAGACGGAAAAAAGATCCGGAGAAAAGAGACAAGAGAGACAAGCGCGTCGGCCACCGGCATGCTCCGTTCCCTAAGCCGGGAGGTGACGGATATCCAGAAGGCCGAGGAAGAGCGCCTGTTGCTCCAGATGGACCTGCTGTATGAGAACAATACCCGGCTGAACGGGCGGCTGCGCGGCATCGTCCAGGAACTGGAGTCGGAAACGGCCTTCCGGATAGAAGAACGCTACCGCCGGTTCGTGGTGGAGAGCGACCGGTCGTTCCATACGGTATCCGTCCTGGCCATTTCCATCTCGCTGCTCGCCATTGTCCTGTATTTTATCATACACCGGGACCTGAAATGCAAATACCGCTACCAGAAGGAGCTGGAAATCTCCGACGATACCAACCGACAGCTCCTGCAATCCAAGAAGGACATGATGCTCGCCATCGCTCACGACCTGCGTTCCCCGCTGACAACGATAACCGGTTCTGCCGACCTGTTGCCGGGCGAGAAGGACGGGCGGCGTAAGGCAAAGTATGTGGAGAATATCCGTCACGCTTCGGAGTATATGCTCTCCCTGGTGGATACCCTGATGGACTTCTACCTGCTGGATACGGGACAGGCACAGTCATACGAGCGCATCTTCCACCTGGAATCCCTGTTCAAGGATACAGTGGATAATTACGCCCCGCTTGCGCAGAGGAAGAGCCTGCGCCTCTCCTCCGGTTTCTCCGGCACGGACATGGTGGTCTGCGGTGATAAAGGCCATCTCCAGCAGATCGTCAACAACCTGCTTTCGAATGCCTTGAAGTTCACCAAGGAAGGGAGCGTCCGACTGGAGGTGGAGTACAGGAACGGCGAGCTGCGTCTGTGCGTCCGGGATACGGGCACCGGCATGGATGAAAAGGACGCGGAGAGGATATTCACCGCTTTCGAGCGGCTGGAGAACGCCCGTGGCGTATCCGGTTTCGGCCTCGGCCTTGCCATCTGCTCCAGGCTGGTCTCCCGGATGGGTGGCTCCATCCGTGTGGAAAGCCGAAAAGGGCAAGGCAGCGAATTCATCGTCCTGCTTCCCCTTCCGCCGGCCGACGGGGAATCCCCCTTAGATACGGAAAAACTCTCCCAGCACCTTCGTATGGAAGGGACGCGCGTCCTTGTGCTGGATGACGACCTCCGGCAGCTTGGCATCGTGAAGGAAATGCTACGCCGCCACCGTATCCAATGTAACTGCTGCGGGGACAGCAGCGAGCTCGTCTCCAAACTGAGGGAGAACGGGTACGACTTACTCCTAATGGATATCCAGATGCCGGAGATGGACGGTTTCGCCGTACTGGAACTGCTGCGCCGCTCCAATATTCCACAGGCGAAGGTCATTCCCGTGATAGCCCTGACCGCCCGTATGGATGACGAGCAGGAATACCTTTCGCATGGCTTCGCCGGTTGCATCCGCAAGCCGTTCACGGTGGAAACCCTGCTGGAAGGCATGGAGAAAGTCCTGACACCCGGAAAGGAAGAGACCGGACGGCAACCGGACTTCTCGCTCATCCTGCAGGGCGAGGACAAGCCGGAGGAGATGCTGGGCATCTTCATCTCGGAGAGCCGGAAAGAGCTCTCCCGGCTGCACGCGGCACTGGAAAGAGGTGACCGGAAAGCCGTCCATGACATTCTGCACAAGAATCTTCCGCTTTGGGAATCCCTGCGGCTGGATTACCCGTTGGAAACATTGAGGCGGACCGCAACCGCGGACCCCGCCTTATGGACGGAAACGGACATGGAAAGGATACGTGAGATAGAGAAAGCGGCGGGCAGGCTGCTCCGCCATGCCATGAACCTGCAAAAGAAGGAAGAATGAAAAAGATACTGATCATAGAAGACGACGTTGTTTTCGGCCGGAGCATCGGCAACTGGCTGAAGAAACAGGGAATGGAATGCCGTCACGTGACGGCACTGGCCCCGGCAAGGAAATCCCTCGCCTCGGAGGAGTTCGACCTCGTCCTTGCCGACCTGCGCCTGCCGGACGGGAACAGCACGGAGCTACTTCGCTGGATGCACGGGAAATGCCTTGCTGTCCCGTTCCTGATCATGACGAACTACGGACAGGTGGAGAACGCCGTGGAAGCCATGCAGCTGGGCGCCGTGAACTATCTCTGCAAGCCATACAACCGGACAGGCTGCTGGAGGCCATCGGCCAGGTCTTCAGCCGTCCGAAGCGGGACGGAAACGTGTTCTATCGCGGGGAAAGCTACAAGGCGCAGGAGATGTACCGGCAGATCGGGCTGGTCGCCGCCTCGGACATCTCCGTGCTGATACGCGGGGCATCCGGGACAGGCAAGGAACATATCGCCCGTGAACTGCACGAGCAGAGCCGTCGAAGGAACAAACCGTACGTGACGGTGGACTGCGGCTCCCTTCCGGAAGAACTGGCCACCTCCGAGTTCTTCGGCCATCGCAAAGGCTCGTTCACCAGCGCCGATAATGACAAGGCGGGGCTGTTCCACGAAGCCGACGGCGGCACGCTGTTCCTGGACGAGATCGGCAACCTCTCCTACAGGACCAGATGCTCCTTTTGCGTGCCCTGCAAGAGAAACGCTACCGGCCGGTGGGCTCGACCCGGGAGCGTGGCTTTGACATCCGGCTGATAGCCGCCACCAACGAGAACCTGGAGAGGGCCATCGTCGAAGGACGTTTCCGGGAGGACCTGTTCCACCGCTTGAACGAGTTCACCATCCGCGTCCCGACGCTCTCGGAATGTCCGGAGGACATCCTTCCGTTGGCCCGTTTCCTTTTGGGGCACCTCTCGGAGGAACACCACAAACGGGTGCAGGGTTTCGACCGGTTGGCAGAGGCGGCCCTGAGACAGTATCCCTGGCCGGGCAATATCCGCGAACTGAGGAATATCGTCCGTGGTGCCTTGCTGCTGGCAGGCGGTGACTGGATCACCGCGACTGACCTGAACCTGGACCTGACGTTAAGGCAAGAGGAAACGTCCGGCCTCACGGAGGAGGAAAAAGAGAAGCAATTGTTGCTCCATGCGCTCGAACAGACCGGAAACAACCGGGCGAAGGCCGCCAGGATGCTGGACATCAGCCGGACCACCCTGTATGAGAAGTTGCGCAAATACGGAATCATATAACCAACGGGAAAACAGGGGGGACGTGAAAACAAGCCTCCTGTTTCTGATGATTTTTAGGATACAGAAAGGCTATAATCTTGCTTTTCTCACACGCAAATCTTATATTTGCACTACGATAATCGTTCTTTGAATGTATGCAAGATGGAACAAAACGTTGAATCTCGCTCGTTTCTAAATCGTTACATATTAAATGAAAGTAACATAGTAACTATTTAAATTTCAATTAGATAACAAAAATATTATGTTTCGCTGTGTAAGTTGTCAAGTTCAATGAAATTCCTAAAGTCTTACCCATTTTTTTCAAATTGGCATTAATACGTTTGTATCGGCAACGCACATGCTCATACAGTTGTTCGCCATCATACTCTTTAGTAATAATAGGAAGTAAATACTTGCCTGTTTGAGGTGTGTTTGCCTTAAACCATTCCAATAGCTCCTCTATGGCAGGAATAACGAATATTTTTATCGGTTTTACATTCTTGGCATTTTTTGTCTTTTGCCGTTTATACACGATATGCGTTCCTGTTGCCAACACTTCAAGATTGTCTGTTGTCAGGTTTGCCATATCAACAAAACTCATACCTAAACAATAATAAGAAAATAGGTATATCCGACGGGCACGCTCCAATACAAAATTTTGTTGAGGCGAGTTCTTTATCAACTCCAATTCTGTTGGCAGTAAATAGCGTTTTGCCGTTTCCTCCGCCAGCTTGTTGATTTCAAAACCACCTTTGCCAAACGGATAAGTGTTGTTTGAGGCTGCTTTTTCTTTAATGGCTTTATTGATTACTGCACGCAATGTTTTTAAAGTGTGCATACGGGTGTTTCCACAACAACCATTCTTTTCCATAGCCATATTTAAGCGATTGATGTATTTCACGTCTATTTCTGAAAACAAACGTTCTTTTGCCTTAGAGTCATATTTGCAAAACAGGTGCAAGTCACGCTCATAAACCTTTCCATTACCGATGTGACCTGTAGACTTTAAATCCTCCACCTGCTTCACCCAATAATCATAGATTTTTCCTTGTCTCGAAATTCCCAAAAATTCTTCTTCAAATTGGTTTAGTGTCCAATCCACCTGTGCTTTCATAAACTTATTCACCACTTCATTTTTACGTTCCTCGCAACTAATCAACCAGTTGTTATACGACTCATAGTTGGGGTTCACTCGTTTGTCCCTTTTAAATCGGTCCGCATTTGTATCCCACTCATTTTCAAAGGCGGACAATTTTAAATCAATGTATTTTAGTTTACCTCTTTTAGTGATGCGTAAACAAACAGGGTTACTCCCATCTTTTCTTTTGTTACTCGTGTGGAGTACAATACGAAACTTTGCCATAATCTTCTTTCTTTTTTTAATTAATAATACAGTTCTCTATGAGTGCAACGTAAAAATTCAATCCACGATTAAATTTTTGACGAGTAAAATTAACCTATTAATATTTATTAACAATGAACACACGGAAAGTTTCTTTCAATATACGTCAACCCCATACTAATAATGAGAAATGTAGTAGCAAGATATATTCCTATTTTGTATCTATCTTCGATTAAAGTTTGATTAAAGTTTTAGGGTAAAATAATCCTATTCCATACAAAAGACGATAGACTAAATACAAATAGCCGAACAGAACAAAAGCCTTAAGCAATTAAAGTATTGTTTAGAAACAATTCTAAATAGCAGTAAGTAAAGCCATCATAAAACACTAATAATAAAGACCATACAAAACATACCATAGAATACAACAAATAAAAAGCAATCAATTTATTTGCAGATTAAAAATAAAGCACTACCTTTGCATCCGCAATTCGGGATGTAGCCCAGCCCGGTTAGAGTACGCGTCTGGGGAAATTGAATAAGATTACCGATAATAAAATTACAATAATATATAAATCAAGGATTAAATAAATACTTAACTACCTTAATTTTTTACCTTGTGGATAACCTTAACGAATAAG
>ENA-OQDW01000686-OQDW01000686.1-human-gut-metagenome-genome-assembly--contig:-NODE-686-length-13649-cov-2.067372_pt1 | contig 13649 bp, 14 predicted proteins | sample MGYA00242784_ERZ504613 | MGnify/ENA primary metagenome ERZ504613 (study PRJEB26092, sample SAMD00036330) | human gut metagenome | host: Homo sapiens | study: EMG produced TPA metagenomics assembly of... | reverse complement strand
ACTATATCGGTTCCGGTGAAGGGGCATCCGACCACGATTATCATTTTACCGGCATATGGAAGAAGATTGAAGCGGGGAGATACCAAAGGTCGGTTTTAAAGGAACCGTGGAGGAATTCTGTGAAAAGGTATCTGACGGTGAACTTTATGTATAGGACGATGGGAACATTGACTGCCGGATGCGCTTTTCTGTAAAATGATATTAAGCAAATGGAAAAAGCAACCGATATATTTAACAGTATAATTATGAGAAAGGAAGCCGGGATGGCTGTGCTGCGGGTGCAGTGAGGGAAAGATCATGGAAGATAACAGAGCAGAACAGATAGAAGCACTGGAGGTTTTGACAGAGTTCAATGACCGCCTCGTGCATAATATGGAGATTATTGTAAAAGAGCTAAAAGGGGAGCGTCTGGACGATACCGATCAGTTTTTGAAAGGGATTGTGGATGCCGTCAACTGGGAGATACAGGTTGTAAACGGAACGCTGGATACGCTCAATGACGGAAAGATCCGTGTTGACAAGGCAGGTTTTAACACGGCGATTGTAGCGTTAAGCGATGCGATTGCGGCAAAGGATGATGCCAGAATGGCAGTAGAATTTGAAAATGTAATTCCGGTATTTCAGCAACTGGGCGAAGCGGCAAAGGAAGTAACTAAATAAAGCGTCATAGAACCGGCTTTGGGACGACCAGAAGCCGGTTTTTTGCTTGGATATAGGATATCATCAGGAGATATTGCGTGGGAAAGATACTTTATTTTCAATGGAATTCATTTATGAATGCCGGTATTGAACGGGCACTTCAGAAAATGAATATAATCTATGATACTTTTTGCTACCAGTTTGCGGACTGGGAAAAAGATGACGCGTTTTGCGAGCAGTTTGAAGCAAAATGAAGGCGGGGGCGTATGAGGCGGTATTCTCGATCAACTATGCGCCGCTGATTTCAACGGTATGCGCGCGGCATGATGTGCGATATATTTCATGGGTGTATGACTGCCCGATTCATATCCGCGACCTTACGACGCTGAAAAATTCCTGCAATACAATTTATTTTTTTGACCGGATACAGGCAGAGGAGTACCGGAGCCGGGGAATCGATGCAAGGCACATGCCGCTTGCGGTGGATACGGAACTGTACCGCCGGATTTATGAGACGTGGCCGGAGCGTGCAGAGAGAGAAAAATACGACACGGACATTGCGCTTGTGGGAAAATTATACCGGACAGAGTATCAGCACTATCTGCAGCCACTGTCTGCTTATCAGAAGGGACGCCTTGAGGGCATCATCGCAGCACAATTAAAAGTGTATGGAGGGTATCTGATTCCGGATCTTGTGACGGACGAACTGCTGGCAGAATTAAATGACTCATATGCGAAAGCCAGCGGCGGCAAAGTCCGCATTTCCCGCAGAACTGGAATTTTTACTTGCCTGTGAGACGACAGGAAGAGAGCGGTTCCTTGTCTTAGGACTGCTGTCCCGCCACTTTGCGACGGCATTGTGGTCGAATGAGAAGGACGAGCGCCTGACACAGGTTCACTATTACGGATACGCGGATTACTATAAGCAGATGCCGCATATTTTTCATGACGCGAAGATCAACCTGAATATTGCACTTCGGGTCATACAGACCGGAATCCCGCTGCGTGTGCTGGATGTTATGGGCTGCGGCGGTTTTGTACTTACGAATTACAGGGAAGAAATCGCGGAACATTTTGTGAACGGCGTAGAGTGCGTGATCTATGAGGATATCGAGGATATGTATGCAAAAGCACAATATTACCTGAGCCATGACACCGAGAGACGGCAGATTGCCGCCAACGGTCTTGCAAAGGTACAGCGCGATTTTACGTTTGAACAGGCACTAGCCGGAATGTTGGGAGCGGAGTAGAGAATGACGGCGAGAGATTTGGAAGAGCTGCGGCAGGAAGAGACTGCATATGAGCGCAAATGTCAGATTATAAGTGAAATAGCCGCTTATATAGATGGAATGAGCAATCAGGCGGCGTACAGGGAGCAGATTGATCTGTTGTTTGCGGCGCTGGAGACGAGCGTCCGGGATCTGGAGAGCGGCGGAGGGCTGGATGACGCGTGTGCGAAAGAGATTGTCGAACGGGTATCGGAGTTAAAGAGAGAGCAGGAAAAATATCAGGTATGGCTTCTGGGGGAGGCGGCGGACTGTGCGCCGGTGGAAAAACTGCTGGATGTCAGTCAGGTTCATCTGCTTGGCACCGTAAAACAGATTTCAGACGGACAGAAGGAAAGTGATTACATCATTGTATGTTCCAGTATGAAAACATAGCGGGGATGCACTGGTTCGGACAGGTAAGACTGCTCCGGTTTGATCTTTTCCGCCTGATGAACGAAATCAGCCCGGAGGCGACGTATCAGCAGATAAAAAATAAAAAAGAGGTCACAACGGCGGCAGGCGTCGTATGCGGAATGAGCTATGAGCAGAAGGGCATCTGCTATGAGAGACTGGCACGGGATATCATGTGTCTGGCGGGACCGTCGCAGGATCTGTACACGGATTATTACCGCTTTCTGTGGGCATATGACGAAATCACGGACAGACAAAAACGCCGGATGGAGTATTGCATCATCGGAATGAGCGCGTACCGGCTCTGGTGGGATCTGTCGCGGGGATCACAGAGTCTAAGAGTGCTGGGATTCTACCCACAGACGAAAAAGCTGCATCATCTGGACTGGGCAGAGGACGCAGCCGGGGTGTGGGAAGACCGGAGGATCTGTGAAAAACTGATGGGGCAGGACTTCCTGGAGCGCGACTTTCTGGGACGGTTTCCGGGAATCGCGGAGATTTGTGAGACGAAAAGAGAGGAAATCTATACGCCGTCAAAGGAGCAGAGGGAAGAGGATGCAAAGTCCATCCAGCGTATTTTTCACAAACCATATCCCGAGACGTACAAAGAGAATCTTGCAATTCTAGAGCGCTGGCTGGAGTTTTTACAGAAAAACAGCATAAAGACCGTGTTTCTCTTTATGCCGTTCCCGGCGCAGTTTTGCGAACTGACGAACGGGGAGATGAAGCGGCAGACGTATCTGGCGCTGGAAAATCTCTGCCGCAAATACGGGGCAGATCTGATCGATCTATACGGAGATCAGGCGGCATTTTCAGATGCGGACTTTTTTGACTGGTCACACTTAAACGCCGCAGGTGCGGCAAAAGTGACGCGGTACTTGAATGAATATCTGATGCGTGGAACAAAGCGGGAGAACGGGCTGCGGGAGCTGCGTTTAAGACCGGCGGATGCGCAGGACTGCCGTTTTTTGTACGAGCTAAGAAATGATCCGCTTGTGCGGGCAGGTTCTTTCCATACAGAAGAGATTCCCTATGAGCAGCATCAGAAATGGTATGAACAGAAGCGGAAGAATGAGAACTGCAGGATTTACATTCTGGAAGATGCCGGTGCACCGGTGGGACAGGTGCGGGCGGACCGTGACGAGCGGGGCGAAAGCGCAGAAATATCCTATGCCATTGCAGAGCGGGCGCGGGGAAAGGGCTATGCGTCTTGGATGCTTGCGGCCGCAGAGGAGCAGCTTTTGAAAAAAGGATTTTGCAGAGAATTGCTTGCGGAAGTAAGAATGATAATATAGCATCACAGAAAGTTTTTCGGAAACTTGGCTATGAAGAGCAGAGAGAAGACTACGGTTTTTCTTACCGCAGGGCAATCGGCAAGAAATGCAGGCGGTAAAATAAAGGAGAAAACATGAAAGTAATCATTGTCGCGCATAATCAGTTGAAATTAGTGCAGATGGAAATAGAGGCGCTCCGTCTGCTTGCGGGAATAGAGGAGAGAGATCTCATTATTGTGGATAACGCTTCGCAGGACGGGCTGCGCCAGTGGCTGGAAGAGAGACCCGGCATAAATTATCTTGTCTGCGATGAGGGAAGAGAGAATTACAGCACCATTCTTAACTATGCGAAAACAGAGTTTGTCACGGATGAGGACATTTTGCTGCTTGATCCTGCTATATGATACTGCCGGATTCCATTGAGGAAATGCAGAGATTACTGTACTCCGACAGCACAATCGGTGCGGTTATGCCGAAGGTGATTCAGAACGGTTCAGAGACCGCGCCAAGCTACACAGAGGCAATCTCGAGGATACAGGCAGGGCAGATTGCGGCGGGGATGAATCTGCAGAAGCTGGAACTGACCGCAGGCTGTGTACTGCTAAAGTATGCAATGCTGGAAAAAGTGGGAACATTTGATGAGAAGATTGCCCTTGCGGAGAATGTGATGTGGGATTACTGCGTCAGAGGGATCAAACTTCAGTACAGGCTGTTTGAGTGCGGCGGTGCGTTCTTCTATCAGATTGCGGAAAAAAGAACTGCGGATGAAGACGACGAATGGGCATTGTCAGACCGGCAGATTCTGAAGGAAAAATGGAACATGAACTACTTTAATGCCGTTCCGAACGCCGGACTGCTTTCCTACATCACAGATCCGAAAGATGCCCCCATCCGTGTTCTCGAGATCGGGTGTGACTGCGGGGCGAATCTGCTCTGGGTAAAGAACCGTTATCCCAATGCAGAGCTTTACGGTGTGGAAATCAACCCTTCGGCGGCGGAGATTGCGGACTGTATTGCGAAAGTGACCGTAGGAAACATTGAAGAACGGCAGATGGATTTTGGCGGAGTGGCCTTTGATTACATTGTATTCGGGGATGTCCTGGAACATCTGAGAGATCCGGAAGGAACCCTGACATATTGCAAAGGCTTTTTAAAAGAGGACGGAAGTATTTTGGCGTCTATTCCCAATCTGATGCATGTCTCGGTTGTGCGGGGCTGATCAACGGTAATTTTACCTATGAGGACAGGGGGCTGCTTGACAGAACCCATATCCATTTTTTCACTTACAAGGAGATTCTTAGCATGTTGATGCAGACGGAACTGGAAGCGGAGGAGATCCGGATGACCTCAAACGGAGTCAGCCCGGAGGACCGGGAATTTGTAGGCAGGCTGATGGAACTGTCGGAGATTACCGACGAGAACCTGTTTTTCGCGTACCAGTTTCAGGTACAGGCGAAGGCGAAGCGCGCAGAATAGGGCTTCGTGTTGTATAACGGTTCGGAACGTGGAAAAGAAAAGGGAGGCGGCTGTCACAGATGAAACTATATGAGAAAATGAACAGCGGGGTCTATGTGATTGCGGAGATGTCAGCAAATCATGCGGGAAAAATTGAGAACGCATTCAAAATCATTGAGGAGGCGGCAAAAGCCGGCGCGGATTGTGTGAAGATACAGACCTACACGGCGGATACGCTCACGATCGACTGCAGGGAGGAACCGTATCAGATCAAGGGCGGTCTGTGGGACGGCTATAATTATTATCAGCTCTATCAGGCGGCCTATACCCCGTGGGAGTGGCAGCAGGCGCTGCGGGATAAGTGCCGGGAGGCCGGTGTGGATTTTTTGTCTACGCCGTTTGACCGGACGGCGGTGGATTTCCTGGAGGATCTGGATGTGGAGTTCTACAAAATCGCGTCCTTTGAACTGGTGGATATTCCATTGATCGAGTACACGGCGAGTAAAGGTAAGCCGATGATTATGCCTGCGGAATGGCGTCGGAGGAAGAGATCAGGGAGGCGCTTGAGGCGTGCCGGAGGCAGGGAAACGAGCAGGTGGTGCTGCTGAAATGCTGCAGCCAGTATCCGGCGCAGTATGAGGATATGAATGTGGCAACGATCGCGGATATGAAGGAGCGGTTCGGCGTGCCGGTGGGACTATCGGATCACTCAATGGGATCGCTTGCGGATGTTGTGGCAGTGTCACTGGGAGCGCAGGTCATCGAAAAGCATGTCTGCCTGGATCGGACGATTGACAACCCGGATGCAGCATTTTCTATGGAGATCGGCGAATTTGCGCAGATGGTGCAGGATGTGCGGAATGCCTGCGTGATTAAGGGAAAGGCGACCTATGAACTGACCGAACATGAGAAGAGCAGTTTAAAATACCGCAGATCGCTGGTTGCGGTAAAACCGATTGCGGAGGGGGAAGCTTTCACCGGGGAGAATGTGCGCAGCATCCGGCCTGCCATCGGTATCAAGCCGAAGTATTACCGCACGCTGCTGGGGCGCAAGGCGAAAAAGGCGTACCGCTTCGGAGAGCCGATTCTTCCGGGTGAGGTGGAGTAGACAGATGATAGTATTTCGGGTGGATGCGAACGAGCAGGTGGCAACCGGACATCTGATGCGCACGCTTTCGATCGCGTCGGCGTGCAGGAAGTGCGGGCTGATGTGTGAGTTCTGGCTTGCAGAGGAAAAAGAGACGGAGCGGATCGCAAAGGCGGGATTTCCCTATCGGATTCTCGGGACGCGCTGGGATGCGCTGGAGGATGAGCTTCCGGTCATGAAGCAGCGGTTACAAGCACAGCAGGTGGACTGGCTGGTAGTGGATTCCTACTGTGTGACGGTGCGCTATCTGGCAGAATTAAACCGGATAGTGCCGGTATTCTATGTTGATGATTTCAGAAGGGAACACTACGAGGTGTCGGCGCTGCTTCAATACATACCGTGCAGGGAGAGACAGAAGACGCCGGAGGGGCTGCATGAAAAGGACGGGTACAGTACCTTACCGGACTTTTGTATGCGCCGCTCCGGGAGGAGTTTTCGCATCTTTCCTTTGATAAGCCGCGGGAGAAGAGTATTCTGCTCTCGACCGGCGGGACAGATCCTTACAATATGGCGGGCAGAATTCTTGCGTACGGCACACAGATGCAGGAATTGCAGGAGTATCTGTGGCATGTGATTGTCGGCAGTATGAATCGGAATGAGGACATGCTGCGTGAACTGGCGGCAGCAAACCCGAAGATCATACTTCACAAGAATATTCCCGATATGTGGCGCTATATGCAGCAGTGTGAAGTGGCGGTCTCGGCAGGCGGCACAACGCTTCTGGAACTGTGTGCCTGCGGGATTCCGGCGGTCTGTTTTGCATTTGCGGATAATCAGCTGGAATTTGCGGAAGAGATGGCAGAACACAACCTGTTAATCTATGCGGGGGATGTGAGAGAAAAGGACGATGCGCCGCATGCAATCTGCGAAAAGCTGGTCTGCTATACGAAAGACGCCGGGAAGAGGGCGCAGAGCTTTGAGCGGATGAGAAGGCTGGTGGACGGAAAAGGCGCAGAGCGGATTGCGGCATTTTTGCAGCAGTATAAAAGAGATGTATGAGGTAAAAAATCATGCCGGTAGAGGACAGAAAAGACACAATCGCATTCATTATATGCGTGAATAATGAACTGTATTTTGAAGAGTGCAGGTATTACATAGAGCATCTGGAAGTTCCTGCGGGATATGACATAGATGTGATCGGCATCTGGGAGGCGGATTCCATGTGTGCGGCGTACAATCTGGGGATGCAAAGCAGCGATGCAAAATATAAAGTCTATATGCATCAGGATGTTTTTATCCGCGACAGCCGTTTCCTGGAGAAGACACTGCGTATTTTTAAGGAGCACCCAAAGACGGGGATGATCGGGATGGCTGGAGGAAGCGGCATTCCGGAGAATGGCGTCGTCTATTCTTCCTGGAATGTGGGAAAAGTGGACTGCAGGGAGCCGGATCTTTCCTATGTTCTGCTGTGCGGGCCGAACCAGACCAAGGATCAGACCGTCGATGCAGTGGACGGGCTGCTGATGATGACGCAGTATGATCTGCCGTGGAGAGAGGATTCTGTTTTCGGATTTTGATTTCTATGATGTGTCACAGGCGTTTGAATTCCGCAGGGCAGGCTATGAGATTGTGGTGCCTTACCAGAAAGAACCCTGGGTGGTGCACGACTGCGGATTCGCAAAGCTTACCAATTATGACAGGAACAGGAAAATCTGTATGCAAGAGTATCCGGAATTTTTCAACGTTCCGGAGGGAGAGGAGCTGTTCTCGAGCGGAGAGTGGGATCAGCTGAGCGGTCAGCTGGCAGCGGCGATTCGGAAGATGATAGACCAAGGGCAATGGGACGAGGCAAGTCAGGCAATCGGGATCTATCATCAGAGCCAGATGAAGAGCTCCGAATTGGAGATGCTTGCAATTATCTGTGAGATTGAGCAGACAGAGCGCAGGGTAAGCAAAAGACCGTCGTTTCTGGCACTGGCGGGCAGCTGTGAAGCGATATGCCGGACCTATCTTTCGGTACGGTTTTTGCTGCATCGCATGGAGTTTGACAGACCGGCACAGGATTATCAGGAATTGATTCAAGCGGTAGAAAGCGGTAATATATCGGTAGATGCCATTCTCATCCTGATCTTACATGGCGTACTGGATAAGGAGAAGGTTCTGGGCAGCTGGGAGACATGGCATATGCCGGATCCGATGAGTGCAGAGCGGCTTAGATCCTTTCACCGGCGGATGCAGAAGGAAAACAGGGGTATTCCGTATTCCTACAGCAAGAGGGCAAAGATGGAACTGGAAAAGCACAGCAAGGAGGAACAGTGATGATACCATACGGAAGACAGACGATTGAGGAAGATGATATTGAGGAAGTAGTAAAAGTGCTGAAATCGGATTTCCTGACGACAGGACCGAAGGTGGCAGAGTTCGAGCGGGCAGTGGCAGAGTATGTGGGGGCGAAATATGCGGTCGCTATTTCAAACGATACTGCGGCACTGCATGCGGCATGCCATGCGGCGGGAATCGGACCGGGAGATGAGGTCATCACCACGCCGATCACGTTTGCGGCATCTGCCAACTGCGTGCTGTATTGTGGGGGAACCCCGGTTTTTGCGGACATTGATCCGAGAACATATAACATTGATCCGGAGGATATCAGACGCAGGATCACGGATAAGACTAAGGCGATCATTCCGGTGCATCTGGCAGGACAGCCTGTGATATGGATGCTATTCATGCGATTGCACAAGAATATCATCTGATCGTGATTGAGGATGCGGCGCATGCGCTCGGCTCGGAATATAAGGGACGGCGCATCGGCTCCATGTCGGATATGACGACATTTAGTTTTCATCCGGTGAAGCCGATCACGACAGGTGAGGGCGGTATGATTGTGACAGACAATGAGGAACTGTATCAGAAATTAGTGCTGTTCCGCAGCCATGGAATTACCAGAGATCCGGAGCTGATGACGAGAAATGAGGGACCGTGGTTCTATCAGCAGCTCGATCTCGGCTATAATTACCGCATGACGGATATCCAGTGTGCGCTCGGCTGCAGCCAGATGCGGAAGCTGGACCGCTTCCTTGCACGCAGACGGGAGATCACAAAGCGCTACGATGAGGCGTTTGCGGACTGCGCAAATATTGTGACGCCATATCAGCTGCCGGAGACGAACAGCGGATGGCATCTTTATATCATACAGGTGAAGAATCACGACAGAAAGACCGTGTTTGAGCAGCTTCGGGAGAATGGCATTGCAGTGAATGTCCATTATATTCCAGTGTACTATCATCGTACTACCAGGAGCACGGTTTCAAAGAAGTGCATTGTCCGGTGGCGGAGGAAGTCTACTCGCACATCATCAGCCTTCCGGTTTATCCGGGGCTTACCGACGAGCAGCAGGATACGGTCATTGAAACGGTGAAGCGGCTGACAAAATAGTTTCCGGATGGTGCGGGAGATGCAGATCATCAGAAAACAGCGGGAGAATAGAGCGGGATGGGATATGCAGGATTAAAGCAACTTATTGAGCAGAATGCGTGGAGAGAAGCCGGAAGAGAACTCGGGCAGTATATGAACGGGGAATGGGATGATGAACTCGCCGTGCTGGCAGCAACGGTTTTCTCTGCGCTGGGCGACTGGGAAGGCGCCTATACCTGTATCGCGCAGGGGTTGCAGTACAATTACAGAAATTACGAACTGTATCTGCTGCTGGGCAATTATTATGAGCGCAAAAATTGTAACCAGGCGTGGCTCTGTTATGAAAATGCGCTCTATTATTGCAGCGATGAAGACGATCGCAGGATCATACAGCAGCACAAAGGGTGTGTACAGCACGATGACCGGTGGTGCGTGCATAAGGTTTCGATCGTGATATTGACGTATAACCTCAAAGACATGAATATGCAGTGCCTCGGCAGCATCCGGGACACCTGCGATCCGTCGAGCTATGAGCTGGTCGTGGTGGATAATGCATCTACAGACGGCACGCTGGAATGGCTTCAGGAGCAAAAAGATATTACCCTCGTGAGCAACCGGGAAAACAAGGGATTCCCGGCTGGGTGTAATCAGGGAATCAAGGCGGCAGAGCCGGAAAATGATATTCTTCTTCTGAACAATGATACGATTGTTCTGCCCAATTCTATTTTCTGGCTTAGGATGGGATTATATGAGGAGAACCGGATCGGCGCCACGGGAAGCATGTCAAACAGTGTGATCAACGGGCAGCGGATTGAGGCGAAGCTTGCCGGCGTGGAGGAATACATAACATACGGCACGGCAATGAATATCCCCATGGAAAATGCGCTGGAGAAAAAGACCTGGCTGGTGGGATTTGCGATGCTGCTGAAACGGAGGGCACTGGATGAGGTCGGACTTCTGGATGAACGGTTTTCCCCGGGACAGAACGAGGATGTGGATCTGTGCATCCGGCTGAATCTGGCGGGGTGGCAGATTGCGCCTCTGCCACAATAGTTTTATCGTGCATTACGGCCATGGAAACGGCAGGAACTCGGATATCTGGAAACAGACGCTCTCAGTTACAAGTGAGAAGTTCCGGGAAAAATGGGGCTTTGATATGTCCTATTATACCTACAGCAGAAAAGAACTGATTGCGATGATTTCCGAGCCGAAAGAGAGTGGAATACGCGTGCTGGAAGTGGGATGCGGATGCGGTGCAACGCTTGCACATATTGCGTATGAGTGGCCGGACGCAAAGGTGAGCGGAATTGAGATCCAGGATGACATTGCAAAAATCGGCGCAAGCTATCTGGATATCCGACAGGGAAACATTGAGACCATGCAGATCCCGTATGAAAAAGATACGTTTGACTATATCATACTGGCGGATGTGCTGGAGCACCTGCATGATCCGGAGCGGATTCTGCAGAAATTACTGCCCTATCTGAAGGAGGACGGCAGTATTCTGTGCAGTGTCCCCAATATTTTAAACCGCCATGTAATCAGCGACCTTCTGCGCGGGAAGCTGGAGTACCAGGACGCAGGAATTTTAGACCGCACACATCTGCGCTTTTTCACAATGGACAGTATTGTGAGGGTGTTTGAACGGTGCGGAATGGAAGTCACACAGATGATGGCGACCTATGATACGGAAGAGCTGGATGCGGAAGCAGCAGAATTGATGAACGCACTGTATCAGATTCCGCATATTGCGGACAGACAGTTGTTTCAGGTGTACCAGTATGTTTTCCGGGCAAAAAGGGAGCGGGAGGCGGAATGAAAAAAGTAAGTGTAATTGTACCCTGCCACAATGCGGCGAAATGGCTTCCGCAGTGCTTTCTGTCGCTGGTGCAGCAGTCGATCGGAATCGACGGGCTGGAGCTGATTTTTGTGGATGACGCATCGGATGATGAGGGCGCGACATGGGCGTTGCTGGAGGAATTTGAGCGCGCGTATCCCGAGAGCATCATGATTATCCATCTGGAAGAAAATCTGCGACAGGGAGGCGCCCGGAACGTGGCGCTCGGTTATGCGACGGGGGAGTATCTTGCGTTTGTCGATGCGGATGATTTTGTGGAGAAGGATTTCCTTGAGAAGGTATACCGGCGTGCGGTGGAGAGCGATGCCGATATCGTACAGTTTGATTATGTGTACTATACGGAAAGACTTGGAAAAGTGCCGTCGGGAAGGACGGCAGCGGATGAGAGTATCCGGATTCAGACGAAGGAGGAGCGGAAGCAGTTCCTCATCAGCGAGAAAATCACCTACGGCTGCTGGAACAAGCTGTACCGGAGGGCGCTTGTGGAGAAAGCGGGAGTCCACTATGCCGAGCATGTCATTTATGAAGAACCGCTGTTCGTGTACCCGCTGTTGTTCTACGGAAACCGCTTTGAAATTATGGCGGAAGCTTTTTACTGTTACCGTCAGAACGAGACGGGAACCATGCGTCAGGATATGCGGCAGATGACAACGCTGCAGATGCATGCAGATGTACAGCTTGCCGTGTGGCATTTTATGAAGCAGACGCCGTTTTTCCGGGAGTATTATGAGGAGATCAAGCTGTATTTTCTGCATACGTATTTCTATGAGACGCTGCTGTTTGCGGTGCAGCGCGGATTTGAAGTGCCGTATTCCATGTACGGGACGCTGCGGGATACCGTAAAGGCGGAGGTGGCAGACTATAGAGAGTCCCCCTATGCGGCAATGATCCGAGGCAGATGGAGCTGTACCGGGAAGAAGAGAAGCTGACAGATGAAAATGCACTGCACCGGTATATAAATCAGCATTGGAAGCAGTAAAAGAAATGTTATGCTAAAGAAACAGCACGGATGATTCGATATAAATATCAGAAGTATATCAAAAATCTCAGGGAAGAGGTAGAATAACATGGTGGTTAATCATAATATGGCGGCAATCTGTGAGAGCAGGCAGCTGCGCTATAACGTGAAGAAGATGGAGAAATCTTCCAAAAAGCTTGCGACAGGGTACAAGCTGAACGCAGCAAATGATGATGCGGCAGGCTTGCAGATATCAGAGACGATGCGGCATCATGTGAAAGGCTGAACAAAGCTCCCGGAATTCACAGGATGGCATCAGTATGCTGCAGACGGCGGATGCAGCGCTTCAGGAGACACAGGACGTCCTGGATCGTATGGTGGAGCTGACGACGCAGGCAGCCAATGACATCAACACAGACTCGGATCGCAGGGCTATTCAGGATGAGCTGGATCAGCTGAACAAGGAAGTGGACCGTATCGCCTATACGACGCACTTCAATCAGCAGTATATGCTGGCGGAGGGAACGCCGCAGGCGGCACCGGGATATTACCGCATACAGTCCGGAGCACTGAACGGACAGGCGATAGATATCCATTTTGTAAATGCGAGCAAGGAGAGCCTCGGCACAGACAAAGTGAATGTATCTTCGCATGCGAAGGCGTCGGAATCCATCACGATGGTTCAGGACGCGATTGAACAGGCGGCACTCTGGAGAGACGAGTTCGGCAGCCAGCAGGAGCGTCTGGAACATGCCGTGCGCAATACGGACAACACATCAGAAAATACGCAGAGTGCGGAGTCCGGGATCAGGGACACCAACATGAATATGGAGATGGTATTATATTCGACCAACCGGATTCTGGTGCATGCATCCCAGAGTATTCTGGCACAGTATAATGATGATGCAAAATCAGTGATTGAGATTTTGAAATAGTCAGACACGATAAAGAGATAAGAGGGGCAGTTTGTGGATACGAATGCCCTTCCTATCTCTTTATGAGCATTTTTAAGCAGATAGGCATCCGGGATGACAGAGACGTCCCGGGCGTTTGCCGGGGAACATGGAGTAATGAACAACTGGGATAAGATATGGAAGAAGCGGACTGCGGAGATTGAGAATCGCGCAACCGTATTTGAAATGTTTAAGGAATTAAAACGGGCGGACGTGGGATGCGAGGAGGCGCTCAGGGTGCCGACAGAGCCGAGGTACGATGTCGTTCTGGCAGACAGTGTGTTTCAGTATTTTAATGATGCTGCTTACGGGCAGAAGGTGCTGGAACG
>ENA-OQDW01000685-OQDW01000685.1-human-gut-metagenome-genome-assembly--contig:-NODE-685-length-13668-cov-1.724319_pt1 | contig 13668 bp, 17 predicted proteins | sample MGYA00242784_ERZ504613 | MGnify/ENA primary metagenome ERZ504613 (study PRJEB26092, sample SAMD00036330) | human gut metagenome | host: Homo sapiens | study: EMG produced TPA metagenomics assembly of... | reverse complement strand
CGCGCCCGCGCCCTCGCTTCGCCGCACGATGATATTCATCGGCGGCAGTTTCTATCTTATCGGGGAAATTATCTGAAATAACCGAACATGCGAGCATTCCGGAGGGCCAGAACGCGCGACAGCAGCTTACCGTCCGGTGAAGAAACAGGAAAAGAGAACGCCCCGGAACCTACCCTTTCGGAGAGCAGGCAGCCATCTTCCCCACACCTGCCAGCTCCCTGCCCGACAGGCAAAGGAAAGCTATCCGTTTGTGCCGGCCTCCCTGCCGCTTTCTCAACCGTCGTATTCCAGCAGGTAACGCTCCAGCAGCCGCGGCACGGCATAATCGCCCACCGCGGCGGTATCGACCGCCAGCGCAGCGGCCGCCGCAGACAACGAGGGGGTTTCGATGCGATAGACCGTCGCATGAATGGTCTGATGGGAGAGCTGATGGCGGGGCATGACCACCGTTCCGACGAGTCGCCACTCCGCATCTCCCAGCAGTTCGCGGAAGTCGGGCCGTGCGGCCAATGCGGGGAAGTCCGCCGGACCCTCCGTTTCGAGCAGCGGAAATTCATAAAGCCCCTGCCAAATATCGCGCCCCGCCCGGCGACACAGCAGTGTCCGCCCTTCACAGCTAATGTGCAGATAATGGAACCACCGTTCACGCACCTTCGTCCGTCCCTGCTTCACGGGACGCAGGGCGACCGTCCCGGCCGCGAGGGCGAGGCAACATCCGGCCAACGGACACTCCCCGCAGCGGGGCTGCGCCGGAGTACACAGCAGCGCCCCGAAATCCATCAAAGCCTGATTATAGGTTCCCGGCCGCTCCGTATCCAGCAACGACTGCGCCAACTCCACACAAATCCGACGCCCCGCCCCGGTATCGACGGGCACCTCTACGTCGAAAAGCCGGGCCAGCACCCGGAAGACATTGCCGTCCAGGACGGCGTACGGCAGACCGAACGCCATCGAAGCCACCGCAGCAGCGGTATAATCGCCCACGCCCGGCAGCGAACGGAGGCGTCCGGCTCCGCAGGGAACTCTCCGCCGAACCGGCCGACGACCTCCCGGGCGGCGCGTGCAGATTCCGGCACGGCTGTAATACCCCAATCCCTGCCACAACTTGAGTATTTCGTCTTCCGAAGCGGCCGCCAGCGAACAGACATCGGGAAAACGCTCCGTAAAGCGCAGGTAGTAACCGAGCCCCTGTCCTACACGCGTCTGCTGGAGGATGACCTCCGAGAGCCAGATACGATAGGGGTCGCGGGTACGGCGCCAGGGCAGGTCGCGCCGCTGCGGGCGTACCAATCGAGCAATATGGGGGCGATTCGATTCATAATTCGCCGCAAAAATAGGATTTTTCCTTTTTCAGAATTATATTTGAAATTGCGAAAACCGCGAAGGGGAACGGAAGGCAACGACGGCGAGCAAAACCCGGCCATGCTCCGGGCCAAGACGACAAGAACATTTAACCAACAAACGACTACGGCTATGAAAACCCGTTTACTACTCAAAGTCATGCTGATGGCCGGCCTTCTGCTGGCGGGCGCTGTACCCCGACGGGGCAGGAGGAGGGCGAATACACCCTCTCGAGCGACAAGACCTCCGTAAACATCAACGAAGAGGTAACTTTCACCGTCAAATCGGAAGAGGGGCGCGACGTCACGTCCGAATGGAACTTCTCCGACGACACGGGCATCCGCGAAGGCAACCGCTTCGGCTGGTCGGAACCAGGAACCTACACCGTCACCGCCGTCGCCAAAACGAATCCTCCTTAAAGGCTGCGAATACGGTCACGGTGACCGTCAGCGAAACGGAGGTGACCTATACCATCTCCTGCGACAAAACCGAGGTCAAGGTAAACGAGGAGGTGACATTCACCGTCACATCGAGTGCCGGCGAAGACGTCACCGAAGCATGGAATCTCTGCGACGAGAGCATGTGCCGCGTAGGCAACAAGTTCGGCTGGTCGGAACCGGGTACGCACACGGTAACGGCCCACAGCAAGGCGAATCCCGAGATAGAGGCGGAGAACACCATCACGATTGAAGTGAGCGGCTCGGTCTACAAACTGTACGCAGACCAGGATGTCGTTTACGTGCTCGACGAAGTGACCTTCCATGTAAAGGAGATTATCGACGGCGTGGAACAGGAAGAGGATGCCTACGGTTTCGAGGCAGGCATCAAGGGAGGCGAAAGATTCAGCCAGTTCGGCGCCATGGCCAATGTCTTTCCGGAAGCGGGCGTCTATACGGTGGATGCCGTGAAGTATGACTTCAAAGGCGCGAGATAGCAAGGCCGAAAATACCGTGGAGATAATCGTGAAAGAACGCGACATCACAGGTACGAAGACCGGTACTACCGCCGCTCGCTGATGGCAGAAGGAACGGGCACGAACTGTACCGGCTGCCCGGCAATGGCGGAAACCATCGAATACACGGAAACCTATCTCCTGCCGGACCGGATGATACCGCTGGCATTCCACCTCAACGACGATGCATGCAATGTACCTCTGTACCGTAACTTCTTCATCCTCACCAACGACTACGGCATCTTCGCCTACCCGTACTACATCATCGACTGGAATCTTACCTACAAATCCACCAGCTCCGACGCCGAAGCGCTGAAACACAGCATCGAGGTTCACAGGCAAGATATGCCCAGACACCGGGGCTCGCCGTCGAAACGACGCTGTCGGGCCGGGAGCTGACGGTGAAGATAAAAACCACCCCACGCGAAACGGCCGAATACTTCCTCGGCGCCTACATCGTGGAGGACGACATCTACACGGAACAGTCGGGTGCCGACGACGGCATGATGATGCAGCGGAACGTGGCTTACTACTGCCTGACCGAACCCGAAGGCAATCAGGATGACCTGCCCGAAGAGGGAATAGGCAAATACGGCAGGCTTGGTCTGGAACCGCTCGGAACGCTGGAGGGCGAACGCGAATATACCTACGACTACCGCTTCACCATTCCCACCCATGAACCCATCGACCACAACCTCGACAACTGCCGCCTCGTTTACTTCATTTGCAAAGCCGACGCTACGATAGAACCCTACGGTTACTTCTGCGCGAATGCCGCCACCTGCCGGCTCGGCCAATCGCAGGAGTACGAGTTCGAACCGATATACGGCGAATAACCCCCCGGAACAAGAGGAAACGGTGAGTGCCGGGCCGAACGGCCCGGCACTCACCGTTTCCTGTACAAATCCTGCCGAAGTTCCGGCGTCACGGATTCATGACGACGTTCTGGCGGGCAATACTCTCCATATGTATCGCATCGAGTATTGTCCGGATGAATTCGGGACTCAAGCCCAATTCTCCGGCACGGGCCACCATATTGTCCACAATTTCGTCCCAGCGCCGCCGCTGCAGGATAATCACGTCATTTTCACGTTTTATCCGCCCGATATCCTCGGCTATTCCCATTCTGCGCGACAGAAGCGCGAAGAGCTGCGCATCTATCTGGTCTATTTCAAGCCGCAGGCGCTCCATATCCGCTTCAAACTGCGGTACATCGACCGTCTCGCGGCGCCACCGTATCCCTGCGAGCAGTTCGCCCAGCTGCTCCGGCGTCACTTGCTGGGCGGCATCGCTCAGTGCCTCGTCAGGACGGACATGGCTCTCCATGAAGAGTCCGTCGTATGAAAGGTCGGCCGCTTTCTGCGCCGTAGCGGCAAGCCCCTCCCGGCGGCCGCAGATATGCGAAGGGTCACACAGCATTTTCAGTTCCGGAAAACGGCGCCTCATCTCAAGGGCCACATGCCACACGGGGGGATTACGGTACTCGTTACCGGAAGTCTGCGCAAAACCGCGGTGTACCAACACGAGCCGCTCCGGCCCGACACCTGCCGCAAGCATCCGCTCCACGGCACCCGTCCACAAACCGGTATCGGGCATCTGCGCATTCTTCACCAACACCAACACCTCCGTTCCACGGAGCGCATCGGCCACCTCTTGTACGCTGAACGGATTACCCGTCGTACGCGCCCCTATCCACACCATATCGGCGCCCGCACCGAGGGCTGCTCCACATGGCGGGAGTTGGCGACCTCGACCCCGAACGGAAGCCCCGTTTCCGCTTTCGCCTCCGCCAGCCACTCCAGGCCGACCTCGCCCACCCCCTGAAAACACGACGGATAGGTACGGGGTTTCCACACCCCTCCCCTTATCATATCCACGCATCCGCAGGCAGCCAGTCCCCGGTATGTCGCAAGCGTCTGCTCGCGGCTCTCGACACTGCACGGTCCGGCTATTATCACAGGTCTTCTCGCTCCTTCTGCTGCCATAACCATCGAATTCTTTCCGTCGTAAAGTTACGAATAATGCGGGAAAGTGGATAGCGGACGTGTCTCCGGCACTATCGTCCCGAAAGAGCTGCATATGCGACATGCGGTTCCGACCGCGACAACCGAGCCTTTCGGAAAGTACCGGAATGCAAAATAAAAATCCCGTGTCCTTCTCGGATACGGGATTCGGTTCATCTCCAACTTTTCATTACACCCTATAATATTGCAGCAAACCTTTGTCAATTCCATCATCCTTCCCAGAAAGGAAGGAGGCAGCTGTTAAAGAGATGACGTAATAAATGTATTTTCGCATTGCAAATATATACATAAATTCCATATCAACAAGGATTATATGCATTTTTTTCTGGCATTCTTCCTGCATGATGTGTTTTTATTCGTATTTTTATGCTATATGCACAAAATACGGGCACTCGCCCGCAGAAAACTCCCGCAGCAACCGGCCGAAAAGGTAAACCAAACACAAAGAGAGATTTGTAAACGACACCCGGACTTCCCGACCGGCGAGATGCTGCCGACGACAGAAGACGTCTCCCGCTGCCGCAGGCAATACACCCTCAAGGCAGGTCGGACTGTCGTCAAAGGCGGAACGATATCCCCGGCGGCCTCTCTCAGAAAAGCGTCGTGCCGTCCGAAAGCGGAGCGATACCGAGGTGCGAATAGGCGAGCGCCGTCACCTCCCGGCCGCGCAGGGTACGCTTCAGGAACCCCTCCTTTATCAGGAAAGGTTCGTACACCTCTTCGATGGTACCGGCGTCCTCGCTGACCGCCGTAGCGATGGTATTGATGCCGACCGGGCCTCCTCCGAACTTGTGGATGATGGTAGAGAGTATCTTGTTGTCCATCTGGTCGAGACCGCGGGAGTCTATGTCCAGGGCCTTGAGCGCCGTCCGTGTAATGGGCAGGTCTATGACGCCGTCCCCTTTCACCATGGCGAAATCCCGTACCCGCCTGAGCAGGGAGTTGGCGATACGGGGCGTTCCGCGGCTTCGCAGCGCGACCTCCTGTGCCGCATCGTCGTCTATGTCTATACTCAGGATGGAGGCCGAACGCTTCACGATACCGGTCAGCACATCCGTGTCGTAATATTCGAGATGACACTGGATACCGAAACGCGCCTCAGCGGCGAAGTCAGCAATCCGCTCCGGGTAGTGGCCCCTATCAGGGTAAACGGATTTAGTTCGAGCTGTATGGACCTTGCCGAAGGCCCCTTGTCGAGGACGATGTCTATCCTGTAATCCTCCATGGCGGAGTAGAGGTACTCCTCGATTATCGGACTCAGGCGGTGTATCTCGTCAATGAACAGCACATCTCCTGCATTGAGGTTCGTGAGCAACCCCGCCAGGTCGCCCGGTTTGTCGAGCACCGGGCCGCTGGTCACCCGGAGCGTCGACCCCATCTCATTGGCGATGATGTTGGCGAGGGTGGTCTTCCCGAGCCCGGAGGGCCATGGAGCAATACATGGTCGAGCGAATCGCCGCGCATCAGTGCTGCCCGTATGAAGACACGCAGATTCTCCGCCACCTTCTCCTGGCCGCGGAAGTTGTCCAATTCCTGCGGGCGTATCCGGTTCTCGAACTCCGAATCGCTCTCCATATTCCTTCTGTCCCTGTCGAATGCCATACCGCAAAGATAGCGCTTATCCCGAACTTTACCTAAGACCGGAAGATGCGGCGGCCCGCTTCCGTTCCCCGGCCACCAGCTCATCGAACCGTTCACGGACGATATCGCCGAAGTTGCGGCCGGTTATCTTGCTCTTAAGCCACGAGATGAGGTCGAAATAGTAAAACGTGCGGCGCTCGTAAGGATGGTTTTCATAGGGTTTCAACCGTTCGTACAACACCTGGAACTCCTTCTTCAGCTCCAGAGTGGCCAGGTTGTTGAGCTTGCGGAAAAAGGCGAACAGCTCCCGCTTCATGTCGGTCATATCCTTCATCTTGACGATGAAAGTGAACACCGAACGTATCTGGTAGTCGAGGTTGTGGTCGATGCCCGCCTCATAAGAGGCTACCAGATTCAGCATGCGCGCGTAGCACTGCAAATCGCGCCGCACCTGCGGGTCCTTCACGGCGATTATTCCGGAGAGATGCTCCATGCACTTGGCGTAATTGCCGTCGCCGAAATAGAGCAGGGCTATCTTGTAGTCGAGCATCATGCGGTCGTACAGGCTGAGGTATTTGGCATACCGGCGCAGATAGCCGTCCACGCTGCGCGCCATCCACAGTCCCTCCTTGAAGGCCCCCTCCAGAATACATTTATTGATACGGGCCGTAAAAAGCACCTGCTGGGAAATCATGACGGCATTTTCGTTCAGACTCCCGGTAATCCGGCTCTCCCGCTCGAAATCCTCTATCGCCTTCACGAAAAGCCCGTATTTCCTCATCAGGTACATCCCCTCCAGAAAACGCGAATAGCCGTGCAGATAGCTGTCGTACATGACCTCCTTCATACACGGCTGCTCCTCGAACATGTCTATCCACGCCCGTCCGTACCGGTAGGCATAGGCGAAATTGTGGCGGATGTAATGGTACCATGTCATTGCCTGATAGAAATGGAAACGTTCCGTGAAGGAGAGCCTATGTCGCGAATAGACGCAGAGGCGGGGCTTGAAATAGTCGTTCAGCAGGTCGAGGTCTTTTTGGGAACGGGCGTAACCGAGCTGCAGGTGGAGCGAATAGAGTCTGACGGCAAGGTTGGAAATTTCATTGGTACGCTCCAGCTTGTCGCACGTCTCCATGATACTGCGATTGGAGGCCGCGGCAAAATGCGTCATCTCATCGGAGACCTTGCATTCGTACACCTGACGCCGGAGTCCCGTCACTTGCAGCATCAGAGCGTGCTGTTCGAGCTCCGCCGCCATGCGCTCCGCCTTGTCGAGCTGCTTGTCCGCCTGATTGTAGAGGCCTTTGTCGAAGAGAATGCGGGCGAAATCCAACTGCTCCTGCAGTTGGAGAAGGGGCGAATGCTGCACGCCCAGCAGGCGCAGGCTGATGAGTATCTGACGGTGCAGATGCGCCTTCATATTGGGAAGCTGCTCCTTCCTGATGGAGGGGCACCGGCTGAGTATCCGCTCCTCGTCGTAGGATTCCATTCCCTCCAGGCAGTCGAACAGGATGATGAATTTGGATTCACGGGGGTCACCCTGCCTCGCGGCATACAGTTTGAAATTGCGTTTCTCGGCCTTGCTCATCGAGCGTATGAGGTCGAAAACACTCTCCCTCCGGTCGTAATGTTCCATCGCATATCACACTTATAGTCCGTGTAAATATAAGGATTTATTACGACAGCCAAAAACGGACGCGTGCCCGAACGCACTCCGTCGTCGGACAGGTGCACCCGCCGCAGTCCCACAGACAGTCTCAAGATTCCGCGAATATGCGGCGAATCAGAACAATACCGCCTTTACGATAGCGAAAGTCATCAAGAGGGAAACTACGAGCTTCAACCCCGTACCGAGTACAAAGGCGAGAAAAGAGCCGAATGCCACGCGGAACGCCCGGGCATTATCGGTACGGTCATGCAGCATCTCTCCGATAAAGGCACCGGCGAAGGGACCGAGCACCAATCCCCAGGGCATGAAGAACAATCCGGCCACGGTGCCTATGGCCGCCCCCCGTGTCGCCTGCCGCGAGCCGCCCAGCCGGCCGGTTATCCATGCCGGAAGCAGGTAATCCGCCAGCGTTACCGCCCCCGTCAGCACCGCCCACAGGGCAAGGTATTCGCCCGAAAACTGCGCATAATCGGTCCAATGCACCAACAGCAGGCCGAGGTAAGCCACCGGCGGCCCCGGCAGTACGGGCAGGAAACATCCCGCGACACCCGTAAGGCCGCACACTACCGCCAATATCGAAAGAAGCGTATCCATCCGTGTACTCTTTTCCGTCTACCATCCTAACGCCCCCGGAACGGAATTATTTTCCCGGCCGAACGGATACGCCATGCAGCGACACGGCCGGTCCCGCCGGAAGGCCGGCCTCAACGGACACCCGCCGAAGAGCGGGCAGCCTCCCGCTTCGTCCGCGGCACTTCCCAATGGTAACGGTCATTCAACCGGGAGAAAAGGTACCACATCAGCAGCGCGACGAGCAGGCCGAGTATCCAGCCGAACAATATCTGGAACGGCCAATGGACGCCGAGGTATATCCGCGAATAGGAAGTAAGCAACGTATAGGTGAGCATCATCCATGTAAACCACCGCCTGCGGACGGCGAGCGACGTGAACAGGAAGATGCAGAAACTCGTCGAGGCATGGCCCGACACCGTTCCCATCAGGCCGCCCAGATACCCCTTGACCGTATGCAGATAAGGCAGCATATCCTCCGTATGCGTGGGACGGAGGTAGGGGACATTCCGCTTGAAAAAGTTGCACACCTGGTCGCAAAGTCCTACACCCAACCCCACGAAAAGCAGCGCGAAAAGCATATACTTCCACCCGTAGTTACGATAAACGATATAAAGCACCGCCAGGTAAAGCGGTATCCAGTTCGGTATTCCGGATGCGAACCACATGACGGCATCCATCACGGGGCCGCCGTCGAAATTAAGGGCGAGCATGACGCTCCTGTCCAATTCATTCATATATGCCTGTCAATTTACTGTACTCTTTCGTTCCGTCGCTCCGACGCCGCCGTCAGAACTGGAAATAGATGAACGGCTGGATGTCCGCCGACTTCACCTGCATCACCACCCATATTATCACCACGATAAGCAGGGCATTCACTGCGAGCGGATTCCGGATGACGGCATCGCATGCCCGCTCCTGCAGCCGCCGGGGGGTGAAATGGGCGACATAGCCGACGAGCATCATGGCGAAGATTTCCCAGTATCCGGTTATTATGTTCGGAATAAGTGAAATATCGAAATTGGTGAAGACCTGTTCGAGGATATCCGCTCCCGTACCCACGTCGCGCGCACGGAAGAATATCCAGCCGAGACATACGAGATGGAATGTCACGAAGATACCGGCGATGCGCCATCCTCTTTTCATATCCGCACCGGTGGCTTTCATCCGGGGAAAGAGCCGCATCAGAAACTTATGCAGTGCGAGCAGCAGGCCGTGGAAACCGCCCCACAGGACGAATCTCGGCGCCGCACCGTGCCACAGCCCCCCGAGCAACATGGTGACAACGAGGTTCACATAAGTGCGGAACCGGCCTTTCCGGTTGCCGCCGAGCGAGATATAGAGATAATCCTTGAGCCACGTCGAGAGCGAGATGTGCCAGCGCCGCCAGAACTCCGTTATCGTGGCCGACTTGTAAGGCGAATCGAAGTTTTTCGGGAACCGGAAACCGAGCAGCAGCGCGATGCCGATGGCCATGTCCGAGTAACCGGAGAAATCGCAGTAAATCTGGAGTGCATAGCCGTAAACGCCCATGAGGTTCTCGAAGCCGCTGTACAGCATCGGATTGTCGAACACCCTGTCCACGAAATTGACGCTGATATAGTCCGATATGACCGCCTTTTTGACAAGACCGGTCATAATCAGAAACAGCCCCCGGCCGAACATCTCCCTCGTCACCCGCAGCGGGTTCTGTCTTATCTGCGGAATGAAATCGCGCGCACGCACGATAGGACCCGCGACGAGCTGCGGAAAGAACGAAAGATAGAAGAAATAGTCCAGCCAGCAGGTCAACGGCGTGAGCTGCCGCCGGTAGATGTCAATCGTGTAGCTCATCGACTGGAACACGAAGAAAGAGATGCCTACCGGCAGGAAGATGTTCCGGAAAGCCAATACGTCGTGCCCGGCAAGGTCGTTCGCTATCTGTATGAAGAGATTGGTATATTTGAAATAGGCGAGCATACCGAGATTTATCAGTACGCTCAGCGCAACAAGTCCCCGCCGGTAAGGCTTCGCCTCGGTGGCAGCCAGCAACCGTCCGATGACAAAATCGGTCACGGATACAAGTATCAGCAGGAAAAAATAGAGACCGCCGGTCTTGTAATAAAAATAAATCGAAAAGAGGGAGACATAGACCATGCGCAGCACGGGTGTCTGGCGCATGAAAGAGTAGAACAGAGTGAACCCTGCAAAGAGAAAAAGGAATATCCCGCTGCTGAATATCATCGGGCTGGCCGGATTGTATCGCAGCAATTCGGCAACGGCCTCCGTTATGCGGGAAATATCGACCATCTGTTCTCTGCAAGGGATTACTATTCCGCTGCGGCATCCGTCAGCCCCGTTTCCGCGCCTCTTCGGCCGATTCCTCCGTCCCTCGGCCGACATCGGATGAAGCAGCAGCCGTCTCCCCGCCTGCTGCCAAAGAAACGGCATTCCCGCCGGCATCCGGAACCTCTCCTCCCTGCACCCGCGCCGCAGAGACAGCTGAGAATTCGAATTTCCATCCGGCGATACGAAGGGCATTCCCTCCTTCCGAACGCCGGGAGCAGCGCTGCCGTTACGCACCGCTCCGGCATCTGCCGTGGGCACGGAGAACTCCGTCCCTGCATCGTCGCCGAGACCGGAAGCGCCCATTATAGGTTCCTCCGCGCCATCGGAAGCTACGGCTTCGACGTCGCTCTTTCCATCGGCCGTCCCGAAAGAGAAGGCTCCGCCCGAGACTCCCGCAGCCTGTCGGAGAGGCTGTCGTCGAGCAGCGTCCCCCGGCCGAGCAGAGTTGCCGCACGCCGCTTCTCCTCCTCCCGTCGTAGCTGCTCGGCACGCCGGGCCTTCTCGGCATCCTGCTCCCGAACGTTCTCCACCGCAGCATTGATGAATTTCACAAACTGTTCGGCGATGTATTTGCCTCCCGGATAACCGATATGGGTATAATCCTTCGCAGCCCAGTGGCGCTCCACGAATTTGGGCATCGAGTTGTCGCCCCCCATGGCCTCGTACGTATTCCAGAAACCGACGCCGCACTCCTCGGCGGCACGCTCCTGCGTCTTCAGCATGGCCTTCACGGCAGGCATGGTGACGGCGGTACCGTTCTGCATGGTACTCCTGTCGCCCACGCTCATGACCACGACGCGCTGCCCGGGAAACACTGCTTTATGTAATTGATGATTTTGACAAGCTGTTTCTGGTAATAGCCGTAATCGGTCACATCCGCCGACATGGCATTCAGTCCGTATTGAAGGATAACCATGTCGTAATTCATGTATTCGTCGAACTCCCGATTGATGCGGTAATCCGTACCGAGCAGGGCGAGTCCGCTGTTGCTGCGTACCGAAAAATTGTGGACGCTGACGCCCACACTGTCTTCGAGCACCGCCCCGTAACCGATGAAACCGGCCGTATGGGAGAGATTTATCCGCAGCTCCGAAATATCGGGCCGGCCGATGAATATCCGCTGCACCTGTTCGCCCGAATCGGGGGCATAATTACGCCTTTCGTCGCCATTGACGGTAACCTCCAGCACCGTATGTTTCCGGTTGACGAAAAAGAGGGAGGCCGTATTGGTCTTCTCGATACGCCGACGGAACTGCACCCCCTTATACTCCGCCGAGGCGTTCTCCCCGGGAATGGAAAGCATTCCCGACACGAAAAACCACTCCTTATACTCCTCCGGCACGCTCTTGCGCTTTATCAGGTTGTAGTCGGTCCACCCCTCGTGATTGTGCGTCACCGTACCGCGGTATTTAGACAGAGGCGTGGAGAAAGGGACGAAGCCGACTCCGCTACCTCCGTATGCCATCTGCAGCTGTTCCCTCATATCGGCAGTAATGATATCGGCCTCGATGAAAGAATCGCCGAGCACCGCTATACGTACCGTACGTTCGTCGGCTTCGTATGCCAGCGCATGGTAGAAACGTGCCATCATCTGTTCGTCCGGACTGTAATCCGTTATTGGAACGATACCAGGCCCCTCCACACAGGGGACCGACAACCCCTCCGCATCGGTTCCGTCCTCGCCCGGAATTCCCTCCGGTCCCGTAACACCCGTGGCATCCACCACCTCCTGTACGGGCACGGGCTTGAAATCATCGAGGAACGACGTGTCGAGCAAATCCATATCGGAAACGGGCACGAGCCTTTCATCCTGAAAGGTCACGACATCCGAAAGGATATTGGCCCTTTTCACCACCACGTTTCCCACCCGGAAACTCGGAATGAACGAAACGCACAACAGCAGTATGATGACGAGCGAAGTGATATAAAACCCGCTTCTTGTATAATCCTTTGGCCCCGGCATACGATTCTAAGGTATAACGTCGACAAAGATAAGAAAAAGAAAGATTGGCGCACTATCCGTTGTCCGCCTATTATCGCCCCGAACCCTTTCGGTATCGCACCGTTCACGGAACTGTCCCGCAGGCAGAACCGACTGCCCGAAACCGGAAAGCACCGCACCGGCCGCATGCCATCCAATCCGCCGGTGCACCCGACATGCGCTACAACAAGGAAACACCGGACACAAGCACAGGATACCAGCCCCGATTCCGTCCCCGGTCCGCATAAGCAGCCTCCAGCCCGAAGCGTGCATCGCACGACACACATTCCGTCAGATACGCACAACGACACAGACAAACCCGACAACGGTCGTCATGTCCTGCCCGCAGGCAACCGCCAAACGCCTCCCGGCCGGACCGCACGAAAAAAGGCGGCGCCTTCAAAGCGCCGCCTTCATATCATATCTTTTCTGCTCGATTAGAGAGCCTGGAACTCAGGAGAGTTGAAGAGCCTTGCAAACTCAACATCGGTCTTGGCAGCCTCCCGGAGCGACGGTTTGAGAGCAATAGCGTTGCGCAGATAGCTGATAGCACCCTGGCTGTCGCCCTCCCTCATGGCTATGATAGCACGGAGATATTCGGAATCCGCACACTTGCAGTTGCCGAGAGCCTGTTTCGCATTCGCATAGTTGCCGTTCAGCACCTCCACCACAGCAAGGTTGTACCTTCGAGGTCGCGGGTTGCTACCACGTAGTCGCCTTCCTGGAGAGCAACGAGTCCTTTGTTCATCTGAGCCTCCTTGCTGTTGAGTGCAGAGAGGTACTTCTTGGCAGATTCGAGGTCGCCTGTGCGATGGCCACGGCTGCGAGGTTGTTGGTCACCGTCGGGTTGCCGTTGATACGCGCAGCCTTGTCGATAGCCTGCTTTGCACCGGCTACATCGCCGTTCATCATCAAAGCGACTGCCAGGTTGTTGTAAGCGGCCACGTCGTTGTACTTCTCGGCTGCCATCCTATAAGCGGCAATCTTCTTGGCCGGGTCGTTGATAAGCGTAGCGCCGTAAAGTATCTCATCGAGTCTGAGGCTGCCGTCCTGGACTGAAGTGGCGGCCACAATCTCCTCGTCGCTGAGCCTACTACATCGGCCGAAGCAACGAGCTGGGTACGGCGAAGTTCCGGAAGAATCTTGGTCTTGAGCTCGTTATATACGGCGGAAAGGTTCTTGATTTCCTGTTCGCGGCGTGCGGAGGAATCGTACATCGAAA
>ENA-OQDW01000684-OQDW01000684.1-human-gut-metagenome-genome-assembly--contig:-NODE-684-length-13686-cov-2.655653_pt1 | contig 13686 bp, 17 predicted proteins | sample MGYA00242784_ERZ504613 | MGnify/ENA primary metagenome ERZ504613 (study PRJEB26092, sample SAMD00036330) | human gut metagenome | host: Homo sapiens | study: EMG produced TPA metagenomics assembly of... | reverse complement strand
TAGCCTCTCGGTCAATGGTCGGTCGAGTTTGTTCGGAAATCGAAATTATTTCGAAACTATATGAGGTGAAAAAAATGAGCGGTAATTTTTACTGTGAGGGTGTCGATAAGGCACCGCAGCGTTCCCTGTTCCACGCACTGGGAATGACCAAGGAAGAAATGGAACGTCCGCTGGTCGGCATCGTTTCTTCTTATAATGAAATCGTGCCGGGACACATGAACATCGACAAAATCGTGGAAGCTGTCAAGCTGGGCGTTGCCATGGCTGGCGGTACACCGGTAGTATTTCCGGCAATTGCAGTCTGTGACGGTATCGCCATGGGACACAAGGGCATGAAATATTCTCTGGTGACCCGTGACCTGATCGCCGACTCCACCGAGTGCATGGCTCTGGCACATCACTTTGATGCACTGGTCATGATCCCGAACTGTGACAAGAATGTCCCCGGTCTGCTGATGGCTGCCGCAAGAGTGAACGTGCCGACTGTCTTTGTCAGCGGCGGTCCGATGCTTGCCGGTCACGTCAAGGGCAAGAAAACCAGTCTGTCCAGCATGTTTGAAGCTGTCGGCTCTTACGCTGCCGGCAAGTTCACTCTGGAGGACGTGGAAGAATTCGAGAACAACGCCTGCCCCACCTGCGGTTCCTGCTCCGGCATGTACACCGCAAACTCTATGAACTGCCTGACTGAAGTGCTGGGCATGGGGCTCAGAGGCAACGGCACCATTCCGGCAGTATATTCTGAACGTATCAAGCTGGCAAAACAGGCTGGTATGGCAGTTATGGATATGTACCGGAAGAATATCCGTCCCCGCGACATCATGACCGCAGATGCTTTTGAAAATGCACTGACCGCAGATATGGCACTGGGCTGCTCCACCAACAGCATGCTGCACCTGCCGGCAATTGCCAACGAATGCGGCATCAAGATCGATCTGGACATGGTCAACCAGATCAGTGCACGCACCCCGAACATCTGCCACCTGGCTCCGGCAGGTCACGCATACATGGAAGATCTGAACGAGGCCGGCGGCATCTATGCCGTTCTGAACGAACTGACCAAGAAGAATCTGCTCCACACCGATGTGATGACTGTCACCGGCAAGACCATGGCAGAGAACATCAAGGGATGTATCAACAAGAACACCGACATCATTCGCCCGATCGATCAGCCGTACAGCGAAACCGGCGGTATTGCTGTCCTCAAGGGCAATCTGGCTCCGGATCGCTGCGTTGTAAAGCGGAGTGCCGTTGCAAAGGAAATGCTGGTACACAAGGGACCGGCAAAGGTATTCAACAGCGAAGAAGAAGCTATTGCAGCGATCACCGGCGGCAAGATCGTCAAGGGTGATGTCGTTGTGATCCGGTACGAGGGACCTGCAGGCGGTCCGGGCATGCGGGAAATGCTCTCCCCGACTTCTGCAATCGCCGGCATGGGACTGGACAAGGACGTTGCCCTCATCACAGACGGCCGCTTCTCCGGTGCGACCCGCGGTGCAGCGATCGGTCACGTTTCTCCGGAAGCAGTCAACGGCGGTACCATTGCCTATGTACAGGACGGCGACATCATCTCCATTGACATTCCGAACCACAGCATTCAGCTGGAAGTTTCCGACGAGGAACTGGCAGAACGGAAAAAGACCACCAAGATTCTGGTCAAGGAAAACCTCACCGGCTATCTGAAGCGGTATTCCAAGATGGTTTCCTCTGCGGATCAGGGTGCGATCATCAACCGCATGGATTAAGAACCTATCTTCACAAGAAACAATAAACAAAGGAGGAACTCACCCTATGGGTATGACAATGACACAAAAGATCCTTGCTGCACACGCCGGCTTGGATTCTGTCGAAGCCGGTCAGCTGATCCTGGTCAATCTGGATCGGGTACTGGGCAACGACATCACTTCCCCCGTTGCAATTCGGGAATTCAACAAGCTGAACAAGGACAACGTTTTCGACAAGGACAAGGTGACCATGGTCATGGATCACTTTGCCCCGAACAAGGACATCAAGGCTGCCACACAGTGTAAAATGTGCCGCGATTTCTGCGGCGAAAAGGAGATCACCCACTTCTATGACGTTGGTCAAATGGGTATCGAACATGCCCTGCTGCCGGAAAAAGGACTGGTCGTTTCCGGTGACGTTGTTATCGGTGCAGACTCTCACACCTGCACATACGGTGCACTGGGTGCATTCTCTACCGGTGTCGGCTCTACCGATATGGCATGCGGCATGGCGATCGGCAAGGCTTGGTTCAAGGTGCCGTCTGCTATCAAGTTTGTCCTCAAGGGCAAGCTGAACCCGTACATCTCCGGCAAGGACGTGATCCTGCACATCATTGGCAAGATCGGTGTAGACGGTGCTCTGTACCGCTCTATGGAATTCACTGGTGAGGGCGTGGCTTCTCTGTCCATGAGCGACCGTCTGACCATGACCAACATGGCAATCGAAGCCGGTGCCAAGAACGGTATCTTCGAGGTTGACGATCAGACACTGGCATTCGTGCAGAGCACAGCGACCGCAAGCCGGTTGTCTATAAGGCTGACGAAGATGCGGTTTACGATGAAGTTATCGAAATCGACCTGTCCGAGATCAAGTCCACCGTGGCATTCCCGCACCTGCCGGGCAACACCCGCACCATTGACGAAGTGGGCGAGGTGAAGATCGATCAGGTTGTCATCGGCTCCTGCACCAACGGTTTCTACAAGGACATCGAAGAAGCTGCTTCCATTATCCGCGGCAAAAAGGTGGCAAAGAACGTCCGTGCCATTATCATTCCGGCAACACAGGCAATCTACCTGAAGGCTATGGAAAACGGTCTGCTGAAGGACTTCATCGAGGCTGGCTGCGTCGTATCTACCCGACCTGCGGCCCGTGTCTGGGCGGACACATGGGCATTCTGGCTGCCGGTGAACGTGCAGTTTCCACCACAAACCGGAACTTCGTAGGCAGAATGGGTCACCCGGAATCTGAAGTATATCTGGCAAGTCCGGCAGTTGCCGCAGCAAGTGCCATTGCCGGCAAGATCGTTTCCCCGAAGGAGGTACTGTAATCATGCAACTGAACGGAACTGTCATCAAATACGGCGACAACGTGGACACGGACGTATCATTCCGGCACGTTATCTGAACACCATTGACAAGAAGGAACTGGCTTCTCACTGCATGGAAGATCTGGATACCACCTTCACCAGCCGCGTGAAGCCGGGCGACATCATGGTCGGCGGCGAAAACTTCGGCTGCGGTTCTTCCCGGGAACACGCCCCGATCGCAATCAAAGAAAGCGGCATTGCCTGGTCATTGCCAAGAGCTTCGCCAGAATCTTCTACCGGAACTCTATCAACATCGGTCTGGCGATCGTGGAGTGTCCGGAGGCTGTGGACGCCATCAGCGAGGGCGACACTGTGGAAGCAGATCTGGACAACGGCATCATTCGCGATGTCACCACCGGCAAGGAATTCCACGTGGCACCGTTTCCGGAATTTATCCAGACCATTATCGCAAACGGCGGTCTAATCGAGTCGATCAAAAGGGTGCTGTGAAGTAAGCGGTTCTCTGAAACCCTATGATATGCAAAAAGCTGCTGTACCATTTGTTTGGTACAACAGCTTTTTTGTTGTCTGAAAACTGGAATTTATCCGTGTAAAATATAACGAAACGGTGTGCCGAAACACTGCTCTGTTTCAATTATGACGAAATTATCACATACTATAATAGCTGCCATACCATTCCCCAGCACGAGATTGAATGCATCTGCCAATGAAACGTATTTTTTATCTAACCCTTTCTGATAAGCAATAATATAACAGGATTCCGGCACTTTGTACTGCTTTGTGATTTTTAGAATTTCGTCGGGAAGTAGATTGTTTCCGCTGTAAACGATTCTTTCCGTATCTATCATATCTTCTGCGTTGTGACAAAAACGTTCTATTCCGTGTTGCCGTTTCTTTCCGCTTAATTCAAAAAGGAGTCTGTCCTGCTTTTCCTTTTTGATAAATCTTTTCACAAATGATTTTTCTGCTTCTTCCACTATAGCATCACCACCAAGCTCCGATTGATAACTATTATACTATACCACTTCAACGCAGTCAATCCGCTGTAAATTTCACCGGCACAGTTGCCCGCTATGTGTTCTTCTCATGTGGAAACTGGAAGTTATGTGTCTATTCTTATCATTTCAGTAATTAGCTTATTTCTATAAATCAAATCTTCCCGTGAAGTAAAACCGTTTTTCTCCCAAAAAGCATTTCCATCAGTATTTTTTGAAAATACAACCAAAGCAGTCTTATTTATACCTAATAACTTTAATGCTCTCATAGCTTCATTTACAAGTTTTGTGGCAATTCCTTGATGTCTATAATCAGGATTAACCGCTGTATGGTAGATATAACCTCTTCTTCCGTCATTGCCAGCAATAATTACGCCAATTATTGTTTGTTCTGACTCAGCAACAAAACAAGTTTCGGGGTTTCTGTTCAGAAATCTTTCGATTCCCTCTTTTGAATCGTCTAAATTATTTAATCCCATTCCCTTACAAGACAGCCACAATTGATAAACTTGTTCATAATCAGATATATTCATTACCCTGATTTTCATATTTTTGATACTCCTTTCGTTAGATTCCGATTTACCGCATTTCCATTATACCACACAGCCCCAACACAGTCAATCCGTCGCAAATTTCACCGACACAGTTGCCCGCTATGCGTTCTTCTCATGTGGAAAACTAGAATTTGTCTATTTTTCCTCTTCATCAATACCTAGTTCATCACGTATTTGTTCTTCTTCAACATCTTCGGTAGTGACTTTTCCTGTAATATCCCTATAGGCTTCTTTTATTCCATTTCTGACAGCCCATTTAACTATAAAATATAATGCAAGTAAAACGATTAGTGCTGGGCCAAAACTAATTCCTAATTCTTCAAACATTTCACTACCTCCGTCAAATTCCGATTTACCGCATCTCCATTATACCGCAAATTTCACCAGCTTGCCAAAACAGAAATCACTTGAAATTTACAACAACTGTCTTTTTATCATTTTCAGTGACAAATGTGTGATAGGTTATTTCAGCATGATCATTAAACCAAATAACATCGTACATTCCATTGTTTCTGCCACCATCATCTGTTGTAAAATGTTCTAACAGAATCGCACTGTTGTCGTCCTGAATCTGAAAAATATATCCTTCTCCATACAATAAGAACGACCTTTCCTCAAAAACAAGTGTATGTTGATTGTCAGAAAATTCATAGTATTTCGGACTATAATCATTTTCATCGGATAACCCAGTCACAACAGTATTGCTGAGTAATAGTGCAATCGTACTGATTACAAGCACTACCCATAACGATATTGTTTTTTTCATTATCTTCTCGTGAGTTTTGACTTTTGCAATGATAAAAACTATAGTAGTAATCATGGTAATGCATAATTCGAATAAGCAAATTATATCGTTTATAATTTCATAGCTGTCATGCCAAGAATGCTTTTCGATTCTTTTGTTTACATATCCATACGAAATATTTTCAGGAATGTTCTTGATAGAAAAAGCAACGATCAGGGACAGCAATGAAAAGCTCAGCATTATGATAAGTGAAAACAACATCATTTTTTTGCTCTTGTTTTTCATACTGTTCTCCATACACTAATTTATTATTTGTAACTTACTGAAACAAGTTCATCAAATATCAATCTGCCACACTTTCATTGTGCTGCACAGCCCCAACGCAGTCAATCCGCCGCAAATTTCACCGGCACAGTTGCCCGCTATGCGTTCTTCTCATGTGGAAAAACTGGAATTTTTATTTCTTGTTTAACTTTTCCCATTCGCTTTTGAGAACTGAATAAACTCTTCTTCCCTCAAAATGATCTTTTCTCCAGAAAAAATCACGAAATGTTCCTTCGTATGTAAGTCCGCACTTTTCAATAACTCTGCGTGAAGCTTCATTTACTGTACGACAATCAATCTCAATTCTATGAAAGTTGATTTTTTCAAAACCAAAACGAATAACAGCTTTCGTCATTTCTGTGGCATATCCCTTACCCTGAAATGCAGGACCGATAACATACTCAATCTCACCATGCTGATTGTTGCTGTCAACTAAGAAAAATGCAATTTGTCCTATACACTCACTGGATGTCTTTTCAATAACTGCCCAGCGATAATAATCTTTACAGGAATAAGAAACAATATACTTCGTATCAAATAACTTCTGAACATCATCAGATGTAGGATAATATGGTTCACCATAATCCCATTGTGTCTGTTCATCTGCTATCCAGTTGCGTAGCATAGAATCAATATCAGAATATTCAAAACGACGAAGTATCAGTCTTTCTGTTTCTATTGTTTGTGTTCCGATGTGTGTCAGCATCTCATTTCCTCCGATTATCACTATAAAGTTTCATACAACTTCCGATTTACCGCATTTCCATTATACCGCACAATTCTAACTTAGTCAATCCGCCGTAAATTTCACTGGCACAGTGCCCGCTATGCGTTCTTCTCATGTGGAGAAACTGGAATTTATTTTAATAAATATTTTTCAAATGCTTTGTGTGTGTCAAAGTGAACCTCTTTGAAAAATAAAACGAGCCAAATAATAAAAGCCGGAATAGCCATATATGGTGTTAAAAAATAAGACAACACTGCTCCTACTAACATTATGCCAGCCCATGTAAAACACTGATTTTTTATATCACGAGAAATATGAGCTTTATCATACAATGCCTGTTCTTCTTTCGGTAACGAATTAAATCCCGAAACAAATTTAGCCGCTTTTTCTTTAAATATTGCAAATAACACTCCTATAATCACAAATGGAATAACCAAACTCCACATAGCCAAAACCCTATATTCATAGCATACTCCTCCTTCACAACTTCCGATTTACCGCACCTTCATTATACCACACAGCCCCAACGCAGTCAATCCGCCGCAAATTTCACTGGCACAGTGCCCGCTATGTGTTCTTCTCATGTGGAAAAACTGGAATTTTCAAATTAGTCTTTGCAAATAACCTTTGAATCTTCACCATCAATTACAATTCCCTGACGGTTGTTAATTGGGCATAGATTCAAATCCGAAAACTCAGTCATTATTTTCTCGGTAACTTTCTTAAATGGTGCTGTAAGATAATGCGGAAGAACATAGAAATCAATCAAATCAATCCCTGCATCATCTTCTTGTGAGTAGTCCTCCGGCTTTTCATCCATTTGCTCGATATATTGGATGCTTGGAGCGCATATAATTGCGCCTGCCGACTCGCCGATCATCAATTTTCCATTTGCCAATTCCTTTTTCAGCAGCCCATCAGTTCCCGTTTTACGGAGCTGGTCCATAAGAAAGAAAGAATTTCCGCCGGTAAAATATATCACATCTGCTTCTTCAAAAACAGACTGTATCGTTGAATAAGCCTCCGTTGAAATATCAATTTCAGTTACGATTGCTCCCAACTTTTTGAATAATTTTCGAGCCGAGCCGACATAACCGGTGTAGCTTCATGCAGTGAGCTGTTGGAATAAATGCGACTTTCTTATTTTCAATTTCTTCCTTTATCAGACTTCCTACACTTGAAAAGTGCGAACATAAAATAGTTTCATCAATATTCTCCTTTATAAATTTCGATTTACCATACTTTCATTATACCACACAGTCCCAACCAAGTCAATCCACAACCAAAATCACCGACACAGCCCCCTCCGCACCGGCTTTTTTGTGGCGAAATGCAGAATTTTCACAAAAACCTTGTAATCTTCACAGCTTTGGTGTATAATGAAAGAGTATTTGCGGAACAAATGGGGTATGTCAACGATTTGTTCCGCCAAACCAAGGAAACAAAAAGGAGTCTTTCCCATGAATTTTAACATTGCATTGCTTCGGGGCGACGGTATCGGTCCGGAGATCGTAGACAGTGCTGTGGCTGTTCTCCACAAGATCGGCGAGAAATACGGTCACACGTTCACCTGCACCCCGTACCTGATTGGCGGCTGTGCGATCGACGCCACCGGCATTCCCCTGCCGAAAGAAACCATTGACGGCTGTCTGGCAAGCGACAGCGTCCTGCTGGGTGCTGTCGGCGGTGCAGTCGGTCACAACAAGTGGGATCAGATGCCGCCGCATCTCCGTCCGGAAAAGGCTCTGCTGGGAATCCGTGAGGCTCTTGGACTGTTCACCAACCTCCGTCCGGCAAAGCTGTATCCGGCTCTGAAAGGCGACTGCCCCTACGGGAAGACATCGTGGCAAAGGGCTTCGACATCATGATGGTTCGCGAACTGACCGGCGGCATCTACTTCGGCGAACGGGGCAGACGCGAGGGCAAGTACGGCGAAGAAGCATATGACACCGAGTGCTACAGCAAAATGGAAGTAGAGCGTATCGCACGCGTGGCTTTCGAAACCGCCCGGAAGCGGAACAAGAACGTCATCAGCATCGACAAGGCAAACGTTCTGGAAAGCTCCCGTCTGTGGCGTGAAGTCGTTCACGAAGTAGCAAAGGACTATCCGGACGTCACCCTCACCGATATGCTGGTAGACAACGCTGCCATGCAGCTGGTCAAGAACCCCAGACAGTTTGACGTAGTTGTCACTTCCAATATGTTCGGCGACATTCTGTCCGATGAAGCTTCCCAGATCACCGGTTCTATCGGTATGCTGCCGTCGGCTTCTCTGGGTGCTACCAAGCGTGGCATGTACGAACCGATCCACGGTTCCGCACCGGATATTGCCGGACAGAACAAGGCAAACCCCATCGCAACTATTCTCTCCGCAGCCATGATGCTCCGCTACTCCTTCGACCTCATGGACGAAGCACAGGCAATCGAAGATGCTGTGGACGCATATCTGAATGCAGGCTACCGCACTGCCGATCTGGCTGGCGAGGGCGTAACACCGCTGTCCTGCACCGAATGCACCGAAAAGATCATTGCACTGCTGAAGTAAGCAGTATTCTTATGGCAACACCGCACAAAGAGCGTCTGGCGACTTTGCACGGTATTGCCTTGTAAAAATAGTCGAAAGAGATGACCCATATGACTCCCAGAGAAGAAATCGGATACGGGTTAGATGCCCTTGTCATTTTCCGCAGTTTACAGCAGGATCCGGTGCTTCGTGCACTGATGCAGTTCTGCCATACCGACAAGGAAAATACTCCCGCACAGATCCGCTTTTACAGTGCCATGGTTTCCGCCCTGTATGAACGGGCAGACGACCTCACCGGCTATCTGGAACAGATCGTTCTGGAACACGAAAACGTCTATGTCCAGCGTGCCGGTGCCGGCGAAACCATTTCTCAGAACATGGAAACCTGTCTGCACACAGAATTGAAATTGCTGAACCGCATTGCAATGCTCACCCCTGCCATGATTCAGGCAGAGATGCAGACCAGCATTCCCCTGCCCGCATGGCAGACACACAAGACCGATCTGGATAAGCTCTACACCCAGCGTATAGCAGAGATCTCCAAGCACGGCTACGGCATCTATGCACGGCACCACATGTTCACCGTCGGAGCAAGCGGCGAGTTGGTTCCGGTGCAGTATCCTGACCCCATTTCTCTGGAACAAATGGTGGGATACGAACGGGAACGCGGCATTGTGGTAGAGAATACCAAGGCACTCCTTGCAGGAAAATACGCCTCCAACGTCCTCCTCGCCGGAGATGCCGGCACGGGAAAATCTGCAACTGTCAAGGCAATTGCCAACGCGTTCAAAGACGACGGACTGCGGCTGATCGAACTGAACAAAGACCAACTGTGCTACATTCCCCAGATCATGGATCACCTGTGCAAAAATCCGCTGAAGTTTATCCTCTTTATTGACGACCTCACATTCTCCGAGGACGACCCCAACTTCGGCACGCTGAAAGCGACTCTGGAGGGCAGCATTGCCGCCAGAATGCGGAATACCGTTATCTACGCCACCAGCAACCGGCGGCATCTGGTCAAGGAAACTTTTGACGACGGCAGCGACAAGCACTCCAACGACACTGTACAGGAACGCATCTCCCTGTCGGAACGATTTGGCATCACAATTACCTACAGCCGCCCGCAGAAGAACCTGTATCTGGAGATCGTCCACGCTCTGGCAGAACAGAACGGTCTGGACATCACCATGGAGGAACTGGACGCACAGGCAGAACAGTTCGCCCTCCAGAAAAGCGGCAGAAGTGCCCGTGCTGCAAAGCAGCTGATCGACCAGCTGCTGACACAGCGTTCTTAATATGATTATGGAAAGGAAGTCCTATCCATGCTGACATTGGATAAAATCTATCAAGCAAGCCACGTGCTCCGGAGCGTGATCCGGAAAACAGATCTGATTCAGGCACCGAAACTCTGTCCGGACTGCAATCTGTTCCTCAAGACAGAGAACCTGCAGGTCACCGGTTCTTTCAAGGTTCGCGGTGCCTATTACATGATGTCCCAGCTGACAGAAGAAGAAAAGGCACGGGGTGTCATCGCCTGCTCTGCCGGCAACCACGCACAGGGTGTGGCTCTGGCTGCAGCAAAGAACCACATGAAGGCTCTCATCTGCCTGCCGGACGGTGCTCCGATCTCCAAGGTAGAAGCTACCAAGAGTTACGGTGCAGAGGTCTGCATGGTCAAGGGTGTCTATGACGATGCCTACAACAAGGCTGTAGCACTCCAGAAGGAACACAACTACACTTTTGTACACCCCTTTGACAATGAAAACGTCATTGCCGGACAGGGCACCATCGGTCTGGAAATTCTGGATCAGATGGCAGACGTGGACGCAGTCATTGTGCCGATCGGCGGCGGCGGACTGATCTCCGGCGTGGCGTTTGCCATTAAGCAGCTGAACCCGAATATCAAGGTTTACGGCGTACAGGCAAGCGGTGCACCCAGCATGTACGAGTCCATTCACAACGATAAGATCACCTGTCTGGACTCCGTTTCCACCATTGCCGACGGTATCGCCGTCAAGGAACCGGGGCCTCACACTTTCGAGTATGTCAAGAAGTATGTGGACGACATTGTGACTGTGACTGACGACGAGATCTCCGCTGCAATTCTGGCTCTGATCGAAAAGCAGAAGCTGATCGCAGAGGGTGCTGGTGCGGCATCTGTGGCTGCGGCAATGTTCCACAAGGTTCCCGTAGAGGGCAAGAAAGTGGTTTGTCTGGTTTCCGGCGGCAACATCGACGTGACTATTCTGTCCCGTGTCATCAAGCGTGGTCTGCTGATGTCCGGCAGAAGCTGCATGCTCAACATTGAACTGCTGGACAAGCCGGGTCAGCTGAAAGATGTTTCCCGCATCATCGCTGATCTGGGCGGCAACGTCATCTCCATTCACCATGAACGTGCCAACGAGGGCAGCGACATCAACGGCTGCTTCCTGCGGATCACCATGGAAACCAGAGATTACGCACACATTCAGGAGATCCGCAGTGCCCTCATGGAAGCAGGATTCCATCTGGTGGACTAAAGACAACACCGCACAAGCTTTGTGCGATGTTGCCTAAAGAAACAAAAAATCCCTATTTTTTGAAAAGAGGTTTTTATCATGGATACCATTTATACCAAAAACGCACCAAACGCGATCGGTCCGTATTCACAGGCTGTAAAGATCGGTGATATGCTGTACACTTCCGGTCAGATCGCCATCAATCCGGCAACTGGCGGCGTTGAAGCAACTGACATCGTGGGACAGTCCAAGCAGGTCATGGCAAACCTGAAAGCCGTTCTGGAAGCCGCAGGCACCAGCTTCGACAAGGTTGTCAAGACGACTTGCTTCCTCAAGGACGTAGCACGGGATTTCGGTGCATTCAATGAAGTGTACGCCGAAGCCATGGGCGATGCAAAGCCGGCAAGAAGCTGTGTTGGCGTAGCAGCCTGCCAAGGGTGTGCTGGTAGAAGTTGAAGTTATCGCGGCTCTGTAAGCGGTAGGCTTCACGCTGGGAAAAGAGAAAGCGGAGGACGTTTTGGACGTTCTCCGCTTTTTTGTCATTATCGATTGCCTTTGGGATAAGGCTTTTCTCATCTGTTCGCCCCATGAGATAATCTACACTTACCCCATAAAAATCTGCAAGATGTTCCCATACCACTGTGGTATATCATTTTCTCCAGTTTCGTATTTGGAATAACCGGTCTGTGACATCTGTAAATACTGTGCCACCTGCTTTTGCGTCAAATCTGCATCTTCTCTTAAATCTCTGATTCGATTTCGCATAATATTCCTTTTGCAATATTTTTTCTACTGCTTTCTTTTTGGCGGATAAGGCTTTTTCTCATCTGTTCGTCCCATGAGATAATCTATGCTTACACCATAAAAATCTGCAAGGGCATTTAGCGATTCCAGAGGGATTTCTCTTGTTCCTAGTTCATATCTGGAATATGTCACCTGCGAGCAGTGCAGGTAATCTGCAATGTCTTTTTGATATAAATCCATATCTTCCCGTAAATCACGAAGCCGCTGTAATAACAAGTTCTTTTCCTCCGTTTTTTACTCATTATATGCCAAACCAAAACGTATATTGACCTATAAACCAAATTGGTATATAATAAAGCAAAAAGGAGGTTTTCCCATGACAAATTACAAAAGACCTTACTTCCGGTTATTCTGTGCCGTCTGTGACACCATTGATGCACTGGAACAAACAGCCGCTTCGAAAAACTGCCCCGAAACCACTGCCAAACTTCTTTCAGAACAGGCAAAGCAGTTGCGAAAAGTCACACAGGAAACAGAGGAACTGGTCATTGACAGCGATTCCTAACGTTTTTACCGGCTCTTTTTTTCCGCAAAACGCTTGTAATTTCCGCTGAAATATCGTACAATAAAAATATACACAAGCATTTTCCAGCTAAAAACGTCAGGAAACCAGCATCTATCCAGCAACAGTCCATACGCTGCTGCAAAAGGGGAAGCACATGAATCAAAAAACAAAACATTTTCTAATTGTATTAGCTTTGTCCGTTTGTTTATTTCTCACATTAGTATTGGTTGTATCTTGTTACGATAATGTCGCTTTCAAATATGAAACAAAATACATAGAATCCGAAATAAATCGAACTATCTGCGTTGAAAATGAACGCATAAGATGCACATATCCGTCTTATCACAAGGGAAGTAACAAAATTGAGATGTATTTTGAAATTCATGATGAAACTCATGGTCAAGAAAAAGAAGGCGAATTAGAAAGAATGTGTGAGATCGCGGACTATATATCCCGATATATCAAAAACAATCCCGAATCTTTTTTATGCGGAAAAAAAATCACCCTCAGTTCTGAAAGCTGTGACCGGTTAGGCGATGTAAAAATTTGTAACTTTGATCCTGAAACAGACGAAACCTTTTCCAGTTCAGAACAGTTTCACTATGGGTATTTTGACGGATACTTCTATCCCAAGGAAGATTTTTCCCTGTCCAAGCTAGAAAGATTTGATTGGTTCGAAATACTAGAGTTTACAGATATGACAAACGATAACGCTTCCAGTTTGCTCCATTTTCCGCAGTTAAAAGAAATTCGCTGTGAGCGTGATTTTTCACAACGACAGAACAAGAACGATTTCGATCTAAGGATATTTTCCTGTCTTTTATAGAAATCTAAGGCAATACCGCACAAAGAGCGTCTGGCGACTTTGCACGCCATCTGCTTGCAAATTTCCCGTCATATTTCACAAAAATGCTCGTGAATACATCCAGTATTCACTCCGCTTTTTGTTTCATCTGAC
>ENA-OQDW01000683-OQDW01000683.1-human-gut-metagenome-genome-assembly--contig:-NODE-683-length-13695-cov-2.078346_pt1 | contig 13695 bp, 16 predicted proteins | sample MGYA00242784_ERZ504613 | MGnify/ENA primary metagenome ERZ504613 (study PRJEB26092, sample SAMD00036330) | human gut metagenome | host: Homo sapiens | study: EMG produced TPA metagenomics assembly of... | reverse complement strand
ACAAAACATAAACCGCGCGAAGCCGATGTTTGAATTGGCATCTGCCTTATTTTCAATTAGCAGATGCAACGAGTTTCGGTTCGCGCGGTTTTATATTGTCTGTGAAGAAGTGGCATTAGCGCCACTAAAAAGTCCGTTCATTGTCTGCGGGTTGTCGGACACACCTGTGGATTGTCAAAGCGTGGCAAAGACACGGAATTTGATGCCGGACGCGGCACGGAAGAAATACTCGCATTTTACTTTAAAGAATACCTCCCGCAGCTGCACCCACAACCGTTTCAGAGCTAATGTCTATCTATACAACTGTCCGGAAGAAATCTCTCCGCTACGGCTGCGCAGCGACAAGCGGCGCATAATTGATGGCGACACGGATGTCCTGATCGTAGTTTCCGAAAGATTTTCCGTAGAGCGTGATACCGCCGACATGCTCAGAGTCATTCTCGACCGCGAGGCGCAGGTGGATGTCACTGCTGTAGTCCAGGTGAAGCGAGAGTGTGCTTACATCGGAGATCTTAAGACCGTCGATGTAAGTGCCGTAATCATTGATGACTAACAGCTTTAACAGACCGTACTGATTCCAGTTCTGCGGCCACCACTGCGGGGTGAACATACCGTGCACATCGCCGAAGTCGCCCGGGGACGTCCACATGCCAATTTTGGTGTCGTTGATGTAAAAAACTGATATCCGACGGCCAGTTGTTGTCGATGCCGGGAGCCTCCGAACTCAGCTCTGCCGAGATGGAAAGCTGCGTGATCCGCTGGTTGGACGGGATCAGATTCGGTATGGTATACTCGACATAGCCCTTGGTGAACCAGAGAATGTTGGCGGTAAAACGATCCGGATGATTAAAGTACCGGATATCGTCGAACTCGCCGATCACGGATTCGCTGGTGGCGATACCACAGGTCGGCCACACCTGATGTCTGGAAAACTGTCCGACCTTGATCTCAGTCTCAAATACATTCTTATAATCAATTGGTTTCTTGATGTCCACAATGATGCGATCCTGTGTCACGGAACACATTTTCTGATTGCCGTGTCCGGCAGATTCGTTGGAGATGTTGATCAGACCGCACTCTTCCAGCTTCTTGATGTGACCGGTGAGAGCACCGTTGCTGATGTTCAGTTCTGTCGCAAGCTGGTTCATGCTCATCTGCTCGTTTTCAAGTAAAATGTTAAGAATCTGGATACGTGTGTCAGACCCGAGAGCCTTAAATGTCTCCAGACCATCGTCTAAGGAAGTAATGTGAATCATTTCCTGAGTATCCTCCTGTAAAAACTCAAATAGTTAAGGTGTTCTTTATTAGTTTCCTATTATAGGATTGTTATAGAAAAGTGTCAACTATTAAGGATGAAATTAAAAATGTTTAAATAAAAACAAAACAATATGTTAAGTTGCACAAAGTGAGAACGTTATCACATGACATATCGGTCATAATTTTGTATAATTTAGTGAAAAGCAAAAATACTTTGGAAAAACATAAAATAAATATTGACACCGCAGGCAATGCGTTGTATATTATCTACATAAGATAAATGAAATCGAACAAAGAAATTGTCAAAATAGCTAATGAGCCCAGCTTATGACGAGATCTTGTGTGAATTTCAGATCATCTTAGCAACTTATTTTATTATCCTATAATTCAAGGAGGAGGGCAAGAATTATATGAGAAGGAAAGTATTCAGTGCACTGATGTGCGCAGCAATGGTCACATCCCTGTTTGCAGGATGTGGAAGCTCTGATTCTTCTACCACTGCTTCAAATTCAGGAAGCACAACAGGGGATGGAACAGAGGCAGCAGCAGAGGACGCTGTAGAGGATGCAACAGAATCCGCAGAGTCAGATGTTGTTACCAACACATTTGGTGATCCGAACGGAACACATCTTGAGATGTGGACATTCGTAGAGCTTCACGGACAGCATTACGGCAAGATGGCTGAGGTTTGGAACGAGGAGCATCCGGATCAGACGATCGAGATCACATGTACGACATATCCGTACGCCGATATGCACACAAAGCTTCTTACCGCACTTCAGGCAGGAACCGGTGCACCGGACATCTGTGATGTAGAGGTTGGACAGTTCCCGAACGTGGTTGCAGGTCTTGACCAGTGGCTGGTTCCGCTGGATGACTACGCAGCTCCGTACATGGAGACCATGGTTAAGGCACGTATGGATACCTACGCAGGAGAGGATGGACATTATTATGGAGCTCCGTACCATGTAGGTGCAACCGTAATGTACTACAACGTGGCAGCTATGGCAGAGGCTATGGGAATTTCCGAGGATGAGGTAACCGCTAAGATTGATTCCGTTGTTACATGGATGATTATCAGGCACTCGGTGATGAGTATGTGGCAGCAATCGGTGAGGAAGGCAAATACTTCACATCCGTAGATACAGGCGGTACAGACTGGTTATGGCTGGCAATGGCTGAGTACGGCGATGACTGGACCGGCGGATTCGATGATCCGGCAAACGTTCAGCTTGATTCCGTTCAGAAAATGTTAGAGATGCAGCAGTCCTGGTTAGACAGCGGCTTCGCAGAGGTTTCTCCGGATGGACATGTAGACCTTGAGGCTGGTTTCCAGAACATTCTGGATCACAACATCGTATCTTTCCCGAAGGCATTATGGTACATGAGCCGTTTCACAAACTATATGCCTGAGGAGAGCGGCAACTGGTACATTGCTAAGTGCCGGTATTCGAGGCAGGTCAGAAGTGCTCCGTTGGTATCGGTGGTACAGGTACGGTTGTAACACAGCAGTCTGCTAATACAGATCTGGCTGCAGAGTTCCTTTGCTGGGCAAAGATGTCTGATGAGGGTGAGCAGAACATCTGGGATACATTAGGATTCGACGTATGCAACACTGCATGCTGGACAGATGATGCTTTCGCACATGACGACAGCAACCAGTACAACGCATACTTCAGAAATTATCCGTACGATGTATTAAATTCCATCGGTATGGACAACATCGGTAAGATCTCTGTTGTAGCGATCAGCCCGACAATCAACGAGTATGTATGCAACACAACATTAAATGAGGTACTTGAGGACGGCATGGATGTATCTGATGCTCTTCAGGAGTTACAGGATGCAGTCGATCTTGAGCAGTAGGACATAGGTTTTGGGAATGGGGATGTCTGGAGGGTTCTCCTCTGACATCCCTGTTTTCATAAGAAGGAGAGGGTGTTGAGTTGAAGTTAAAAAAGTTCTTGTATTCGGAAAAAGTAGCACCATATATTTTTGTCATACCTTTTATCTTAAGCTTTGCGTTTTTCTGGATCTATCCGTTGATCACATCCGTGACAATGAGTTTTCAGGACATCGGAGCAATCAAATCAGAGTGGGTAGGTCTTGCCAATTACCAGAAGCTGTTAAAGGATAATGTATTCCACACGGCAATCTGGAACAGCACAAAATACATGCTGTTTACGTTGGTGCTTTTGATTCCGTTCCCGATGCTTTTTGCAGTGCTGATGGACAGCCGTCTGGTAAAAGCAAAAGGTGTGTGGAAGGCAATTCTCTATATGCCGGCATTGACCTCCGTGGTTATTTCCGGTACATTATTCCGACTGATGTTCACGGAATATTCGACAGGACAGATGAATATTATTACCGCCGCACTGGGTCTTGGTACCTATAAATGGCTGAAAATGGGATGGTCAGGTATGACGGCCCTTCTGGTAGTTGCATGCTGGAGATGGACGGGTGTCAATATGCTCTACTTCCTTTCGGGACTGAAAGCGATCGACTCCTCCCTCTATGAGGCATCTGAGATTGACGGTGCATCCGCATGGCAGAAGTTCCGCTATGTGACGCTTCCCCTTTTGAAGCCGACAACGGTCTACGTGCTCACGATTTCCATCTATGCCGGACTGGCAATGTTCCTGGAATCCTACATGTTATGGGCAGGCAACAACTCGCCGAACAACATCGGACTCACCATCGTTGGATACCTGTATAAGCGTGGAATCGAGAAAAATGATATGGGTTATGCATGCGCGGTCGGCGTGGTGCTGTTAGTGATCGCACTTGCCATCAATATCGTTCAGTTGATTGCAAATGGAACATTTAAGAATGAGGAGAAATAACATGGCAGATGAGAAGAACAGAAAGGGCGATAAGGGCCCGAAGAGCGGCAAGACAAAACGGACAGTGGGAACAGTTCTCGGCACAGGATTTTTCGCAGTCTTAAGCCTGATTATTATCTTCCCGGTATTCGCAGGTCTGCTTGCCTCTTTCAGACCAGGAACAGAGCTGATCCGCCGTGGATTGTCGATCGATCTCGATATCCGTACGATGAATCTGGATAACTATAAGTACCTGTTTTCCGGAAATGCGGACAGTCAGAAATATTTTATGTGGTATAAGAACTCTCTGGTTATTACGATCGTGTCGGTCGTTCTGACATTGTTCATCTGCTACTTTGTGGCATATGGACTGACAATGTACAATTTCAAGCTGAAGAATTTCCTCTTCTTCCTTGTAATTGCGACAATGATGGTACCGTTTGAGATTCTGATGCTTCCTTTATATAAGGAAATTATTGCACTGCATCTGATCGATACCTACACCGGAGTAATTATCATCGGACTATGTAACGCATCGACGATTTTCTTCTTCCGGCAGTATCTGTCGGGACTTCCGAGAGAACTTCTGGATGCGGCGCGTATTGACGGTGCGACAGAGTACGGTATTGCGACAAAAATCATTCTTCCGCTGACGAAGCCGGCATTCGCCTCCATGGGAATTCTGCAGGCAATGGGAAGCTGGAATGCGATCCTGTGGCCGCTTCTGGTACTGAAGGGAGCAGAAAAGTTCACCCTTCGATCGGATTAAATACATTGCTGACGCCGTACGGAAACAACTATGATGTGCTGATCGCCGGTTCCATGTTCGGAATCCTGCCGATCCTGGTGATTTTCCTGATCTTCCAGAAGTACATCATCGAAGGAATGACAGCCGGAGCTGTAAAGGGCTGATGTGAATCAATGACAGCAAAAACTCGAAAGGAACTGATACATAACGGGAGGTTACTATGGCAAAATTAGTCATCAATAACGACAAGAAAATGAGCACGATTGCTCCGGAAATCTATGGACATTTCTCGGAGCATCTGGGAAGATGTATTTATGAGGGCCTCTATGTCGGAGAGGATTCTGACATCCCGAATGTCAACGGAATGCGCACCGATGTGGTGGAAGCATTAAAAGAAATGAAGATTCCGGTACTGCGCTGGCCGGGCGGATGCTTTGCAGACGAATATCACTGGATGGACGGTATCGGACCGAAAGCATCCAGAAAGAAAATGATCAATACACACTGGGGCGGCGTTGTCGAGGACAACAGCTTCGGAACACACGAGTTCTTTGAACTGTGCCGTCAGCTTGGCTGCAAGACCTATGTCAACGGCAACCTCGGAAGCGGTACGGTTCGTGAGATGAGCGAGTGGGTAGAGTACATTACGTTCAACGGCGTATCCCCGATGGCAGACCTGCGCAAGCAGAACGGTCATGAGGAGCGTGGAAGATCGATTACTTCGGTGTCGGCAATGAGAACTGGGGATGCGGCGGAAATATGCGCCCGCAGCATTATGCGGATGAGTACCGCAGATACCAGACATATGTGAGAAACTATGCTGGAAATGACCCGATCGCAAAGATCTGCTGCGGACCGAACGTGGATGATTACGAGTGGACGAAAAAGGTGATGGAGACCTGCTTTGATCACTGCGAGCCGCGTTTCCATGGAATGATGGATGGTCTTTCCCTTCATTATTATACACTTCCTGAGGTGGAGGATGACTGGAATAAGAAGGGAAGCGCAACAGACTTCACGGAGGAGATTTTCTACCAGACCTTAAAGAGAGGTTATTTCATGGACGAACTCATCAACCGCCACGGTGCGATTATGGATGAGTACGATCCGGACAAAAAGATCGGCCTGATCGTTGACGAGTGGGGAATCTGGACGGACGTAGAGCCGGGAACCAACCCGGGATTTTTGTATCAGCAGAACACCATGCGTGATGCACTTGTGGCAGGTATGACACTCAACATCTTCAACAAACATTCCGACCGTGTGAAGATGGCATGCATCGCACAGCTCATCAATGTACTCCAGTCTGTCATGCTGACCGACGGCGAGAAGATGATCAAGACACCGACCTACCATGTATTCCATATGTATCGTCATCATCAGGGAGCAACTCTTCTCAGAAGCGATCTGATCGGTGCGGGAACCGTAGGAGCAGGCAAGAACGAACTGCCGAAGGTGATTGAGTCTGTATCGGAGAACGCGGACGGCGTGATCACGGTGACACTGACCAACAATTCACTGGAAGCTGCGGAGAATGTGACAATCCAGCTGACGGACGACGGCGCTGCATACGGCGTATGCGAGGCGAGTGTTGTGGCAGGAACGATGAATGCACACAACACGTTTGAGGCACCGGAAGTGGTGACGGAGCAGGCATTTGCAGATTACGAGAAGACGGCGGACGGCATCCGGGTACAGATCCCGGCATGCAGCGTGGTAAGCATCCGTCTGAAAAAATAACCGAATGGCTTAGACCGGAATGGAGGGCATATGAATCAGTTTTTTGATTATAACAACAAAGTTTTCCGCGTACTGGGAGGATTGGCGGACTGCCTGATTCTCGGCGCGCTGTGGATTGTATGCAGCATTCCGGTCGTTACCATGGGAGCCGCCAGGCGGCGGTGTACCATGCGGTCAATAAAAGCATTGTACATGGACAGGGCTATGCATTCCGGGAATATTGCACGGCTCTGAAAGCGGATTTGAAACAGACCACAGGAGCATGGCTGCTGTGGGGAATACTGGCAGCGTTTCTTGCGGCGGACCTTGTGGTGACCAGACAGTTTCTGGCACAGGGTTCGGCGCTTGGTGCGCTGTATTATTTTTTTATTGTACTTTCTGCCATGGCGCTGGCGTGGGAGTTTTACCTGACGGCGTATATGGCGCGGTTTGAGGGAACCATACGGGAGTCCATGAAGAAGACACTTGTGATGGCGGTGGCAAATCTGGGATGGTCGGCGCTTTTAACAGCTGTGTTTGTGCTGTTCGTTCTGATGTGCAACGACACACAGTGTCTGATTGTACTGTTTCCGGGAGTGTTTGCACTGGTGAAAAACTATGTGCTCGAGAAGGTATTCCGCAAGTACAGGACGCCGGAGGATCTCGCCAGAGAATTGGAAATGACCCGTGAATACCGGAACTGATGGGGGAGAAGAGATGAGCAAAGAGATTGCATTGCAGCAAATTCGGATCAAAGACCCGTTCTGGAGCGGTATGCAGGAAAAGATCACAGATACTGTGATACCGTTTCAGGAGAGGGTATTAAACGATAAAGAAGAAGGCGTGGAGAAGAGCCATGCGCTGGATAATTTCCGCATTGCGGCAGGACTGATGGAAGGTGAGTTCTACGGGATGGTATTCCAGGACAGCGATGTGGCAAAATGGCTGGAAGGCGTGGCGTACTCGCTCGTGATTAAGCCGGATGCGGCGTTGGAGCAGCGCGCGGACGACATCATTGACATTATCGCAAAGGCACAGCAACCGGACGGTTATCTGAATACATTTTTCACGATCAAAGAGCCGGAGCACCGCTGGCAGAATCTGCTAGAGTGCCATGAGCTCTACTGCGCAGGCCATATGATGGAGGCGGCAGTGGCGTATTACGAGGCGACAGGAAAAGACAAGCTGCTCGGCGTGATGGAGCGGATGGCGCAGCATATCATGAACCGGTTCGGAGAGGATAAGATTCCGGGCATTCCGGGACACCAGGAGGTGGAGATCGGTCTGATGCGCATGTACCATGCGACCGGAAAGGAAGCCTACAAGGACATGGCGCGTTATTTTCTTGAGGAGCGCGGAAAGAATCCGGACTTTTTTAAGGAGGAGACCGAGCGCCGGGGCTGGACGCATTTTGGCAATATGATTCCGGACGACACAAAGTACAACCAGAGCCATGCGACAATCTACGAGCAGGATGAGGCTGTGGGACACAGTGTGCGCGCCGTATATATGTACACGGCGATGGCAGATCTTGCGGCGGAGGATCACGATGAGAAGCTGTTTGCGGCGTGCAGACGGCTCTGGGACAATATGACGCAGAAAAAGATGTTCATTACCGGAGGCATCGGATCGACGGTGGAGGGCGAGGCATTCACAAAAGAGTATGAACTGCCGAACGATATGAACTATGCGGAGACCTGTGCGTCGATCGGTCTGGTCTTTTTTGCAAGAAATATGTTAAAGACGGAGAAGAACGGAAGATATGCCGATGTGATGGAGCGGGCGCTCTACAATGGCATCATCAGCGGCATGCAGCTCGACGGCAAGCGGTTTTTCTACGTCAATCCGCTGGAGGTCAATCCGGGTGTGTCCGGCGAGATTTTCGGTTACAAACATGTGATTCCGGAGCGCCCGGGCTGGTATGCGTGCGCATGCTGCCCGCCGAACCTGGTCCGCATGGTGACCTCCCTTGGAAAATATGCGTGGGATGAGGACGAGACGGCGGTGTACTCCCATCTGTTTCTGGGACAGGAGGCGGCGCTCGGCAAGGCGGACATCCGCGTGGAGAGCGCATACCCGTGGGAGGGAAGCGTGACCTACCATGTGTCCGCGAAGATCGACGAACTCTTTACACTTGCCATTCATATCCCGGCTTATGTGAAAGACCTGCGCGTGACGGTCAACGGGGAGACGTTTGATACTGCCGGAGAAATCCGTGATGGCTATTTGTACATCAGCAGAGAATGGGGAAGCGACGATCAGGTGGAACTTCATTTTCCACTGCCGGTGCGCAAAATTTATGCGAGTACGCATGTGCGCGAGGACGTCGGATGCGTGGCGCTGATGCGCGGACCTGTGGTCTACTGCTTTGAGGGCGCTGACAACGGAGCCAATCTGCAGGCGCTTGCGGTAAAAAAAGAACTGGATGCAAAGCCTCTCGTATGCACGGAAGGCAAGCTTTCCGGTCTCACACTGCTTGATGTGGCGGGGATACGGCTTGTGCCGTCGGAGGAACTCTACACCGAGGAACCGCCGAAGGAAGAAGCGGTTACGCTTCGTGCGATCCCTTATTTTGCATGGGGCAACCGCGGCTTAAACCAGATGCGCGTCTGGATGCACGAAAATAAAAAAGCAAAAAACGGGACTGCCTGCTGAAAGCGACAGCCCCGTTTTTGGTGCAATGGGCAGAAGAAGCCGGTTTATTTGCCGGACATCTGCTCTTCCTGCTTCATGATCATTTTCTTGACCATCTCGCCGCCGATGCTTCCGGCCTGTGCGGAAGTCAAGTCGCCGTTGTAGCCGTCCTTTAACGGTACACCGATCTCACTTGCAACTTCCTGCTTAAAACGGTTCATTGCCTCTTTTGCCTGCGGCACTGCCATCTGGTTTGTGCCGGAATTAGAATTGCTAGATCCACTCATGGTTTTTCCCTCCATATTGTCGTCTGTTTTCCCGGAACATCTTCCGGTGTGATTTAGGAGTACAATAATGAATTACTGTAATTCCTAATCCTATTATTTGCACGAAATCAAATATTATAATGGTAAATTATGAGAATTTTCTTGACATTTAAAAAGAGGTATGCGTATACTGGTTTTGTAAGACAACATGTAATCTAAATTTTAAGGAAAGAGAGGTAAGCATTATGAGTAGAATTACAAGTAACGTCGTGGAAGTGAAAAAGCAGAATCATATGATTGCCTCGGTGGGGAGTAACGGTCAGAAGTAATGCACATGCCGTATGAGAAGATGCGGATGGCGTGAAAATGTGACAATACCATTCCTGATGATAGACCGTGGTGATCGAAAGATGCCACGGATTTTTTTACGCAAAAGCGAGGAGAATCCGTAACAGGATGTTCCCTCGCTTTTTTGTTTTACAGGAAGGTGACACCGGGGAACTGACAAGAAGGAGGAGATTAGGGAATGAAAAAGTTATACACCTATATCGGACGCTATTGGTATGGGTATCTGTTTGCGGTGTTTTCGATGGTGACGGCGATCGTTCTGGATATGCTGTATCCGAAGATCACACAGCAGATTGTGGATGATGTCATCATAGGCGGAAAACTGGAGCTTTTGACGAAACTTCTGGTTGGAATCGTGATCGTGGGAATCGGCAGGAGTATTTTCGGCTACTGCAAGGAGTTCACGTTCGACGTGCTGGCATCCAAGATCGGATCGGCAATGCGCAAGGATCTGTTCGACCATATCCAGTCGCTGTCCATGGGATATTTTGAGGACACGAACACGGGAGAACTGATGGCGCGTGTCAAGGATGACGTGGATAAATCTGGAATGCGATGGGCTATGTGGGCATGCTTGTCATCGAGGTTATCATTCATGTGTCCATGGTACTGTACTGCATGTTTTCACTCAACTGGAAGCTGGCGTTCGTGCCGCTTGCCACAATGATCCTGTGCGGTACGGTCGCGATCATCATGGAGCGCAAGCTCGACAAGATTTACGAGGACATCAGTGAGGAAAATGCCGTGCTGACAACCGTGGCGGAGGAGAATCTTGCAGGTGTGCGCACAGTCAAGGCGTTTGCAAGGGAAAAACATGAGATTGAAAAATTTTTATCCCACAACAACCGGTATTACGAACTGAATGTTTCACAGGCAAAGGTACTGACAAAGTATTACCCGCTGTTTTCGTTTGTGGGAAAGGTGCTTCCGGTTTGTTCGACGATCCTGGGCGGTATTTTTGTCATGAACGGTGAGATGACACTGGGTGCGCTGGTGGCGTTTGTGGAGTACAGCAGGAACTGTACCTGGCCGATGGAGATGCTGGGCTGGCTGACGAACGATGTGTCGTCCGCGGTAGCATCTTATAAGAAGATCCGCAAGATTTATGCGGAGCAGCCGAAGATCAAAAACGACGAGCATCCAAAGGTGCTTGACGAAATCCGGGGAGAGATCTGTTTTGACCACGCTGACTTTGTCATGGACGGGCAGAAGATTCTGCAGGACATCAATGTTACCGTTCCGGCAGGAAAGACGCTCGGTATCATGGGGGCGACCGGCTCCGGCAAATCCTCCATCGTCAATCTGCTCCAGCGGTTTTACGATGTGACGGACGGCGCGGTGAAGATTGACGGTGTGGATGTGCGAAAGATGGATGTGCATCAGCTCCGCAGCAACATCGCGGTTGTTTTGCAGGATGTGTTCCTTTTCTCGGATACGATCGAGGAGAACATCAAGATGGGACAGCGCAAGGAACTTCAGATGGAGGCGGTGCGCCTCGCGGCAGAGGATGCCAAAGCACGCGGGTTCATTGAGAAGATGGATGAACAGTACGAGACTGTCATCGGGGAGCGCGGTGTCGGACTTTCGGGCGGACAGAAGCAGCGGATCAGCATTGCGCGCGCACTGGCAAAGCACAGCCCGATTCTGGTGCTCGACGACTCGACCTCGGCGCTTGATATGGAGACGGAACATGAGATCCAGCAGACGTTAAACGCTCTGCGCGATACGACAAAAATTATCATTGCACACCGCATCTCGGCGGTGCGTCATGCGGATGAGATTATTTATCTTGCAGACGGAAAGATTGCGGAGCGCGGGACACACGAGGAGCTTCTCGCAAAGAAAGGCTTGTACTACGACACCTACATGGCACAGTATGGTGCGTTAGCAATGAGCAGCGCCCCTGCAGGAGAGCCGGCACCAGCAGCGTGCTGCTGAGGCAGGCGAACGGCAGGGATGGAAAGGTTTATATAGAGGAAAAGGGGATGAGAGTTCATGGCAGTTAATTCCTATCGTGAAGATGAATTTATGGAGAACACTGACAAAAAGAAGATTTTCCGAAGGTTGTTCTCCTACTTACTGGAATATAAAGCAATCTTGATCGGCGTGCTGCTCTGCATGGCTGTGACGGTTGCCATTTCACTGGTCAATCCGCTTCTGATTGAGGAGGCGATCGACACTATATCGCAAATAAAGATATGAAAGGTCTGATGGAACTCGGTTTATTTGCGCTGGGACTGAATATTATTTTTATCATTATGGTGAAGATCCGTATGTACGTGATGGCGGTGGTATCGAACAAGATTCTGCTGCGCATCCGTCAGGATCTGTACGAACACATTCAGACGCTGTCGTTTTCTTTTTTTGACAGCAGACCGACCGGAAAGATTCTGGCGAGAATCATCGGCGATGTGAATTCGCTGCGGGATGTGCTGGTAAACGTGGTGACAACATTGGTTCCGGAAATGATCACGGTCATCGGCGTTGTGGTGATCATGCTGATAAAAGACTGGCGTCTGGCACTTGCATCACTCAGCACGATTCCACTGATGATCGGCGGCATCTGGTTTGTGCAGACTGCCTCGCATAAGCGCTGGCAGATTTTCCGCAAAAAATCATCCAACCTCAATGCCTATGTGCATGAGGACATTGCGGGAATGAATGTGGTGCAGAGCTTTGGCGCCGAGGAGGAGACAAGAGAGATTTTCGGAAATCTGACAGATGAGCATCAGCAGTCGTTCGTGGACGCGGTGCGCTATGCGGATATGTTCGGACCGGTGATTGATTTCTGTTGGGGAATCGGCGCGATGATGCTCTATCTGGTCGGCGTCCGCTTTCTCGGTTTTGAAAAGGTTTCAGTCGGACTTCTGGTTGCATTCGGCACGTACATCAATATGTTCTGGAACCCGATTATGAATCTGAGTAATTTTTACAATAATCTGGTGACAAACTTGACGGCGGCGGAGCGAATTTTTGATATTCTGGATACAAAGGCAGATATCGTGGATGCGGCAGACGTCACGGAATTGCCAGAAGTACAGGGAAGAGTGGAATTTTCCCATGTTAGCTTTACATACGATAAGGGAACGCCGGCGGAGACAAAGGTGCTTTCCGATGTGAGTTTGTAGTGGAGCCGGGAGAGACGATTGCGCTTGTCGGACCGACAGGCGCGGGCAAGACGACGATCGTGAATCTGATCAGCCGATTCTATGATATTGAGGACGGTGTTATTTCGGTGGATGGCTGCGATCTCACAAAGATTTCCATCGAAAGTCTGCGGCGGCAGATGGGTGTCATGACGCAGGACAATTTTATTTTCCACGGCACTGTGCGTGAAAATATTTTATATGGAAAGCTTGACGCTACGGATGAGGAGATGATCGCTGCGGCGAAGGCGGTCAATGCGCACGAGTTCATTATGAAGATGGAAAAAGGGTATGACACGGAGTTAAAGGAGCACGGAGCGGGACTTTCGATCGGACAGCGCCAGCTGATTGCGTTTGCGCGGACGATGATCTCGATGCCGAAGATTCTGATTCTGGATGAGGCAACGTCCAGTATTGATACACATACTGAGATTCTTGTGCAGAAGGGAATTGAGGCGCTGCTGTCCGGCAGAACCAGTTTCGTGATTGCACACCGCCTTTCGACCATCCAGAATGCGGATCGCATTTTCGTCATCGACCAGGGCGGCATCTTAGAACAGGGAAGTCCGGCAGAGCTGATGAAGAAAAAAGGTGCTTATTACGATCTTTACATGGCGCAGTTCGCGGGGCTGGAATAAAAAATTGGAAGATGAGGTGTTGCGGCTGCGGGTCCGGTTGGGCTGGAACGGTAGACTTAGTCTGCAACTGAGTTGGACGAATAGACCTGGTCTGCAGCGAGTTAGAAAGGTTCACCC
>ENA-OQDW01000680-OQDW01000680.1-human-gut-metagenome-genome-assembly--contig:-NODE-680-length-13712-cov-1.911078_pt1 | contig 13712 bp, 16 predicted proteins | sample MGYA00242784_ERZ504613 | MGnify/ENA primary metagenome ERZ504613 (study PRJEB26092, sample SAMD00036330) | human gut metagenome | host: Homo sapiens | study: EMG produced TPA metagenomics assembly of... | reverse complement strand
CAATAAATGGGGCGTATCCGCTACCAATAAGAAATCGGCAAAGCCTTCGTGCAAACTACGGGTTATAACGTATTCGGTATGAGGGTCATTAGGGCAAACAACCACAACCCGTTTCCGTTCTTTCAACGAGCGTAAACGGCTTATCAAGCTGGCGAAGTCCTGTATCGGTTCCATGGTCATTAGATTTTTAGCAAATATGAAAAATAAATCTGAATTTATCCCTATCTTTGCTCAGTTTCTATGAATAATTTAACTTATGAAAACGTTTCAAACATTTGACATTTCAGCCGAGTACGATGCCATACACCGCACATTTCCATGCCACAAGGACGCTCCTGTTATCGGACTTACCGGAAACTTCCAGGAGGAGCCTGTACTTTACTGGAAGGATATTTCACTTCCATTCTGAAAGCAGGAGGGATTCCTTTCATCATCCCTCCAGTTGACGACACTGACAGTTTGATAAACTCATTGAATGCATTGGATGGCTTACTGCTGACCGGAGGTGCGGATATCAACCTTTGTTCCTTGGAGAAGAGCCGGTAAAGGAATTACACAGTATCAATCCTCGGAGGGATCGTCAGGAGTTATTGCTTGCCAAACTGGCCGCAGACCGGCAGATACCGATTTTAGGGATATGCCGCGGCATACAGGTGATGAACGCCGCTTTTGGAGGCAGCCTGTATCAGGATATTCATGTACAAATGGAAGGGAAACGGATCAAACACGATCAGGATTTGGGACGGGGGTATGCCTCGCATACGGTTCGGATAGAGAAAGATTCCTTACTTTACAAATTGTTTGAAACAGAAGTTTTGCCGGTCAATTCGTTTCACCACCAGGCGGTAAAAGAGGTTGCGCCGGGTTTCAGGGTAACCGCCCGTTCATCCGACGGAGTCATTGAAGCGATGGAGTCTACCGAATGCAAGTCAATGATGGGAGTGCAATGGCATCCGGAATGTTTCATATTGGAAAACAACACATGCATGATGCCACTATTCGAGTGGTTTATAAGGGAATCTTCTTCTTTCAGAGAAGCCAAAAGACTTCACAGACGCATGATAACGCTGGATTCACATTGCGACACTCCCATGTTCTTCGATCAAGGAATAAATTTTGCCACCCGTGACAAGAAATCCTGGTAGACCTGCATAAGATGACGGAAGGACATCTGGACGCAACCATCATGGTGGCTTACCTGAAGCAATTGGAACGTACCGATGAAGCCTTATCGGCCGCTACTGCCAAAGCAGACCGCATCCTGAACGAAATAGAGGAGATGGTTGCCAAAAACTGCACAGCCGTAGATATAGCATATACTCCCGCTGATCTGTCCCGTTTGAAAAAAGCAGGGAAAAAGGCTGTCATGCTGGGCATTGAAAACGGATATGCCATTGGCAAGGATATCACGAATGTAGAACGTTTCCGACATCGTGGCGTGGTGTACATGACACTTTGCCACAACGGAAATAATGATATCTGCGGCTCCGCCCGTTATAATGAGGAAGGACTGGGCATAAGCACATTCGGCGAACAGGTGATAAAAGAAATGAACCGTGTGGGAATGATGGTAGATATTTCTCATGCCGGAGAGAAAAGTTTCTACGATGCACTGGAAATCAGCAGAAAACCGATCGTGGCCTCTCACTCTTCGGCCCGTGCCCTTTGCGACCATCCGCGCAATCTGACGGATGACCAATTGAAAGCATTGGCAGCCAAAGGGGGTGTGGCACAGGTATGTATGTATGGCGGATTCCTTCGTAAGAACGGAGAAGCTACCATCAAGGATGCCATCGAGCATCTGAACCACATGGTAAATGTCATGGGCATAGAGCATGTAGGGATAGGAACCGATTTTGACGGTGACGGCGGTATCACAGGCTGCGCTTCGGCATCAGAATTGATAAACTTTACACGCCGGCTGCTGTTGGAAAGATATAGTGAAGAAAGTATCCGCCTGATCTGGGGAGGAAACTTCCTGCGCGTTATGGAAGAAGTACAAAGAAAATAACGTAACTTTGCGGCGCAGATTCTCTATCTTGATAAGGACAATGCACAATATGTACTTAAATAACAAGGAATAAGTATGAAGATAAAAAACGTTTTAGTAATCCCGGTCTTGCTGCTTGTATTGACGGCTGTAGCCTGTGGAAACAGTAAAAGCAGAAACGACCGGACAGAAACCGTAGACAAAGAAGTGATCAAGGCTCCCGAATTCAATGCGGACAGCGCCTACCAGTACATTCAGGTACAAGCTGATTTCGGTCCCCGTGTCCCTAACACGCAGGCGCACAAAGAATGTGGGGAATACCTAGCAGGACAATTGGAAAAATTCGGAGCCAAGGTATACAATCAATATGCTGATTTGATAGCTTATGATGGTACTATACTGAAATCACGCAACATTATCGGCGCTTACAAGCCCGAAAGTAAAAAACGCATCCTGCTTTGCGCCCATTGGGACAGCCGCCCGTATGCCGACAATGATCCCGACCCGAAAAATCACCACACTCCTATTTTAGGAGTAAATGATGGCGCCAGTGGTGTAGGTGTGTTATTGGAAATCGCCCGTCAGATACAGAAAGAACAACCTGCTCTGGGCATAGATATCGTGTTTTTTGATTCGGAGGATTATGGAATTCCTGAATTTTATGACGGTAGATACAAACAAGACACTTGGTGCCTTGGTTCACAATACTGGGCACGTACCCCACATGTTCAGAACTATAATGCACGCTATGGATCTTGCTGGATATGGTAGCGGAAAAGATGCCACGTTCTATTATGAAGGTTACTCGGCCGCACCGCCCGTTCCGAGATGAAGAAGATCTGGAAAAAGGCACATGAGCTGGGATACGGCAAATATTTTGTAAAGGAAGACGGGGGCGAAACAGTAGACGACCATATCTATGTCAACAAACTGGCCCGCATCCCGTGTGTGGATATCATTAATTATGATGCCGGTAATCCGCAAAGTTCTTTCGGCTCTTTCTGGCATACGGTAAATGATACGATGGAGAACATTGACCGTAACACGCTGAAAGCGGTAGGACAGACGGTGATGGATGTGATTTATAATGAGAAATAAATGATAAACTAATGAAAACAATAAACGAACTTCAGGACGAAGTGATAGAAGAGTTCAGTGATTTTGATGACTGGATGGACAAGTATCAACTGCTTATAGACTTAGGTAACGAGCAGGAACCACTCGCCCCCGAATATAAAACAGAACAAAACCTGATAGATGGTTGCCAAAGCCGCGTATGGCTGCAAGCCGATATGGAAGACGGCAAAGTGGTGTTCCAGGCGGAAAGTGACGCCTTGATTGTAAAAGGTATCATTGCCCTGCTCATTAAAGTAGTCAGCGGACATACTCCTGATGAAATATTAAGCAGTGATTTATACTTTATAGAAAAGATAGGTTTGAAAGAACATTTGTCGCCCACCCGTAGCAATGGCTTGTTGGCGATGGTAAAACAGATGCGTATGTATGCGCTGGCTTTCAAGGCAAAAATGGCAAATTAGTGATTAGTGGTTAGTGATTACTAACCACTAAAAATCATCGCCCCAGCCGCTTGGTATCGACATCGGTACGTTTCTTCTCTTTGTATCCGCCGAATTTATAGAGGAATGAAAATGTAAAGCTACGATTGTCCCAATTCATTTCTGTCCGGTTCCGTTGCTGCCCCCACGCCAGCCGGGTGGTCATATTCGATGTATTAAGAATATCATTTCCTTTCAATATCACCTTCGTCTTTCCATCCGGAGAAGTCCACTGAAGTGAAGTCGAAATATTACAAATAGGACTTAAGTTATACACCCCTTGTATGGCACGTGATTGGTAAAAACCAGCCAACGTACCTATGATATTCGGTTTCTTCGATAAAATGAATGTGTTTGTGGTATTCAGAATGACGCTGAATTTATGCCGGTTGAATGCAATATCATGGAAATGGCTGTTCTTGTCATGAGAGAACAGGCCGAAAGCAAAAATGCGCCCGTTCCACCATGTACTCACTTTATAAGAAGCCATAGTCTGTATGGTCCATCTTTTCTGAAAATCATAATTCACAAACTGATTCACCTCCGCCAGACGGTCGGGCAATTGATAAGGGAGCTGCACAAAGTAATCGGGTGTGTAATTGTAATTCACCCCTATCATATATTTACTCTTATACAGATAATTCAAGTCGAGCGAATAATTAGAACTTGGCTTCAGGTCGGGATTTCCATGGGCCTCGGTATAGCTGTCCACATACTGTATAATAGGTTGCAACTGCCAGTAAGCGGGATATTTACGATTACTGGTGAAAGACATTTGCAAGGTATGGCCATCTGCCGGAGTATAAGTTGTGTTTACAGTGGGATACAGCATCCAGCTATGGCGTCCCTCAGCATGATAAAGCTCTGCGGCCAAGGAAACTTCGGCAGAAAACTTCTTTCCAAAACTATGTGAAGCACCGGTGTACATATTCAGAGTATATTCTTTTCGAAGCAGTTTCTCGGAATTATCGGGAGTCAAGGCTCCAGTTTCACCATCCCGATAGAACTGGTAGCTGTTATCGTGTGTGGTAGTATACTTTACACCATAATTGATCTCGGTTCCACCTTGCAAGGAATGAAGCTGGTTGGCATAGAACAACCAGCGGTTGATACGTTGGTTGCTGTCATAATTCAATGTCTGACGGACACTTTGCATATCTTTCTGTAAGAAGGTCTGTGACGGACTGGAGAAAAAAAGGAAATCCATTCCTGCCGAAAGGCCGAAAGAAGATTGATAATCGGCCGTCACATTATGTAACTGGCGGCTGCGTCATCCGTTTTATCACTGTGGGCTGTTCCACGCATTTTTGTACAGTCCTGTCCATAGCGGTATTGTGTATTGTAAACCACACTCAACAAGTTCTTCTTCCCGAAATCATAATCCGCCCCCAAACGGAGGTTATGCCGGCCGCCATACCCTTTAGCCTCTGTTTTCAAATCCAACTCGTGTACTTCCCCCGCCATAGTGTGCCATGACTGTTTGTCCAATCCGAAAGTGGTATGTTTGAACCCGTATGAATACATCACATCCGCCGAAAAGCGCTGGGAAGTGTAAAGCAAATTTCCACGGCCTGCAATGTCCTCCCTGCGAGACTGTTCATACATAGCCGCTACTTCGCCGGACAAAGCAGGTTTCTGCCCGATATTCGATTTTAGAATAACATTCACCATGGCTCCACGAATGCGGTAACGTGCCGGAGCAGCATACATGATTTCCGCTTTCTCCAGACGACTGACAGGAGTATTCTGAAGCACGGACTTCAAATCGTCCTTGTCCAGTGTACTTACTTTTCCATTTACTACCAAAGTAATACTGCGCCCCCCCAAAGTGAGATTGCCATCTTGTTCCACGATGCCGGGCAGTTCCTTTACCGCCTCGTAGGCGTTATTCACCGGAAGCCGCTCTACCATACGGGGTAAGTCATAGACCAGCTTTCCCCGCTCGGCCTTTACCACCGGACGCTCCCCTTTGACCAACACCTCCGGCAATTGTTGGAAAAGGCTGTCATATAGGTATAATTCACATCATTCTGCGCTTGTGCCGCAAATGCCGACAAGCATAAACAAAAGATAATCACTGTCCTCATCGTCGTTTTATTTTTAAGGTCTATGCAAAGTAAAGGCTAAAAGTGTTCCGTATGTGTTACCACCAGCTTACGAAGTCTTATTTAGTGTTATCAAAAGAAAGAAAATACTTATTTTGTGCCTATTTTTGCCAAACCATGAAGATACCGTTTAAAGCCATAGCCGCATTGATTATCCTTTCGCTGATAGGCGTCTTTGCCTATCAGGCATATTGGTTGACAGGATTATACACCTCGATGAAGAAGGATATGGACAATTGCCTGATAGAAACCTTACAGGTGAGCGACTACAATGAAATGATGGAACGATGCGACTCCGTAAAGCGGAGCAACGCAACCGTAAACGGTTACATTGAATCCAGTATCAATCTGGACAGCAGTGCATTGGTTACCAAGACTGTAGAAACCGAAGCCTTCAAACAGCAAAGAAAATTCGGATTGGAAATAAAAGAACCGGTATCTACCACCATCGACAAGAACGGTACACTGGAACTGCTCACCAAATACTTCCAACGGGGGATTCACAGCCAGCTGGATCTTTTCACGGAAATAAATCTGCATACTTTCGACAGCCTTTTCACAAGGACACTTGCCATGCGCGGCATCATCTATCTGCCTCACCGCATAGAAATTGTGAACTTGCACCGGGACAGTACTCTGGTACAGGGATTCAGCTCACCTCAAAAGTACAAGCCAAGCAAGGAAGCAGTGAGCTATTATTACAATTATGACTTGTACAACAAAATGGCATACCGGTTATGGGTAGAACCGACAAACACCATCGTCCTGCAGCAAATGAAAGGAATACTTTATACTTCTTTCCTTATCATTATTATATTAGGTCTGTCATTCTGGTTTCTTATCCGCATCATCTTAAGGCAGAAAAGCGTAGAAGAAATGAAAGAGGACTTCACGCATAACATTACTCACGAACTGAAAACTCCGATAGCCGTAGCCTACGCTGCCAACGATGCATTACTGAACTTCAACGGAGCAGAAAACCTGACGAAACGACAGAACTATCTTCAGATTATCCAAACCCAGCTGAAACAGCTCAGCGGACTGGTGGAACAGATCCTTTCCATGAGTATGGAGCAACGGAAGAACTTCCGTCTGAACTATGAACCTGTCGAACTGAGGCCTATGTTGGAAAATCTGATCAGCCAACATAGATTGAAAGCTGATAAGCCGACTGAGTTCAAACTCATTATGGAAGAAAACATAACCCTACGTGCAGACCGCTTGCACCTGTATAACGTGATCAGCAATCTGATAGATAATGCTATAAAATATTCCGATGAGAAGGCATATATTTACATTTCTGCAATACGCTGCAACAATTCATGCAACGGTGACCGTAACGCTTATGTGATGCTAAAGATACAAGACAAAGGAATAGGTATTCCTGCCGACAGACAAAAGCATCTGTTTTGATAAGTTTTATCGGGTTCCGACCGGTTAATCTGCATAATGTAAAAGGATATGGACTAGGACTTTATTATGTAAAAACAATGATAGAACAACATAAAGGAACTGTTTCCGTGGAAAGCATCGCAGGAAAAGGCAGTACCTTTACACTTCAAATTCCTGAATAAGCAAATGGAGAAGATACGCGTTTTATTAGTAGAGGATGAACAGACACTTGCATGATTATCAAGGATACGCTGGAAGAACAAGAGTTCATCATCACTACCGCCGGAAATGGCGAAGAAGGCTTAAGGAAGTTCTTTGAACAGAAACCGGATGTATTGGTGGCTGATGTCATGATGCCCCGTATGGATGGTTTTGAAATGGTACGACGTATCCGCCAGTCCGATAAAGTGACTCCGATCCTCTTTCTCACTGCCCGGTCCGCCATCAATGATGTGGTGGAGGGGTTTGAACTGGGAGCAAATGACTATCTGAAAAAACCGTTCGGAATGCAAGAACTGATTGTACGCCTCAAAGCCTTGATGCACAAAGCTTTTGTAGAAAAGGAAATTACAAATACCTATACCATTGGAGGATATCAGTTCAACTCCGTTACCCAACAGCTTGACTTTGCAGGAAACACACAAGAACTATCCCACCGGGAATCGGAAATATTAAAACGCCTGTGTGAGAACCGGAACGAAGTGGTGAGCAGCCAAAGCATCTTGTTGGAGCTTTGGGGAGATGACAGCTTCTTCAACTCACGCAGCTTGCATGTATTTATTACGAAGTTACGCCATAAACTATCCAAAGACAATAAAATACGGATTGTGAATGTCAGGGGAATAGGCTATAAGTTGATTATAAACTAGCACTTCCTCGCCCTAATCAAGACTTTCCGCTCGTCGGACAAGGTCGTGGCAAAGATATAATCATCTCCTCCCTCTTTCAGTTTCAAACGTTTGCGAAGTTCCGCAACCGATAATGGAAAGTTGCGGATCGTAATATTCGCCTTGTCCATATCCATCAAGAACACTTTCAGTTCCTTTTTTCCAAAGCCCGATACGGACTCAACCCGGAAACGGCGTCCCGGAAAATCCGGAACCAAAGAAGCAGAGGTATATAAATGGCTGCTGAGGTGAAGTTTCATCACAGGATAGGTTTGTGTGAGGGAACGAAAAGCACCGGCTTTCAGTATAGCAACATTCGGTTCATATAAATAAGTTCCGACTTGACCAGTCAAGGGACAGGCCGATGCCTTTTCCTGCTTCAAGGTAAAGGTGTAATGCTGGCTCTCACCGTTGCCTGCAATATGCTCACAATGGATGCTTATTTCCGATGAAACGGCCTCTTTTTGCAATATCAACAATAACTCCTTACACTCGTTATTCACAGCGACAATGTGCACCGAACGAACTGTTTTCAGCTCGTTCAATGCTAATGACATATCCAGCATAGGCGATAATTTCACCATCACCTTCTTTGCCTTGTCAACCAGCAAAGACTCCAAAGCACTTATATCCGGCTCGCAATCAGAGATGGCAACCGTCTTGCCACCGTGTCCGTCTCTTCTGGCAGGGTCTAGAAACAGGCAATCTACCGGAAGCATTTCCTGCAAATAAGCCACCCCATCCCGGTTATGTATCCGGATATGCCCCAGCCCCAATAAAGGGAAATTATGCAAAGCCAGCTCACAGAGCTCCGTCTGCCTCTCCACATAATCAGCTTGCTTGAAATTCCGGGAGATAAAACTGCAATCAATGCCGAAACCTCCGGTTAAATCGGCAAAAGTATCGCCTTCCAACAAAGAGGCCTTATACAAAGCAGTTGCTTCGGAAGAACATTGCTCCATAGACAAATGAGGAGGATACCACAATGCGGAAACCAAATGCCATGAAGGCAACTTGCGGGCCGCTACCTGCCGTCCGGCAATTTGTGTGACAGCTGCCGCCATGTCTACATCGGGATATTTCTTACTTTGCAAAGCCAGTGTACGCGTATCGTCCTCCTTATGTTCTTCGATGAAATGGAGTGTTTTTGCTGATATTTCCATCCTTTATCTAATTACTTTATAGTTCCGTTTTGCCTCTTCACGACTGCGGAAGTTAAAATGCCACCATTCACTGCGCAAAGGTTTATAACCCACATCCGTCATGACCCGACGCAACAACAAGCGGTTTCTCCGTTCCTGTGCTGTAATGACTCCCTGCTGTACCATTGCCGCCTCAGTATCTATATGGGCTTCCTTGCCCAAATGATCCACCTTGGTCCCCATAGGCAAAGGATTTCCTTTTTCATCTGCAATACTTACGTCTACCGCCAAACCATAGTTATGCAATCCTCCTCCCCGAGCCGGATTGGATACATATATATTTTGGGAAGTACCTTTTACCACATTCCACATTTTCTGCTGCACGGACATGGGACGGGCGGCATCATAAATAATCAAAGAATAACCTGGATACAACTCTTTCAACCGCTTTTGCGCTTGCAATAAGGCCTTGGCGGCCTCGGGATGAAGATAAGCCTCCTGCAAATCCTCATAAAGGACTTTCCCGGTAAAATTGTCGGCACGGGTATACATCAAATCTATTTTCAATGTCGGTCCATCCGGCTACATTCACCAGTCCCAAGGAGTCAAGATAATGCTCCATCCTGCTTTGCGAGAAAGCGGGACAGAGCATTATCAGCAATGATATAAAAATAAAAACGGGCTTCATCTACAGCGGTATCTTGTTTACTATTACAAAACAGACCTCAGTAACTCAGGAATCTCAATATTACAGCATTCCATCTCCTTCAGAATTTTCTTTCCTTCTGCCGTAAGCGAGAAATACATCTGTCGTTTGTCACTATCTCCCAGATTACGCTCTACATAGCCTTTATCCTCTACAGATCTGATGACTTTAGAAGTATTTGAATTAGTAAGGCCTAACAGTTCTGCAATCTCTCCCGAAGACAGGCGTTTCTTCTTGGAGAGACAGCATAACAACATTCCTTCGTTCAGACAAAGGTGATGCACCTTTTCAAACCGGGTTTCAAAATTCTGCAATAGCGCGATAGAGGTCTCTTATTTTACATAAAGTTTCCATATTGATGCTTCTTCTTGAATGCTATTGCACAAAATTACTTATTTTTTTCAATAAAAACTCATCAATAGCCTTTTTAAAAGATGCTTTGGGCATAGCTCCCTGTGCCATCTCCGGCTTTCCTTCCATGGGGATGAACAGAATGGACGGAATACTCCGTATACCAAACGCGCCTGCCAGTTCCTGTTCTTTCTCCGTGTCCACTTTATAAATCACAATCTGGCCATCGTATTCTTTTGCCAATTCGTCCAAAATAGGAGCTACCATTTTGCAAGGACCACACCAGTCAGCATAGAAATCCACAATAGCCGGTTTGTCACCTTCATATTTCCACTCTTTCGGGTTTTCTCGAAATTATATACTTTCGCCAAAAATCAGCTTTAGTCAAATGTATGACTTTTCCATTTCCTTCTGTTGTCATAGTTTCTTCTTTTACAGGGTTATTATTACTGTTTCCTCTGCCGCAAGCTGTAGTGGTAATCAGCATAAGGGCTAGAAAAAATAAAATTGTCTTATTCATACTTATTCCTCCTTCTTTATTTCTTTACGTTCCGGTATAAATGAACTGAGCAATAATCCTCCCATTGCCGCCCCCCAAATGGAACTGTTGACAGGAGAAGAAGTGATAGGCAAGTTCCCGTGGAACAACCCACATAACGCCAATATAAGTATCCTCCTACCATTCCTGCCACAATGCCAAGCAATGTCCATCCATACCTTCTTATAAACTCTTTTTTCATAATCTTCTCTTTTTATGATTAAAACCAGACTCTGTTACATCATCTTCTTTAATTATTTCCCTAGGAAACTTTTTCCAAATGTATATCATATTTTCCTTTATAACAAATTTCCATAGGAAAATGTTCAAATAATAACTTTCGTTCACGATTCGGTACCTATATTTACATAATATTCAGTAGCAAAAGAAGTCAAATCATTACATAACAGTTATTTTCCACCCTAAGACAGATTCGGATAAGCGTTAATCTATCACATTTTTCATGCTCGGTTTAAAATAAATAGGCTAATAAGATCATTATATTCAATGATTTACTATTTTTGTATTTATAATGCTTAACTAGACAAACACAACTATTATGAAATGTAAATTATGTTTTTTACTAACAGCCATGCTGCTGTATTCATCAGTGCTATACGCACAATTCGGCACTAGCGAACGTTCTATCCTGTCCCTCCAAACAGGGCCTACCTTTTACACCGGAAAACTGATAGGAGTAGCTGGACACTCTTCAAGTTTACGCAATGGCATAGGCTGGTCAGGAAGTTATACTTATCTGATAGGAAACAAGCCTGCCATACGGGTGGGATTCGGAGTACTTTATCAAGGCAGCCGGTATACTAACGACATGCCAAACAGCAGTGATAAAATTCAAACACATTATTTTGCTCCACAGTTCTCCCTGCATTGGCTGAAACAGCAATTCAGCTTGTATTTTACTACCGGAACCGGATATCAGTTATATCAAGATAACAGTACGGTATATGATAAGCCACGGAAAGTATCCATGAATAAATGGGCGGCGAACTTTGGCATAGGTGGAGAATACCGTGCTTTCACCCATTGGGGAGTCAGTGCAAGGATAAACTATATCCTGGCATATTCCGGCGAGTATTCTGTTCGTTATCATGATAAGGAATGGATGGTGCAGCCACACTATCCAATGAAGGGGGCGGACGACATTTCACAATTAGGATTCTCAGTAGGTATCAATTATCATTTTTAAAAATTCAAGCCATGATTAAATATCTTATTACAATAGTATTAACAATCGCATTATGCTGTTCCTGTGATAGAGAAGACTTTTCAGCAGATCCTACCATCATGCCCCCTGCCACTCAAACAGGAGCCAATACCTTTGGTTGCCTGATAGATGCTGTATATACGGGACAGCGCTATGACTCAGATGATAAGGCTTCTTATTATCCTGCCCGCAACGAAGACGAGAAAGCGATAGTCAGCATAGATATCCGAGTGGACAACAATGCTTCCATTTCTTTCAACATCATTGACCCCAAAGAGAAAGACATCACTATTTACAGTATCTCAGAAGGAGCGAGTGACGATCAGACTATCTATACTGATGTTATATTCAAGAATGAGAATAATCAAGAAGAAAAACTGGAAGATGGAATGAATCAATATCACCCGTTTCGATTTAAATAACAGAATAATCAGTGGCACTTTCGAGGGAGAAAGAATAAAAGAGGGTCGATTGGATTTAAAGTTCTGATATAGCCAAAAGACTGAAAAAAATATTTTTCATTATCATCAGGTTTACTGTAGGGCGGAATGTTTCCGTCTGGCACCACAAAGAAGTGTATCCAGCGAATCCAGTCCACCCCTACGGCAATTATATTTTCTTGGTTCTATCTTTATTTTATCTAATCATACTGATCATTCGCACTAATTTCCGTATATTTAGGTGCATCAATCATTCTACCAAAGCACGTAACACAGGCCCTTCACCCATCGGATCATTTTCCTGAGTAGGACGATTATAATAAAATACGGTGGAAGGCATGATACCTGTACCGACACAAATGGCCGTCACATCACCATTCTCTGAAATCTTTGACAACATACCTTTTAATCCCTGCCATGCTACATAAATGAAATCCGGATGCAGCCATCCTTCCTTCACACCTTTAGCTATACCAAATACAAACATGGAAGTACCGGTGATTTCTTCATAAGAATCTGCTTTATCCAATAGCTGATGCCACAAACCGTTTTTCCCTTGATACCGGGCTACCCCACTGGCCTGCATCTGGAAATTCTTTATCACATCATCACGCATGGGGTGATCTTCCGGCATTCTGGCCAGCAAATCGGCTGTCGCCATAAAAATCCATCCATTGGCCCGCGACCAATGCGCCACTCCATGCTCTTTATTATCCGTATGATAGCAATGATAATAAATCTGTTTCTCAGGACACCATAAATACCTTGTATAATTCAATATCTGATTGGCCGCATCATCAAAATACTTCTTTTCACCGGTAACCTCTCCCATTCTAGAAATAAAGATACCGCCATAAACGCATCATCTGCCCAAACAGTATTTTCATGAGGCCACAAGCGAGCTATGGTTCCATCGGCCAAGCGGGGTTCCGAAACCATAAGATGATGATTTGTTGTTTCAACATATTGTTGGAAAGCCTCATCCGGATGACGCTGGTTCAAAGTTATCAGACTAGCCCCATAGGACCGTTGTCATCCAAGCGCTTGTTTCTATAAATCATATGCCAAGTAAGACGGGGAACCGCCCTCCATCCTCCTTCACGGAAAGTTTTATCATACAGACGATGAAAATAAGACTGATTAGTCTTGTCAAAAATAAACTTCATATTTTTCAGCACATAATCCTCATATTTCCGGTTCTGTATTTTATCACCCAACTCCATCAAAGCCATATTCGTTACTCCGTTTGTATAATGCCAATTCAAATATTTACTATTGACACGTATATCCGGATTTAAAGCAACATTGTCCAAAGAAGTGTATACTTTACCTGTTTTTACATCTTTGAACTCATAAACCGTAGAAGCAATAATACGATCG
>ENA-OQDW01000678-OQDW01000678.1-human-gut-metagenome-genome-assembly--contig:-NODE-678-length-13715-cov-3.293347_pt1 | contig 13715 bp, 18 predicted proteins | sample MGYA00242784_ERZ504613 | MGnify/ENA primary metagenome ERZ504613 (study PRJEB26092, sample SAMD00036330) | human gut metagenome | host: Homo sapiens | study: EMG produced TPA metagenomics assembly of... | reverse complement strand
CAGGAAGTGATTTTTTGAAGCTGCATATCCGATTCTACGAACTCTGCTGGTTCTTCCTGCTGGGGGGCGTTTGTCTACAGTCTGCTGGAGATCGTCTGCCGCGGGTACACACACTGGACCATGACGCTCACCGGCGGTACGGCTGCGGTGGGGCTGTATCTTCTTCACGCGGCGGCACCGCCGAAAACGCTGCTGCTGCAATGCCTTTGCGGAGCACTGCTGATCACGGCACTGGAATTCACCGTTGGGGTGGCGGACAATCTGGTCATGGGCTGGAACGTCTGGGACTACAGCAGCATGCCGCTGAACCTCTACGGACAGATCTGCCTGCCCTTTTCGGGACTGTGGTTTTTGCTGTGCATTCCCGCATTCGGCATTTGCAGCATCGCCGCAAAACGGTTCCGCCTGCCGGCATAAGTCTGCCGCCATCGATTTTCCAAAGCTTAGGCGAATACCGCACAAAGATTGTGCGGTATTGCCCTAGGGAAACGCTGCATAAAGTTTGCATGGAATTGCTGACGGCGTTCCCTTTTCTTCCCCTTTAGTATAGCACAAACCGATTTTCTTGGCAAGGGGATTTACAAAAAATTAACCGGATTCGTGAAAAACTTGTATAGATTCATCTTTTTTCATCTATATTTTTGTGCAAAAAAACACGGTTTCCGCGGTGGGAAATCGTGCTTTTTGGAAATAACAGGAAAAATGTTGTTCCGATCAGTGTTCCATCAACAGCCGTTCATTGCAGAACTCGCACTCCAACAGAGAATTTCCGAGGGAAATGAAGCTCTTAGGCAGATAGGTTTCAGTGTGGGTAATACAGTTGGGATTCTTGCAGACTGCACCGGGGAACGTCTTGCCGCGGAGCAGTGTGGTGTGGGTGTCCAGATTCAGCATGGTGATGATCAGTGCCATGCGGACGTACATGCCATACTTTGCCTGCTTGAAGTACATCGCACGGGGGTCTTCGTCCAGAGCCACTTCGATTTCGTCCACGCGGGGCAGCGGGTGCAGCACGATCAGGTCTTTCTTGGCTGCCTGCATCTTCTTGGTGGTCAGGATATAGGTGTCCTTCTGTGCCAGATATTCCTCGCGGCTGGCAAAACGCTCCTGCTGGATCCGTGTCATGTACAGAACGTCCAGCTTCGGAAGAACTTCTTCCAGAGAAGAAACCTCCTCAAAGTCACAGTTGCTGGCGTTCAGAATATCCTTGACATAGGACGCAGTCCCAGTTCCGGTGTGGAGATCAGAATGAAGTGGTTGCCCTCGAAGCAGGACATTGCTTTCAACAGAGAGTGCACGGTTCTGCCGTTGATCAGGTCGCCGCACAGACCAATGGTCAGGTGATCCAGTCTGCCCTTTTCACACTGGAGGGTCAGCAGGTCGGTCAAGGTCTGGGTGGGGTGCAGGTGTCCGCTGTCGCCGGCGTTGATGACCGGACAGTCTGCGGACAGGGCAGCCGCCTTTGCCGCACCGGCTACCGGATGACGCATCACCAGAATATCTGCGTAGCCGCTGACGATCTTTGTGGTATCTTTCAGAGTTTCGCCCTTGGATACCGAGGAGTTTGCCGGATTGTCGAACCCGATCAGTCTGCCGCCCAGACGCAGCATTGCGGTCTGGAAAGACATCTGGGTGCGGGTGGACGGCTCATAGAACAAGGTCGCCATGATCTTGTTGCTGCATGCACCGGCGTAAATTTCGGGGTGATTTTTGATCTGTTCCCCCAGATCCACCACCTGTTTCCACCACGAAACAGGATAGTCGTTCAAATCAATCAGATGCGGATACGGTGAAATCATGATATTGTACCTCCGTTGTTTTCTCCGAAGTCGTGCATCGGCTTCGGGAATTTATGGCAATGCCGCTGGGAGCCAGCGGAGTTGTCTTTACAAAATACTGCTGCCGTTGATGTACATCTTGAACTTTTTATCAAAGAACAGGGCAGCACGCTTGGAAAGCAGCATGCGTTCCATGAAAATTTCGAAATATTCCAGCACAGAGGAGATCTCCGTGTCAATGGTCAGATCCAGAACGAGCGACTTTTTGTCCTCGCTGAAATGCAGGTTGGAGTATTCCACCGCATAATTCACGCGGTCGTGAATATCGAAAGTCATAAAGTCGGTGTTCCGCACGCGGCTGCGGCGAACGTCCGTCTTGTCTGCAATGATCAGAGCAGCGGAAATGGCATCTACCGGCTGGGCAGTGCCCTCGTCGTGGTTGCCGATCGCCGAGATGATAGAACAGATCTCGTCTACCGGCATTTCCAGCCGGTCCAGCAGACGAAATGCCATGACTGCACCGCTTTGGGCGTGGTCGTTCCGGTTGATGACGTTTCCGATGTCGTGGAGAAAGCCGGCGATTTTCGCCAGTTCCACCTGCCGCGGCGGATAGTTCAGAGTTTCCAGAATCATTGCCGCATTGTGTGCCGCCTTTTCCACATGGGCAAAGGAATGCTCAGTATAGCCGATCGCCGCAAGGGACATATCGGCACGGCGGATATATTCCCGAATATCGGGATTCTGCCGGATATAGCGTAGGTTACATGACTTGCCATTTTTGTTCTGCCGCTCCTTTATGCTCCGCATGCCTCCGGAAAATAGATCTGGTACCATACCAAGAACATATACAGTGTCCAGATCTTCCGGCTGTTGTCTGCCTTGCCTGCACGGTGATCGTCCAGCAGATGCACCAGCTTTTCGGTGTGGAAAAACCGGTTTGCCTCGTCGCTCTCAAAGCGTTCCCGCACAATGCTGTAGTATTTGTCTTCTTTCAGCCAAACCCGAATCGGCACCGGAAAGCCCAGCTTCTTCTTGGCTGCGGTCTTTGCAGTCTGGGGCGGAGTGTCCTTTTTGGCAGCCAGACGCATGGCGTACTTGGTGATATACGGTGTCTTTTCGTCGGTAACGGCTTCGCGGGTGACACGGTACCGTGTGGGGATCTGCTCTGCCAGTTCCATGACCTTTTTATCCAAGAACGGCACACGCAGTTCCAGCGAATTCGCCATGCTCATCTTGTCGGCTTTCAGCAGAATATCCCTGCCATCCACATGTGCAGATCCAGATACTGCATCTTTGTCACATCGTCCTGATCCTGCACCTTGTCATAGAACGGCTTGGTGATCGCCATGGGATCGGGAGCGTTGGTGCGGATCTTCAGCAGTGCCTTGCGTTCCTCCGGTGTGAACATATAGGCGTTGCCGATAAAGCGTTCTTCCAGATCCTTGCCCTTGCGGACAAGGAAGTTTCTGCCGCGGTGTGCCGGCATTTTCTCTGCGATGTGTCCGATGCCGCGACGCAGTCCGCGGGGCAGCTTATCATAGGCAGACCCACCCGGTTCGCTGTAGACGTTGTAGCCGCCGAAGATCTCGTCGGCACCCTCGCCGGAGAGCACGACTTTCAGGGACTGGGAAGCCAGATTGCACACGAAGTACAAGGCGATCGCTGCCGGATCCGCCAGCGGTTCGTCCATGTGATACTGGATCATGGGCAGCTTTTCCCAGTATTCTTCCGGTGTGATGACTTTGTTATAATTCTTCTTGCCGATCGCCTCGGAGAAGCCCTTTGCCCAGCCGATCTCGTTATAGCGTTCTTCTGTACCGAAGCCGACCGTGAATGTCTTATCCACATTGGCAATGGCTGCCACATAGCTGGAATCCACGCCGCTGGACAGGAACGAGCCAACTTCTACATCGGCGATCTTGTGAGCCTCTACGCTGTCGTGGAACGTATCCGAAATGCGGTTCACCCATGTGTCCAGATCCGGCTTCTGGTCTGCCTTGAAGTGAACGTCCCAGTACCGCTTCATGGTAAATTTGCCGTCCTGATAGGTGAAATAGTGTGCCGGCGGCAGCTTATACACCCCTTGGAAAAAGGTTTCGTCACAGGGCGAGTACTGGAACGTCAGATAGTTTTCCAGTGCGGCGGTGTTCAGTACCTTTTTAAAATGCGGATGGCACAGAAAGCTCTTGATCTCTGAGCCGAACAGGAACGTTTCTCCCATCTGGGCATAGTACATGGGCTTGATGCCGAAAAAGTCCCGTGCTCCAAAGAGTTTTTTCTCCCGCTTATCCCAGATGACAAAGGAGAACATGCCCCGCAGCTGTTGCAGCAGGTCTGCACCGTATTCCTGATAGCCATAGATCAGTACCTCGGAGTCCGTCTGTGTGGCAAAGTGATAGCCGCTTCGATCAGACGGGCACGAATCTCCTGATAGTTATAGATCTCGCCGTTGAACAGCAGTGCCAGATTGCCGTCCTCGCTGTACAGCGGCTGTGTGCCTGCCTCGGAAACATCGATGATGCTCAGGCGGCGGTGTCCCAGTGCAATGTCTTCGTCAATATAAGTACCCTCTGCGTCCGGTCCGCGGTGCTTGATCTTATCCAGCATCTCTCCGAGAACCACGTTCGAGTTGTCAATATGATTGGTGAATCCTACAAAACCACACATAAGTTTTCTCCTTTGTTGGAATTACCGAAAGATTTCAGTGTTGCCCCTGCAAAAAACACTTGCAAAATGCCGCTTTATCGTTTATAATAGTAGCATACGTTTCAAACCTGTTGAAAGGAGTTCCGCAATGCGTAAAAGACAAAAGCAGCTGCACCGTGTTGATGATATTCACAAGCCGAAGCCATTTCTGCGTTTCCGGCTGCGTGTTGTTGTCGCTTTTTTTATTATATGTATGCTTGCGTGTCTGGTGTACTACATGATCCTCGCCAACGCAGACCCAAGTCATATTATTACCGGAGCACTGCCGGCAATTCTGTAAATCGCTTTTTCTTAGGGCAATACCGCACAAAGATTGTGCGACAGATGTGTCGTCAAATTTTTCGTCAGATGAAGCAAAAAGCGGAGTGAATACTGGATGTATTCACGAGCATTTTTGTGAAATATGACGAGAAATTTGCAAGCAGATGGCGTGCAAAGTCGCCAGACGCTCTTTGTGCGGTGTTGCCTTAAAATTCGGTGGGAATGTCCGCGGGATACGCCGTGGGGACAAACCCGCCGTTTTTTTCGTCATAGGCATATGCCGCCCTGCACGGGGCAGAAGATACCCCCAGAAGCGGTGTCAGCTTCGGTTCCAGTTCCAGTGCTCTGGCAACGGATACCAGCAGCCCGTTTTCCGGATTGGACAGTTCCAGTCCGGTTTCGCTGCCCTGTAACAGCTGCCAGCCGGTATCCCGTTCTGCACAGACAGCATCTGTCCGCAGCAGCAGGCGGATCTCACCGCTTTCATAGGCACGGCGTGTCAGGTAAACGATCCCCTCGCCGCCGGTAGTCTTAGATTGTGCCATTTTCTGATACCTCCGTTCCGGCAGAGATCTGCCGAGCATGTCCCCTGTTTGGCGGGGCATGTTCTGATATACTATTATATCGCAGTTCCTGAAAAATTGCAAGCCGGCAGTCCGGTTTCGGCGGCAAAATGGCAATATGCACAAAATCCACAGCGGATTTCCTCTGAAAATCGAAAAAAAACTGCGGATTTCCGCTTGACATTTCCGCCGAATCTATGGTATAATAGTTCTTGTACTGTCAGAGAGACCGGTTATAATCTTGCGAAATGCCGGCAGTGCAGTCTAACCCAACTGCCCTCTGCCTGATCCTGCTTTTTGGCTGGATCGAGATTATTTTTGATAGAAGTTTCAATGGAGGAATTGACTATGGCAACAACTATGCCGAAGGCTGGCGAAGTAGATCGCAAGTGGTATGTGCTGGACGCTGCCGGCAAGCCGCTGGGCCGTGTCGCTGCAAAGGCTGCACACCTGCTGCGTGGTAAGCACAAGCCCACATTCGCACCGCACGTTGACTGCGGTGATAACGTAATCATCATCAACTGTGACAAGGCAGTTCTGACCGGCAACAAGCTGGAAAAGAAGTTCTATTACTGGCACACCGGTTGGATCGGTGGTCTGAAGAAGACACAGTATAAGGTTATGATGGAAGAAAAAGCAGATGAAGCAATGACGATCGCTGTTAAGGGCATGCTCCCGCACAACACTCAGGGTGCAAACCAGCTGAAGCGTCTGCACGCTTACAAGGGTGCAGAGCACAAGCAGGCGGCTCAGAAGCCGGAAGTTTGCGAGTTCTAAGAGAAGGGAGCAGAAAAGATGTACGAATCTAAGGTAAAATACTATTATGGTACCGGCAGACGTAAGCACTCTGTTGCAAGAGTTCGTCTGTATCCGGGCAACGGCAGTATCACGATCAACGGCAGAAGCATTGACGAATACTTCGGTCTGGATACTCTGAAGCTGATCGTTCGTCAGCCGCTGAATCTGACTGACAACATGGACAAGCTGGACGTTATCTGCACAGTTACCGGCGGCGGTGTCACCGGTCAGCTGGTGCGATCCGTCACGGCATCTCCCGTGCTCTGCTGGTATTCAGTCCGGAACTGCGTCCGGTTCTGAAGAAGGCTGGCTTCCTCACTCGTGACCCGAGAATGAAGGAACGTAAGAAGTACGGTCTGAAGGCTGCACGTCGTGCACCGCAGTTCTCAAAGAGATAATCAGATACCTCAAAACTTGCGTATTTACGCACTTTGCGAGTGGTCAAAAACTCTTTGGTCAACATTTGGTCAATTCAAAACCTCTCTGTTCGCGCAGGGAGGTTTTTTGTTTGCCTTTATGCAAGGCACAGCTCGATCTGTTCGGCAGTTCGGGCTTTTGTTTTACGCAAAACATCAGCGTAAATCTCTGCGGTGATGTTCACATCACGGTGTCCAAGATGCTCGGATACAACTTTCAGGTCAACACCGCTGTTAAGCAAAAGCGTAGCGTTACAGTGACGGAGCTGATGAAGAGTCATATCTTCAAATTCCGTTCCTTTGGTGAAGCGTTTAAGGGACTGATACACCGAATTACGGTCACGGTAGTTTCCTCTTGCTGATACGAACACCATTTCAGGATGAGCGAAGTCATCACCGAGGGCATATTTCAGCTTTTCGATATACTCTTTCTGTGCAAGAAGAACCTTTTTCAGCTCCTGCCCCATACCGATGATGCGGATACTGCTCTCGGTCTTAGGATCAGTCAGTTCATGCTTTCCGCCTATGTCGGTCAACGTGTGGTTTATCGAGATAGTGTTGTTCTCGAAGTCGATATCCTCCCAAGCAAGTCCAAGGCACTCTCCCGAACGCATACCCGTGTAAAGCAGAACCTTGATGATACGCTTTGATGTAGTATAATAAAACTTGACACCCTAACCTCAAAGGAATAAAATAGGAAAAGAAATGGAGGAAAAAGGAATGCCAGAAAATAAACAATATGAAAATGAGTACAAAGTGCAGGCAGTAAAGCTTGCAAAAAAGATAGGTTCGGTAAAAGCAGCGAATGAACTTCAAATTCCTGTAAATACGCTGTACGGCTGGATCAGAAAAGTAAAAATCGAAAGCCTTGATATTGGCTGCGGCGAACGCAGTCCGGAAGAATCTCTGAATATCGCCGAAGAAAACCAGCAGTTGAGGAAGCGGATCAAAGCATTGGAAAAGGAAAACAAACGCCTAAGCGAAATGAATGAGTTTTTGGAGGATGCAGCGACTTTTTTTGCTGCCAGCCGTCAGAAATCGGGAAAGAACAAAGGTTGATGTATATTGCAATCCGGACAGATGACGGCAGAAACATCGGAAAAATCAGTTTTTACTGCAACACGCTTCAAGTCAGCAGACAGGCGTTTTACGATTATCTTGAGCGTAAGGACAAACCATGGAAGTATCAGCCGCTTGCTGACGCCATGTTGAAAATTCATGATGAGGACGAAGAAAATGCAGATTACGGCAGAGTACGTATGTATCAGGCACTGCGGTATCAAGAAGAGATCGGCAAGCTTGATGGCATCAAGATACCATGCGAAGCAACTGTCCGCAGCGTGATGGAGCAGATAAGATAAACCTGATTCATAAACCCAAACGAAAGCCCAACGGAATCACCAAAGCCGACCGGGAAGCCCGTAAATCAGACGACCTTCTGAAACGTGATTTTACAGCAGATGCACCTTTGAAAAAATGCGTTACAGACATTACTGAAATCAAGGCAAAAGACGGAAAGCTGTATATTTCGGCGATTTTTGATTGCTATGACCTGATGCCAAATGGTCTTGCCATGGCAGATCATATGCGAGCTGAACTATGCTGTGAAACACTGAAAAATGCGAGTTTGCGGTATCCGGAGATTCGAGGAGCCATTGTGCATTCCGACCGCGGCAGCCAGTATACAAGTTCTGCATACAGAACTGCTATCCAAAAATACGGCATTGTCCAGAGCATGAACAGTGCAGGAGGAAGATGCCACGATAATGCAAGATGCGAGAGTATATGGGCAAGAATGAAGGAGGAATTGTTTTATAACAGAGGCAGAAGATCTGAAGATTATACGATTGAAGCATTAAAAACAATGGTCTGGCGATATTTCATGAGTTACTGGAGCAACCGTAGGATCTGCTCGGCGATCGGTGGAATCCCACCAGCTGTAAAACGGCGTAGGTTCTATTCCGCTTTGACTATCGCAGCTTAACTTCAAAATCCTTGCGGTTAATGTGTCAAGTGTTATTGACAATTTCACTTGAAGTCCTCGTCCCACGGCTTACTTTCGAGGTGTTCCATGAACCTTTTGAGCTTGTTTTCCTCTAAAGCCTTGTTTTTACGACTTTTCTTACGTTTCGGCAGTATCACGTTACGGCAGGGAGTGTCACGAATGAAGCCCTGCTCTGCTCCTCTGCGGAAGATGCTCTGCACTATGACGTACAGTTTCTTAACTGTTGCAGGGTTCAGGTCATAGGACTGCATTATCTGTGTCAGCCTGGGAGCATTGATGTCCTTTACCTTGATGTTGCCAAGAACAGGCTCGATGTGGTTCTTGTACTGCCCCTTGTAGGTATAGATCGTGCTTTCTTTCAGTTCCTGCGGAGCGTAGTTTGTGAAATACCAGTCAGCAAGCTCGGAGAAGCGCATATTCTCATTGAGCTGAGAGTAACCTTTGCAGTGTCTCTCGAACTCGAAAGCGTACTCCTGAGCGAGCTTTTCGGCTTTCTTTGGTGTCACTCCGTCGGGCGGAGTGTAGGTTGTTGATTTTACAAGCTGTTTGCCGTTCATATCGCAGCCGACAAACACCCTGATGCGGAATGTGTTTCCGCGTTTTGTTATATTCGCCAATGTAAATCCTCCTAAATTTACACTACGCATATCTCTGTATTTAGCATTGTAGCGCACTATTCTATCTTTGTCAAGTGCTTTCGGAGATATGCCGTAGCTTTTTTTCTTTTATTCTAACTCTGCATTTCTTGTTTTGTTAAACTTATACCGGGCAAAATCCTCCGCAAGTCCACAAGCGGATATGAACGCCCTTGCTTTCTGTAGATCACGGGATAGCTGATCTTCACGCTTGATGCGCTGTGCTTCGGCGTTCAGCTTCTTACGGCTAAGGTAATGAGCGTCCTCCTCTTTTTTCTTGTACTCCGAAAGCTCAGAGGACACCGCTTCAAACTTCTGCATCACAGCCCCAAGCTCCTGCACGGCAGTGTCACGTTCTTTTTTGAGCTTTTTGATGTTCTTCTCCATAGCAACATACTTCTTAGCGGTGTCGCTGAGCTTGTCATAGTCCTCTTTGGAAAGTGTGACCTTTTTGCCAAACACGGACTCCTTGGCTTCGATGCTTTCGATCTCACCTATGTTCACCTTTTTCTTTGCCAGTTTCTCAAACTCGGCAACTGTCTCATCACGCTCGGCGGTGAGCCTTTCGATCTCAGCATTGAGAGCATTTATCTTGTCCTGATGTTCGCCGTACTCCTCGACCTTATAACTGTAACCCCTGGACTTCTTCGGTTCGGAAATTTCAATGCCGTGAGCATTGCAGATATTCTTCAAAATATCCCACTCATTGCGTCTCCAACGGTCATTCGCTTTCGCATCATTTCCGAAGCCCATTTCCTCCATTGCTTTGTTCTTCGCATTGCGGACTTCAAGTCCACGAGTGAAGTGACCTACGGGGATATAATTGATGTGCAGGTGCGGAGTTGATTCATCAAGATGCAGCACCGCATTGAACACATAGAAGTTAGGATTTCTCGCCTGAAATCCCTCCATATATTCACGCAGACATTCAGTCGTTATCTCGGCATCAGGAGTGCCGACGCCAGTGTCTTTTCTTGTTCCGATATAAACGAGATGTTCGTAGAAGCTTTTTTGCTTGTTCGTGCCTGTAATAACACTCTTGCTCGGCAGGCGATTGAACAGGTGTTCAAAGTAGTTACCGATCTTACGATCCTTTCTTTTCTGATTAGCGTTGTATCTCTCAACCGCTTCATCGAAAAGCTGATGATAAGCATCACTCAGAGCTTGATGAACGAACACAACATTGTTCGGTGTTCTGGAGCTGTCGATATTCTTGGCAGAGAACTCTCTGTTGTTATGTGAAAGGCTGCCTTTACCCTCGCACATCGAGATAGATTTTGTACTCATGTTATAGTCTCTCTTTCATAAAATTTTTTTCATCATGTAAGCTGACGGGCTTGAAGAATTACGCACAAGACAGAGCTTGTGCTACTAAGAACATTTACGCCCTGTCAGGCTTTGAAGAATTTTGCATAAGACGGAGCTTATGCTCCATATAGCCCTGATGGGCAAATTGGATTGCAACGATACGGAGATCGGCAACCCAAACGGTGCGAAGCACCGGATTTTACTTGCGGTGCGCCGCCAGTAACCTCAAAGCACTTTTGACAGCCGCCTACACGACTATCAAAAATGTCGGGGCTCTGCGAGGCTCTTATCGGCTGGCGGAGCAGCCGAAATTGTGGGTACGGTTATTCTGAATCGTACCGTGAGAACTGCGGAAATCCGCATTACAATTTTGAAAAATCAGCTCTCATTTTTTCTGAAAATCTGCTATCTCAGCAACGATATTTTTCATGGAAAGCCGACCAGCTTTGTTGCAGTTTATGAACTCAAAACAAAGGTGCTCTGCGTAGTCCAGATGATGCAAGGAATATACAAAACGCTCGTCACATTCTTCATTGGGAGAAGCAGGAGCAAATTCTCTCCATTCACGCATCCGCCACAGATAATCATTGAGTGTTCGCCACGCTGACTTCTCCCATTCTTCATAGGCTCGTTTTTCTCGGACTCGCTTCTGATATTCGGACACTTTTTCCGCAGTCGGAGCTTTGCCGATTTCGATATGCAGAGCGTAATCATCGTTGAGTTTTTTCACAGCATCAATAGGCTTGTCCAATTCGAACATTTTCTGCGTGAAACCGATAACGTCAACGTGCGTTCCGCAGCCGAAGCAATGAAGAGCATCGGGATAAATTTTTGCAGAGGGAGTACGCTCGTTATGAAACGGGCAAAGTGCCATACCACCACGGGATATTTCAAGACCATATCCCTCCGCTACCGTTCTCATATCAATAGCAGATTTTACTTGCTCGAATACCGTCAATTCTGGAAATAGTTAAGCAGGTCAGCCTTGTTGACAAGTATCTTTCCACGAACACCTTCGCCTGTGCGGATATACTTGATCTTGTTCTGAGCTACAAGCATACGGACAGTGTGTTCGGAAAGCCCGTCAATAAGCTCGGTACATTCCTTGACGGTCAGCATCTTCACCTTTTCAGGTGCAGGAGCTTTGGTTGTTTCGGGGACTGCGCCCTCATTAGGCTCTCTGTCGTAAGCGACAGCGGTCATGAGTTCAAGTATCTGGTCGAGAAGCTGTTCTTTTCTTTCGTTTGTCATAATTAAAATCCTCATCTTTCTATCTAAGAGTTTTGTGTTTTATGAACTTTGAACATTTTGAGCATTTTGCAGTTTCAAAGTGTGCAAAATGCGGAAAGTTCAGGGTTCATCATCTGTAAATGTTCGGGTTGATGATAACATCTGTTATCGTTTTGTTGTTTGCGCCCTTGCTTATGTTGCGGACGATATACCTGTATTCCTCCAGCATATCCATTGTCTCAGCAAAGTCGGCGGCGTTCTTAAATAGTGTGCATCTGCACAGCTTGTACAGGTCATTCTGCCTGATATTTGTGATGTGCTTGGAGCGTATCTTGTTTATCACACGTTCTGCCTTTATCGTTCCGTGGTCAACGTCACCGAGACTGTACGCATATATCGCCTGTTCACGGAAATACTCACCGATCTCGATAGCGTTACAGAACTATCAACGTGACAAGGTTCTCCGCTGGCTCAACACCATTCAAAGCACACTTGATACAGTGAATGATACCGCACAGGCGGAGCAGTTCGCCGTGATACTTACCGCCCCAGTCTTTGCAGAATGCCATATCCGTGAGGAGCATCGGCTCAATACGCCTGTTGTAGTAATCTACGAACTCACCGTATGTCTTTTCATCGAAATGGAGATACAGTTCCTTTTCGTCGTGATAAGCAAACTTCTTACTGAGGAGTCTGTATATCAGCTTCTTGTAATTCTCTGCAACAGTTTCGGGAACAGCCTGTGTATCGTACTTACGATGACCGATATTGCTTACGGGGAAACAATACAGAAAACGTGCTATCAGTCCGCTGCCACGAAACACAGGATTATTTATCATGCTATCGAACATATAGGGCTGACACGCAAGACAGATGCTCATGTACGGCTTTTTCAGCACTATACTCGCCCTGGTCGCTCTGTCGCTGATATACGTTTCACCGTTCCACGATTTCAGCAAGAGATCAAGGTTCGGGATATTGTTGCTGTATCGCCCGCTGAAATTACCGAGCATTCCTGATTCATCGGATATCATCAGGAGTGTGCCGTTTTCTTCAAGCAGATTTACAAGAGATTCGGGCGTAACATCGTCAACAGCTATCCTGCGGAAATTGCTCGGTGGCATATTGCTCAGCTCTGTTCGGAGCTTGGCTATCTCCTCGGCGGTAACGTCTTTCTTCTTTTCAAGTGCTTCGAGCTTGCTCTCTAACAGCTTGTATTCTGCCTGCGCCGTGAAGATGTCCTGCTTGTTATGCTCGTTCCAGTCGTGAGCGAACTGTATATACGGTCGTTGATAAGAGAGATAACAGGAGACTTCTTGAAGCTCGGCTCTGCTATCGTCAGGGTGTCGAGTACCAGCGGCTCAGTATGGTCACGCTTGGCTGACATACGGTACACGCCCGAAAAGCAGTAGCTCACCGCCGAGAGTATTGAAGTGCCTGCCATAGCAACATCCGTTGAAGTGGTAGTCGCTATTGCGTCTGCCATATCACCTATAATAGGTGGAAGTGCGTTCACAGGGAACGGCAGGAGGTTTGTCCCGTCGGGACGGAATGGTGTGGGCTGAACACACGTTGTTTCGTTGTTCAACTATCATCTTCCTTTCAGATGTATTTTTATATGTATAGCGGTCAGCATCTTGTATGCAATACCGCTGTCAGCCGACCGTCGCCTGCTGACATGACCATTGTAACATTTCTTTCGGAGGTCCTGTGCGTGTATTGCGTATTTGCGCAAAAGAATACGTATAATATTTTTGAATACGCTGTATATTACGCTATAATACGCATTATAATTGACATTTTGCGTGTGATATGTTATAATATCAGAAGATACCGAAAGCGAGGAGAGCGTATGGGAACTACGACAATTTACCGTATAAACGAAACAGGCCGCACGATAAATATCGCACAGTCTGTTAATGATACTGATGAAAGCTTACACGGCGTAGTTTTGAATACGAGAATGTACACTTTTGATGAGCTGATGAATCAGCATAAAGTGTTCTGCGAACATA
>ENA-OQDW01000675-OQDW01000675.1-human-gut-metagenome-genome-assembly--contig:-NODE-675-length-13770-cov-6.451733_pt1 | contig 13770 bp, 14 predicted proteins | sample MGYA00242784_ERZ504613 | MGnify/ENA primary metagenome ERZ504613 (study PRJEB26092, sample SAMD00036330) | human gut metagenome | host: Homo sapiens | study: EMG produced TPA metagenomics assembly of... | reverse complement strand
GGCGGGCGTCGTGACCGGCTTCGTGGGCGGCGTGCCCGCAGACCCGGGCGCATGGGTAACGTGCGCCTTCGCCGTGGTAGGCGGCGTGCAGGCGCCTACACGCTGTTCAAGTCGGTAGGCATCACATCCAAGTGGCTCGACGCCCTGCTGGGCGTGACCGTAGGCGGGAAGGAGTAGGCAATGGCTAAACTGTTCATCATCTGCGGCCACGGCGCTGGCGACCCCGGCTGCTGCGCAGGCGGCTACACCGAGGCCGAGCGCGTTCGCGCCCTGGGCCAGCGAATCAAGGAACTGGGCGGTTCCGAGGTCGAGCTGGGCGATACGTCCCGCAACTGGTACGCCGACGGCGGCTTAACCGCCTGAGCACCGACGCGCCAGTGGTGGAGCTGCACATGGACGCCAGCGGCATCGCCACGGCCCACGGCGCGCACGTCATCATCAAGGAGGGCTTTGAGCCTGACGAGTACGACAATGCGCTGGCCGACAAGCTGGCGGCGTTCATGCCCGGGCGCTCCGAGAAGCTGGTGCGCCGTTCCGACCTCGCGAACCCGAACCGAGCCGCCGCGCGCGGCATCAACTACCGCCTGTGCGAGAACGGCTTCATCGACAACGACGGCGACCGCGAGAAGTTCAACGGCAACCTGGACGAGCTGGCGCGCATCTACCTGGAATGCTTCGGCATCACTGCTGGAAGCGCCCCCGCAGCCGTCCCGCAGCCGCAGCCTGCGCAGCAGGAAACGACCGAGAACTTTGGCGGCACCTACCGCTGCACTGTGGACTACCTGCGCGTGCGCGACGCCCCCGGCCTGGGCGGCACCGAGGTGGCGCACTATTCCAGCGGCGAGACCGTGACGCTGGATAACTGGTACAAGATCGCCGACGGCTACGTGTGGGGCCGATACACGGGCTACAGCGGCGCAACGCGCTACATCGCCGTGGGCAAGGCACGGGCAAGCCAGAGGCCGACGACTATCTGGTGAAGGTGGGATAGGCCATGCCGTACCCGAGCCCCGCAGACGAGGAGCGCAACGGCGGGTGCGGCCCCATCCTCGCGGCGGTCGTCCTGCTGTTCATCGTTCTGGCCGCCGCCAGCTGCGCGTCGCAGGCCATGGGAGCGCAGGACATGACCGTGAGGCCAGCCCGCACGGACGGCCCCATATACGACCTGCCCGAGGCATCGGCCAGGAAATCGTGTGCGACGAGCACAACCGCGAGTACCTGCTGCTTACCACCGAGCAGGGCGGCGTGTTCCTCATGCCGTACATGGACGAGGACGGCGAGCAGGAGATCATGCCGCAGGCCTAGAACGCAAAGAAGCCGCCCCGTATGGAGCGGCTTCTTTCTATCTGACGAGCAATACGAACGCCCGCCTAACGACGAACACGCGTATGTGTTCGCCTACTGAACAGTTGGTGGAGGCGCGGAGAATCGAACTCCGGTCCACGAAAGCCCCCTGATTGGCATCTCCAAGCTCAGTCGCTGGTTTTGTCTCGGACGCTTTACGCGCAGCGACACGCTCGCAGCGTCCTAACCGGTTCGGTCTTAGCCTGCGCCATACCGATTACGTGCGCAGGAGCATTCCCCTAAAATGACGTCGCGCCGGTGTCGAGGAAATCACCGGGTTGACGCGCCGCTATAAATTAAGCAGCGAGAGCCATAGGCTCAAAAGAAGAGTTGTTGTCAATTCAATTTGACGGTACCCCTGTTTAACGAGGCGAGGAGACCTCGGCTTGCTTCCTCTCTCAGAGCTATCGTGTCGAAACCAGTCGCCCCCGAATGCTGGGAAAGTCTGGATGGCACCGGGCCTGCAAACACCCGATAACCGTCGACTTTTCAAAGAACACGCGGGGTGAACCCCGCTCGTGGATAGCTATCTTACCACGTTCTAAAGGCAGGCTTCCATTCTATGCACGAGCTGTGAAGACCCTAATGTGCACCACACTTCGCACTTTTGCTACCGAACACGTCACGTATATTTTCGCCAAGCAAAATTGACCCGTCGAAAGGACCGTTATGGATACCAAGCAGCAACTCATCAATGCCCTCGCAGGCCTAGGCTCAACCATTACCGAAGCTATGGATGTCATCGAAGGCTTTGTCCCCTGCGGACATCCCGCCCTCACGGTATCGAACGCACTCGTCGTGCTGGACGCCGACGATGATGCAGCTCTCGCTCAGCAGCTTGAGACCGTCGAGGGCTTTATCGACCATGTGAGTGAGAACCGCGGCGTGTCCGCCTACCACAGCATCGAGGTCGAGCTCGCGGGTCCCAAAGCCAATCTGCTCGCAGCAATCCGCGAGGTAGGCGCCCTGATGCAGACCGCAGGCGTCAAGAACACCCAGGTCAACGAGTGGGTCTACCGCAGCTTAGCCGCGCTCGACAGCTCCGAAGAAAAGGCGGCCGAGCAGCTCGCAGAAAGCCCCGCCATCAAGGCCGAGCTTTTGTAAATAGCAGACGCGGGTCCCTTGGCGCATCGTCGTCCAAGAGGCCCGCAAACAGTTTGCGTCAACCGATAGCCGCGCCGCCGCGTTCGGCTAAAGCAAGAATCGGCATCATTTGACGAGGTGTCTTTGCTGCAAGATCGGCATGTTCGAGCAGCTTGCGATCGTTGGTCACCAAGTAATCGACCTGCGCGCGCTTGCACGCGGCGAGCACCAAGTTGTCCTCGTAATCGTGATGGAGCACTAAGTATTTGTCGGCCAGCCAAAGGTCCGACGCATCTGCACCCACGGCCGTGGCGTTTTCGGTCATGTTCCGAACAAACGCCAACGCCGCATCGCCAATTGCACGGGCAGATGCCTCGTCGAGCGCTCCCCCGCTGGCAAGAACGCTACGCTTCAGCTCGTGTTGAACAACGTACAGCACATCCTTAGCGATATGCACCGGGAAGAACAGCAACGCCCCCGTCTCCGTCGCCTGTCCAATAAACGCACGCGCGGCAAGCGATTCGGCATGGTCGACGCAAAACGAATCAACCCATACGTTGGCATCCACCATTATTTTGAGGGGAGCCCCACTCACTGGATCATCCCCTTTTGGCGATAATGCTCGTCCATGGCTTCGGAATAGATCGTGTCCCAATCGCGATCATCGGATACGGGTGACGTAGCGATGCCCAGGTCCGCGTAAAGCTGATCCGCCGCCGCCCATGATGCGGCGAACGGAGTATCGGGCGCGACGGTCTGCTGCCGGTCGTCGACGGCCGCAAGCACTTCCTCGCACTGCCCGCCACCCTGCGCGACCTTGGCCACCACCTTTTTGATGAGCTCGGGCAGTGACCCGCCCGAAAGCCGTAGCGCCTCCTCGGCACGGTTCTTGACCTGGCGATCTACGCGAACGTTCACTTGCGCCATGCCGCCAACAGCACCCATCTCAACCTCACCTTCGACTTCTGCTATCTAGCTAGCACAACTATATATTGCTGCTAGCACATGGTCAAACGCAAAAGCCTGCATTCTGGCGGCTGCAACACCGCCCAAATGCAGGCCAAAAACTTAAGTAAAAGCGCTAACGCAGGTAAGCCTTCGCGTTGCTCAGGCTGTAGGCGATCGTCGAGCCGTTGTGCAGCAGCGACGACGTCTGCGGCGTAATCGTGCCGGTAATGCCGAGCGCCAGCAGCGCCGAGTTGGTGAGCATTACCTTGGAATACGAGCTTGTCAGACGGTCGATGAGACCCTGACTCATACGGCGCAGGCGCACGATCGCGGCGAGATCCGTATCGGTCAGGATGATATCGGCGACCTCCTTGGCGATATCGCTTCCGCCACCCATCGCCAGGCCCACGTCGGCCAAACCGAGCGCCGGCGAATCGTTGACGCCGTCGCCCACCATGGCAACGTGGCGCCCCTCGCTCTTAATGCGCTCCACATAAGCGTACTTGTCCTCGGGCAGCAGCTCGGCCTTAAACTCGTCGACCCCTGCCTCTCGCGCAATGCGCTCGGCCGTGCGCTCGGAATCGCCCGTGAGCATAACGACATGCTTGACGCTCAGCGCATGCAGGTCGGCGATGGCCTCACGGACCCCGGGCTTGAGCGGATCCTCGATTCCGAGCACGCCGACAACCGTGCCGTCGACCGCCAGATACAGCGGCGACAGGCCCTGCATCTGGGACTCAATGCGCTCCTTAATGTCGAAATCGAGCTGCGCACCCTCGTCCTCAAACACAAAGTGTGCCGAGCCGATAATCGCGCGACGCCCTTCGATGGACGAAGCGATGCCGTGCGCCACAATATACTCGACCGCAGCGTGACGCTCGCGGTGCTCGAGCCCGCGCTCGCGGGCGGCGTTGACCACGGCACGCGCCACCGGATGCGGGAAATGCTCCTCCAGGCAGGCAGAAAGGCGCAGGACCTCGTCCTCGCTCCAGCCGTCGGTCGTGAGCACGCAAGCTAGGCGCGGCTGGGCCTCGGTCAGCGTACCGGTCTTGTCAAAGACAATGGTATCGGCCTTGGCAAACGATTCAAAGTACTTCGCGCCCTTGACCATGACGCCCATCTTGGCAGCATCGCTCATGGCAGTCATGACGGCGACGGAACCCGTGAGTTTGAGTGCGCACGAGTAGTCGACCATCAGCGCCGCTGAGGTCTTGATGAGGCTGCGCGTGGTGAGCGCAACCAGGCCCGCGAGCAGGAAGTTCCATGGGACGATCTTGTTGGCGAGGTCCTCCATGTGCGACTGACCCTCGGACTTGAGCGAGTCGGCCGTCTGCACGAGCGAGACGATCGAGCGGAGCTTGGTCTGAGCCGTGTTGGCGCGCACACGCACCAAGATGCTGCCATCTTCCACAACGGTGCCGGCGAACACGTCGTCGCCCACGCTGCGCTCGACGGCCAGCGGTTCGCCGGTCAGGGTCGCCTGGTTGACCATAGCGCTCCCCTGCTCGACCACGCCGTCGATACAGATAGACATGCCGGTGCGCACGGCGACCAAATCGCCGGGTTCAAGCTCGGTGGCGGCAACGCTTACCTCGGTGTCGCCGACGACCTTTTGCGCCTTGTCGGGCACATCGAGCAGCGAGTTGATGAGTTCGTTTTCGCTCATGGCGCGGGTGTAGTCCTCGAGCAGCTCACCCACGTTGAGCAGGAACATCGTCTGGCCCGCGGTGTCGACATCACGTTTGACGAACGAAATGCCGATGGCCGAAGCGTCAAGCACAGGAACGGTTAGGCGCGGCTGCGCCAGCTCATGAAGGGCAGCGCGCAAAAATGCCATGTAACCGGCCACGACAAACACCGCACGCAGCGGCGTAGGCAAGAACCAGCGACGTGCGTAATGGGCACCGACGAGTGTCGCCAGGTCCATAACGAGTTTGTGCTTGCGCGGCTCGAGTTGCATCACGTAGCCCGACTTGGCATCGGCGATAGCTTGAGCATCGAGCGCGCCCAAGGCGTCGAGCACGCTTGCGCGGCGCGGCTCGTCGTACTCCAGCGCCATCTGGCCAATACGGCCATACACGCGCACCTTGTGCACGCCGTCGATATCGCCGCTGAGCTTAAGAAGCGCATCGAGATCACTCTCTGGCACAGGACCCGCCAACTGAAGGCGGGTCCTGCCGGGGATCTCGCTAATAATCGAGAATCTCATAGCTTGTGCCTGGGAGCGTTACTCGGCTGCCTCGTCAGCAGCGGCCTCGCTCTGGGTGATGTAGGCAGCTCGGCAACCATGTCATCGACATTGGCCTTGGCCTGCTCGACCATGTCCTGGTAGCAGTTCTTGACGCGCATACCGCACGCGATGCCCTGCACGCAGGCATTCTTGACCGGAGCGCTGGTAAGCAGCTTGATGCCGGCCGTGCCAAGCAGAAAACCGCCACCGACAAGCAGGGTATTGAACGTCGACTTCTTCATGTTGTTTCTCCCTTTTGCCGCATTGGACGCGGCACGGTGCCTCAGCACCCGAGTAAACAAGTTTGCTCGAGCACACTTTTGGAAAATAGTTTAGTTTATCTAACTATTAAGTTCAACAATGGTTAACTTTTTGGAAACTATGGGGGTGAACTCAATATGACAAAGGGACTGCCCCTTTGTCATATTCCTACAGCTGCCAGTCCGCCGCCTCCTTTTGCAGCGCAACCATGCGGGCGAATTCTCCACCTGCCGCCTTGAGCTGCGCCGGGGTGCCCTGTTCGGCAACCACTCCATTCTTGAGCACAACGATTTTGTCGGCATTTTCCACCGTACGCATACGGTGGGCAATAACGATAACCGTCTTACCTGCAAGCAGACGGGAGAGTGCCTGCTGTACCACGGTCTCGTTCTCCACATCCAAGCTTGCCGTCGCCTCGTCCAACAGCACGATGGGTGCGTCTTTGAGCAGCGCGCGGGCGATGGAGATGCGCTGGCGCTCGCCACCGGACAGCTTGGAGCCGTTCTCGCCGATCATGGTGTCGTAGCCCTGCGGCATGCGGCACACAAACTCGTCGCAGTTGGCGGCACGCGCGGCCGCAAGCACTTCCTCATCGGTGGCATCACGACGCCCGAGGCGGATGTTTCCCATCACCGTGTCGTCAAAGAGCAGCACGTCTTGGAACACGATAGCGTAGTCGCGCAGGAGTACCTCGGGATCGACGCCCGCAACATCCACACCGCCCACGGTAACCTTGCCCGCAGTGGCATCCCAAAAGCGCGCGGCCAGGCGGCTCACCGTAGACTTACCGGAACCCGAAGGACCGACCAGCGCCGTAACTTCGCCTTCCTTGGCGGTAAAGCTCACATCGGTAAGAACTTTCTCGCCGGCGCGGCCGTCCTCGCCCGCACCATAGCCAAATGCCACGTGATCGAACACCACATCGTGACCCGCGGGCTCAAATTTCTCGCTGCCCCGCGCCACAGGCTCTTCCATGATGGAACGCATGCGCTTGGCAGACGACTCGGCGGCAAACAGCTCGGACATTAACATTAACGCCTGGTCAAAGGGCGCATAGATACGGCTCACCATAAGCAAGAAGGCAAACATCACCAAAAAGTCGACCCGCCCCGAGGCAACCATCGCGGCACCCGTTACCAGCGTGGAAGCGACCCCCAGACGCAAAATGACAAAGGCAGAGTTGACCAAAAGCCCGTTAACGAGTTCTCCCTTAGTGGTCTCGCGCTCCTCGTCATCGATCACGGCACCGAGTCCCTCAAGATAATAGGCCTCCTGGTTGGTAGCGCGGATCTCGCGCACACAATCGAGCGTCTCCTGGATCGCCTCGGTGACTTTGACCTTCTCGGCGCGAACACGGTCGAACACCGGGACCATGGGGCCGCGCGTCAAATACAGCACGGCAAAGGCCACGGGAACGCTCCAGAACGCCGTGATCGCCAACTGCCAGCAAAAGAACAGCGATGCTGCGAACACAATAGCGCTTGCGATAATGGCGCCCCAAAGCTCTCCCAACACGTGGCTGTAGGCATGTTCCATGGTCTGGACATCGCCCATGATGGTCTCGGTTAAATCGGCCAGATCACGACGACCGAAAAACGACAGCGGCAGTTTGCGCAAGCGTTCGGCGATCTCCATACGCTGCTTGCCGCACTCCTCGTAAAAGATGCAGTAGGTGTAGTAATACTGTTGCCAGTTAGAGGCAAAGAGCAACACGAAAAAGACCAGGAGGCCGCCCACGATCGGCAGGGCATCCGGCAGGTCAGCGCCAGTGGCGAGATGTTCGACAAAACCGGCCATGACCAGGAATAAAAAGCCCATGCCGGCCATGGTAATAAGATTGGTGAGCGTGGTCCAGAAAATGCCGCGCTTTACGCCGGCGACGCCTTTATCGGATAGGAAATACTTCTTTTGGAATGAGGCGAACATTTAGGCCTCGCCTCCCTTCGTGACGGCGGCATCCGCGGTCGCTGCAGTGATTTTCCAGCTCGCGGCCTGTTCGTATTCGGCCCACATCTTGGCATACAAACCCTCTTGGGACAGCAACTCGGCATGAGTACCCGACTCCTGCACCCTGCCCTGGTTGAGCACCACGATTTGATCTGCGCCCACTACAGTCGAGAGTCGATGAGCAATCATAATGACCGTGCGACCCGCCGCCAGCTTGCTAAAGGCGCGCTGGATGAGCGCCTCGTTCTCGGGGTCGGCAAACGCCGTGGCTCATCGAGCACCACGATAGGCGCGTCTTTAAGGATCGCGCGGGCGAGCGCCACGCGCTGGACCTCGCCGCCCGAAAGATATGCTCCGCCGGCACCGAGCATGGTATTGATGCCCTGCGGGAGCTTGGCCACAATGTCGTCGCACTGAGCTGCGGAGAGGGCCGCACGCACTTCGTCGTCAGTGGCCGTAGGCTTGGAGGCGCGCACATTATCGGCAAGTGTTTGCCGGAACAGCTGGTTAGTCTGGAACACGAAAGCGACCTGGTCCATAAGCTCGTGCGGATCCATATCGCAAACGTCCACACCGCCTACAAGCACTCGGCCCGAAGAGACATCCCAAAAACGAGGAATCAGGCTTGCGCAGGTTGACTTGCCGCCGCCCGAAGGACCCACTAGGGCGAGGGTGCTACCAGCGGGAACACTGAAACTTACATGGCTAACGGCAGGTGCTTCGGCACCCTCGTACGTAAAGCTTACGTCCTCAAATCGCACTTCGCCGCCGGCAGGGTGCTTGAGTTGGGCGGGCACGGAGAGCTGCTTGGAATCCATGATACTTCGAATACGAGCCAGCGAATCGGCACTCATCTGAGAGGCCTCGCCCACAAACATGAGCTTGGTCAGGGCCGTCGGTACCACGGCCGAAAATATCGCGTAAAACGTGAAGTTGGCCATAAAATGTGCGAAGTCCGTCTCGCCCGGCGCCAACAGCAACGCCACGGGCAACAGGAATGCCACAAGACCATTGAGCGCGGTAAGGTTGAGTACCTGCGGACCTCGGCAGAACGTGCCCGCATAGTTTTGTGCCATGTCGCGTATTCGGCGATCGCATCGTGGAAAGCCTTAAAGGAGTAGACCGTCTGCTGAAACACCTTGACCACGGGAATACCGCGTACGTATTCGGTGCCGGTCTTGTTCATCTTGACCAGCGCTCCCATGTAGGCCTTCATGAACTCGGCGCCTTTGCCGCTCATCATGGTGGCCATGGCGCCAAACGAAATGGCCACGAGATGAGGCATGCCGCGCCCAAGCGCCAATCGAGGGCGAAAAGCAATACGAGCAGGCCCACGACCATGGCGGCGGCGCCTGCGATATCGGGCAGCATGTGTGCGAGCAAAGTCTCGGTGGAGGCGGCACATCCGTCTACAACACGACGCAGCTCACCGGTGGCGTGCGTGTCAAAGTAGCCAAGCGGCAGCTTAAGCAGGTGCTCGCTCGTAGTCTTGCGGATATTGGACGCACAGCGAAACGCGGACAGATGCGTGCACATGAGCCCCACGAAATAAGCTACGATGCTTGCCAGGGCAAAACCCACGGCCCACCAGCCATACATCGCGATGTCGCAGGCTTCGCTCCAGTTAGGCGCCACGGCGATCAGATCGCGCGCGACAAGCCAAATGCACACGTACGGGCCAAAGCTCAGCAGCTGCGAGAGCGCCGAGAGCGCCATGCCCAAATACGTTAGGAATTTGCGGTCACCGGCATACGCGAGCAACTCGCCGATGCCTCCACCTTCCTTTTTGATCCCTTTGCCATGAGATTCCTTTCTAACGGCTTGAGAGTTAACCGTTCTCAACTTATCATTGATATGTTAGCCAAGGCACACAATCGAGCCAGGCGTGGACGTTTTCGCAAAGGAAGGGGACGCTTTTGAAAATGCATCGGGCTGCGACCGACATAACTGAGCTCTACGCACCACAGTTTGAGCAGTTTGGCCTGGAGCTTTCCGGCAAGGGCGCTGTCTTTACCGGCGAGGTGGCAAACGATCGGGCGCACGGACGCGCATGGATCATGCCTCTCTCCCCTGCCTGCATTGTCATGGAGCATTTCATCACCCCGACGCACGATATGTACCTGGCCGAATACACACCCGAGCCGTACGCCTGCGTGAGCGAAGTCAGCGCGCCCACACTTACATGCATGCCCGAGACTGGCATAACGCCCGCGAACCTCAAACCATCGCATGGACCGTGGCCAAACAATGCCGTTTGCAGCTTTATCCAAGATAGCTGTGGCGAGGAATTAAGCCGCTGTTTGCGGGGGAACTTTATCACTCGCGCTCGGTGCTCTTTTTGCCTGGATATTTTGACGAACTGGAGCACCGCTATCCCACCGAGTTCGCGGGAATCTTTGAGGCGTTTGCCGAGCCATGGCACGAGGAAGCGACGTCTGCCATCTATCACACGCTGCGCCGGATTAACGAGGACCGTGCCCAAACCGTAGGCGGACACGTCTATATGCAGGGCATCGTGGAGACCATGGTCGCGGAGCTCGCCTGTTCGCGCGCGGCCCACAAGCAGGCGCGGCAGGCGGCAGACACACGCGTCAGCATAACCATTGCCGAAGAAGCAACGGCAATGATTGAGCGCGCGCTCGACAAAGGCAGGCGTGTGGGTATCAACGAGGTGGCCGAGAGGCTCTACACAAGCCGCTCCAAGCTATGCGCCACCTTTAAGGCCCAAACTGACGAGTCCCTGGCGCCTACATTCGCAGACGCCGTATGGAGCGAGCACAGGACCTTTTGGCTGATAGCTCGCTCACGATAGCGCAGGTGGCAGAGCGTCTAGGCTACCCTCAGCAGGCTGCCTTCGCCCAAGCCTTCAAGCAACACACCGGCACCACCCCCACCACCTGGCGCTCCCAACATATATAAAGAATGAGGACGCCATCAGCGCCCTCATTCACCAAATTTCATTCAGCCCCGCCTGACCCGAACGGCCGAGTCGTCACGGAACCGAGGGGCCGGGCGCAGGGCCTTGCCTCTCAATGAGTTCCCTTCAAAACAATGGGCGTGCCGACGGCACGCCCATTCACTCTATTCCATCCAGCCCGCCTGACCCGAACGGCCGAGTCGTCTGGCCGGGGAAGCCCCGAGTCGCCGGGGTGTTTGCTCCAAATGAGTTCCGCATGCAAAGAAGGCCACTAAATGTGGCCTTCGTCTTGCATAGGACTGTTTGAAATTTGGAGCAAACACCCCGGCGACTCGGGGCTTCCCCGGCCTCGCAGCTACGAGAGCGACGTTCTCAGCAACTCGTTGAAGAGCTTCGGGTTGCCCTTGCCGCGGCTCGCTTCATGCACTGGCCCACCAAAAAGCCGATGACCTTCTGGTTACCGTCACGATACTGCTGCGCCTGATCGGCACAGTTTGCAAGCACCTCGTCCACGATCGGCTGCAGCGCGCCGGCATCGCTCACCTGACGCATGCCACGCTCGTCGACAATCTTGTTGGGATCGTCGCCGGTCTGGGCCATAGCCTCAAAGACCTCATGAGCCTGGTTGGAGCTAATGGCATCGGTCGCCAGCAGCTTGGCAAGCGCCGCCACCTGAGCCGGCGCGATGCCGGACTCGGCGAGCGACGCGCCCGCGCCCTTAAGGTAGGCGATCATCTCGTTCACCAGCAGGTTTGCGACCGTCTGGGCCTCCTTGCCAGCCATACCGGCAGCGGCCGCCTCAAAGAACTCGGCAAACTCCGGATCGCCGGCAATCTGCTCGGCATCGGCCGCCTTAATGCCAAAGTCGGCCTCAAAACGGGCGCGCTTGGCATCGGGCAGCTCGGGGATCTCGCCACGGCAGCGGTCGATGAACTCGTCGTCCAGATCGAACGGCGCCAGGTCGGGATCGGGGAACAGACGATAGTCGTCGGCCGTCTCCTTCACACGCATGACCACGGTGCGCTTGCGGCTGGGCTCCCAGTGGCGGGTCTCCTGATAGATGATGCCGCCCTCCTCGAGCACCTCGGCCTGACGGCAGATCTCGTAGGCAAGGCCGTCGTGCAGGCTCTTAAACGAGTTGAGGTTCTTAAGCTCGGTCTTGGTGCCCAGCTTGGTCTCGCCGCGGCGGCGCAGCGACACGTTACCGTCGCAGCGCATGGAACCCTTCTCCATGGAGCAGTCGGAAATGCCCAGCGTCACAAAGATGCGACGGAGCTTTTCCATAAACAGGCGAGCCTCCTCGGGCGTACGCAAGTCGGGCTCAGTCACGAGCTCAATCAAAGGCGTGCCGCAGCGGTTGTAGTCGACGAGCGACTCGGCCGCGGCGGTAATGCGGCCCTCGGCGCCGCCCACGTGGACCATCTTGGCAGCGTCCTCCTCCATGTGGATGCGCAGTATGCGAATGGGCACCGTGTAGGAACCGTCCTCGCGGCGCTCGGGCATCTGCAGGTTGGACGCATCGTAGCTGGCCAGATGGCCGGCGCGCTGGTTACCCTCGCGCATGGTCGACGTCATGGACGTGGACAGGCCCTCGGCATTGGCCGAGCGCTCGCCAGGCTCTGGGCCTCGGCCTCGCCAAACGCGCAGTCGGGGCGCTCGGCGGCACCGCGACCGGTCACATCCAGGTCCAGGTGACCGTACATGGCAAAGGCGACCGGACCCTGCGTGGTCTGGAAGTTCTTGGCCATGTCGGGATAGAAGTAGTGCTTGCGGTAGAACATCGAGTGGCGCTGGATCTCGCAGTTGGTGGCGAGACCGGCCTTGACGATGCTCTCGATGGCGCGCCTGTTGGGCACCGGCAGCGCGCCGGGCAGGCCCAGGCACACCGGGCACACGTTGGCGTTGGGCTCGTCGTCGTGGCTGAGCTTGCAGTTGCAGAACATCTTGGTATCGAGTGCGGTGAGCTCGGTATGGATCTCCAGGCCGATCACGGCCTCCCAATCCTGCAGGACCTCGGAAAGCTCCTTCATTACAGCTCGCCTCCCTTCCCGGCAAAATCGGGCGCTACGGAAAGCGCGGGCGCACCCGTGGCGGCATCGGCAAAGCCGCGCTCCAGGGCGCGGGCAAACGTGAGCAGCTGACGGTCCTTAAAGGCAGGCCCCACCAGCTGGGCAGAAACGGGCAGCTTGCTGTCCTCGCCCAGGCCCAGCGGCACCGAGATACCGCCGTTGCCGCAAATGTTGAGCGAGATGGTATACAGGTCGGAGAGATACATCTGCGTGGGGTCGCTGATCTCGCCAAACTTAAAGGCCGTGCGCGGCGAGGCGGGCATGAGGATGGTGTCCACCTTGGCATACGCGGCGTCGTAATCCTGCGTGATGAGTGTGCGAGCCTTCTGTGCGGCGTAGTAGTACTTGTCGTACACTCCCGAGCTCAACAGGTAGGCGCCGAGCATCTGACGGCGCTTGGCCTCGGCGCCAAAGCCGTGGGCGCGCGAAAGCGAGCTCTGGTCGGACAGGTTGGCGCAGCCCTCCTCCTGATAGCCGTAGCGAATGCCGTCGAAACGAGCCAAGTTGGAGAACGCCTCGGCCGGGCCGATGACGTAGTAGGCGGCGATGGCGGCGTCCAGGTGCGGCAGGTCGACCTCCACGAGCTCGGCGCCTGGTTCTGCAGCTCCTGGGCGGCGCGCTGAACAGCGGCCTTGACCTCGGGCGTCAGACCCTCGGCCTCCATAAACGCGGGGATGACGCCCACGCGTTTGCCCTCGATGCTGTCGTTGAGATGCTCGGTAAAGTCGACGGCGCAGTCCTGGCTGGTGCAGTCGTACGGATCGTGGCCCGCGCCGGTAAGCGCGTTCATGGCCAGCGCGACATCCTCGACCGTGCGGCCAAAGGGTCCCACCTGGTCGAGCGACGAGCCAAAGGCAACCACGCCGTAACGGCTCACGGCGCCATACGTGGCTTAAGGCCCACCACGCCGCACAGCGACGCGGCTGGCGAATGGAACCGCCGGTGTCCGAGCCCAGCGAGAGCGCGACCTC
>ENA-OQDW01000672-OQDW01000672.1-human-gut-metagenome-genome-assembly--contig:-NODE-672-length-13781-cov-1.818222_pt1 | contig 13781 bp, 18 predicted proteins | sample MGYA00242784_ERZ504613 | MGnify/ENA primary metagenome ERZ504613 (study PRJEB26092, sample SAMD00036330) | human gut metagenome | host: Homo sapiens | study: EMG produced TPA metagenomics assembly of... | reverse complement strand
CGAAAACTCCCACTTGATTCCAGATACTCGCCTAAAAGGTGAAGTCCCGCATATCCAACAATACAGGCAGCAATTCCAAGTACAACAATAGGAGCTGATTTCGGATAGACAATGATCAGCATAATGCTCACAATTCCAAGCACGATGATTCCCGTACTCATGTTATCTGTCAGCTTATACACTCCGAGCGCAGCTGCCACTCCCCACGCAAATATCTTAAGCGCCTCCTTTGGTTGTTTCACCTTGCTTCCCGCCTGACAAATCAGGTATGGGATAAATAGGATAATTGCGATCTTCATCACTTCTGAAGCTGCATCTGCTGCCCAAGCGGCAGTCTGATCCACCTTCTTGCACCGTACACCTCAATTCCAAGAGGCGTGAGCACCAGCGCCATCAGGACAAACGCCACAATATACAAAATCTTTGAACGCTTTGCATACCAGTGATAGTTAATCTTCGCAACTACGAGCATCACGAACACACTCGCCAGACTGATCAGCGCCTGACGTTTAAAAAAATACATGCTGTCCCCATATTTAATCTGCGCACGATAAGAGCTTGTACTATAAAGCATGACAAGCCCAAAGCACATGAGAAAAATGACAATTGCCAGCAGACTGTAATCGAAATACTGAACAACACCTTCTTCTACCTGCTTTTTTTCTTTTCGTTTTTCCCTTTGTTTTTTACGAGTAGTCACATTTACACTCCCCATCGAATTCTTACTGCCCGTTATTCATAGATGGATGTATCGGTTTCCCATTTGCAAAATATCTGTCATACCACAATAAGAAAATATATACCGTCCATATCTTACGGCTGTTATCCTGCTTTCCTGCTTTATGTTCTTCCAAAAGTTTCAGAAGATACGATACATTAAAGAACTGTTGTGCTTCTTTTGATGAAAATTGCGTTTTTACCCTATTATAATATTTCTCTTCCTTGAGCCATACACGAATCGGAATCGGGAAACCAAGTTTTTTCTTTTCTGCAGTCTTGCTGCGAATGACTCTCTCCGCTGCCGCACGAAGCGCAATCTTCGTCTTTGGCGCGTCCACCTTATACTGAAGCGGAAGCGTCTGCGCCAATTCCAGCACTTGTTTATCCAAAAATGGGACACGCACTTCCAAAGAGTTTGCCATTCCCATCTTGTCCCCTTTCATCAGGATATCATGCACAAGCCAGAGATGAATGTCCAGGTACTGCATCTTTGTGACCGGATCTTTTCCTTTTACTCTCTCATAGATCGGAGCAGTCACTTTCATGCAACCCGGTTCAAATCCTTTTTTAATCGCTTTCTTCGCCTCTTTTTCTGTAAATATCTTCGCATTTCCAATATAACGCTCTTCTAGCGTTTTTCCGTGACGCATCAAAAATCCGCGTCCCTTCATCGACCTTGGCATGCAGTTTTCCGCAAATGCCCCTAACATCCTGCGGATAAATAACGGCACTTTGTTAAATCCGGTGTACTCAAGAGGCTCACAATAAATATTATATCCACCGAACAACTCATCTGAACCTTCTCCTGACAGAACTACTTTTACCTTTTTGGCGGCCTCCTTACTCAAAAAGTAAAGCGCAATCGCTGCCGGATCCGCCACAGGCTCGTCCATATAATACATAATATCAGAAAGCGCATCCCAATACTCATCCGGTTCAATAATCTTGCTGTCGTTCTTCATATGAATACTCTTTGCAAATTCTTTTGCATCATGAATCTCACTGTATTTCTCTTCCCCAATCCGACTGTGAACGTGCGGTCAACCTGTCCTAAATAAGCCATGTAGCTGGAGTCCACACCGCTTGAAAGATAAGATCCAACCTCCACATCACTGATCTTATGCATCTCTACAGACTCTTTCATCACTTTCTCGATTTCATCCACAACCTCATCAAATGACTTGTCCGTATCTCCTGTAAAATTCGGTTCAAAGTATCTTGTAACCTCAAGCTTTCCATCCTCGTAAGTAAAATAATGTCCCGGCTGGAGACAATATACCCCTTTAAAAAAGGTCTCATTTGTAGGCACAAACTGGAATGATAAATAATTTCCCAGTGCCTCCTCATTAAATACTTTATCGAATTTCGGGTGTTCCACAAACGATTTGATCTCGGAACCAAATAAAAAACTTCCGTTCATCTGTGCATAGTAAAATGGTTTGATACCGAAAATATCTCTCGCGCCAAACATTTTTTTCTTTTCTCTGTCCCAAATTACAAACCCATACATTCCACGAAGACGGTCAACCAACGCTTCTCCCCACTCCTCATATCCATGAAGAAGTGTCTCTGAATCGGTATGTGTCTTAAACTCATGTCCCGCCTCAATTAATTTTTCTCTCAATTCCTGATAATTATAAATTTCTCCATTAAATACCAGTACTTTTGTTCTATCTTCATTATACAGCGGCTGGTCACCTGTCGAAGAGATATCGATGATACTCAAGCGTCGAAATCCAAGCGCTGCATCGTCATCTAAAAACGTCCCTGCACTGTCTGGTCCACGATGTACAATGGTATTCATCATATTTTCAAGCACCTGTTCTTTATTCTCGATTGCTCCTACAAATCCTGTAAATCCGCACATGTATTGTTCTCCTTCTATTTTCCTTCTGTTTCATTCTTGCTGTCTTTTGTTCACGCAGCGCCGGTGCCGCAACTGCCACACCGACGTTACTTTAACATTATACCCACATCTTTTCATAAAACAACTTGTTTTTTCCTGTTAAACTTTCCTTGTACACTCTGTCTACTTACAATTACAGTTCCCTCTCATATCAAATTCCGGATTGATCGCATAGAAATTCTTACTGTCCAAATCATCCTGCACGATTCTAAGACTTTCACCAAATCTTTGGTAATGCACGATTTCACGCTCTCGCAGGAAACGAATCGGATCACACACTTCCGGATCTTTTACGAGACGTAAAATATTGTCATACGTCGTTCTCGCCTTCTGCTCTGCTGCCATATCCTCATGTAGATCCGTAATTGGATCTCCTTTTGACTGAAAATATGTCGCCGTCCACGGTGCTCCGCTTGCCGCCTGTGGCCAAAGCGCAAGGGTGTGGTCTACATAATATTTGTCAAAGCCATATTTTTCAACCTCTTCTACTGAAAGATTTCTGGTGAGCTGGTGGACAATGGCACAAATCATCTCCATGTGGGCCAGCTCTTCCGTGCCGATGTCCGTTAAAATTCCGGTCACTTCTTTATACGGCATCGTATAACGCTGCGACAAATATCTCATAGAAGCAGCCAGTTCGCCGTCAGGTCCTCCGAATTGCGTAATAATTACCTGAGCAATCTTTGGATTTGTCTGCGTAATTTTTACCGGATACTGCAATCGTTTCTCATAATTCCACATCGATTAACATCCCCCTTCCTGCCATGGCCATGGCTCGTTGATCCAGTTCCATCTGTCTGCGCAGGATTCCGCCGCCGTGTCAATCGTAAGCGGTCCGTAGTATTTCGCATACTCTTTTAACGCCTCATTTCGCATCCTGCTGTATTCCTGAAAATACGCAAGCGCATTCTGGTCACATGGATGGGTATCCAAAAACAATTTCACATCATCTACCGCAAAACTTACTACATTGATCCATTGCAGTAAATCTTTTCTACAAGGTTTGCCATCATCTCTGACACCCTCCCATCCCTCGAAATGGTTTATTCAATTCCTCGAAAATCGTTCCACAGGAGAACCCTTTTTCTGCATCATAAAGCTTTCTCCACATCTGCCATGCACATATGCCATCGCCAGAGGCATTCCCTCTAATGCATCATTTTTTTCGCAGCACGGAGCCATTTGTCTGTTCGCCCGGTATTGCATGATATTATCGCGATAATTTTGCATACATATTTTTCCCTTTCTTGAATACTTATAGTATATTGTATGTATGCTTCTGAAATTGGTTCTTCTATTCTTCGTTGATTTCTTTCTTCACTTTCTTGATTGTCCTGTCAAACTTCCCCTGTCCTGTCTCATATGAAAACTTTTGCACATAGTCCTCACTTTCAATTGTTCCTTTTTTTAATTCATCTTCATCAATATCCTGCAGTTGGAAATTTTTTTGTACCGGTCTGCATTGTTTGTCAAATGTAATTTCTACCCCCGTCAATTCATAATGGTCTTTCATGATGATTCCGGTGAGCATCCGTAATTCTTCTTCGAATAATTCGAGTTTTTTATTTTCTGTTACCTGAATCACATATTCTTCCTTTTGTACCTGGGCGGCCGTCAGATTCAGATTCTGAATAGACTCAAAATAAGCATCCATATAAAGCTCCGGTGTGATTTCCGAATCTGTCTCAAAGATTTCTCCACCTTCCCCTTCTCCATAATATATCCCGGCTTCTTTTTTTCACGGTACTCTGCTCTTCCCCACTCAGCACCTTTTGGCACGACCGCCTTGTCCTCCTCCGTAGAAAATTTCACCTCACTTTGATGATATTCCTCCCCCAGCTGAACATCTACGTATGGCTGCTGTTTTAAAATATCATTGATTTTTTCCGCACCATCTACCTCTTTTGCACATGCAGTCAAAAAAAGACAGCCTGCAATCCCAAATAGCACTTTATTTCTTTTTCTCATCCTTTTTCTCCTCTATTTTAAATAATCACTTGGTTTCCTGTATTTTTCCCGGTAAATTTTCTTTTCTGGACTTTTCCATGTTTTTTTCAACAGTTTCTTCAAATCATTTTCCAAATAAAGCTTTTTCTCCTTAGCCGGCGATGCCGGCAGTACATCAAGCATCTGATGTGCCTCCACATAGTCCGCCGGCGCATAATTGAAAGATTCCGTATCCCACCACCTTTTTTTGGGAGCTTTCTTTTCTCTTTTTTATAGGAAGAATCTTTGCTCATCACAGTCTGTGTATCTTTCGTTTTCAGCACGTCCCACTCTGTCACAAATTCTCCCGTCTCCACATTGATGATAAACTCTGACAGCCTGTTCGGCGTCAGAATTTTATCGTACTTTTGTCCGTCAAATGCACTGTCTTTTTGAATTTTATTGTGATGTCTGGAGGGTTCTCCATAATACAAAGAGAACTCAAACTCCGCCGCATAATTTTTCAATTTCTCATAGTCCGTCTTCCCGTCAAAGTTATTGCGCACATATTCTATATTATGTTTATCTATATACATACGGAATTGGTGAATCATCGTATCATCCAACCGCTTATACGTTTTATTTTTCTTCTGATAAGCATCTCGGACACATTGGGCATAATCCTCCAGAAAAACAGAATGTGGTTCCATACTCAGATAAAATTCATCTCCGTCTTTCAATTGTAACATCCCGTTCTCATCCAAATATCCACCCATCTGCTCTATGACAAGCAACGCTTTCTTCTTTGCTTTAAGCTCACTGGACTCAAACATATAGGTATAGACATCTGAGCCGACCAAATGTGCCGATTTGTACACTCTGTCCAACTGCTCCAGATACTCCTCTTGTGTAATCTGTTCCCCTTCATATCCCTTGGCAAACTGTCCGAACTTATTATCGACCGCCTCCAGATACGCAAACACAGCTCTTTTGTCCCACCCCGCACGGTCCGTCAACTCTTCCGTCTGCGCCTGTAGAACAAGCAGAAAATGCTCATCTGTCACTTTGACCACATTTGACAGTTCATCAATATAGTCAATTACTTCAACTTCCTCAAACGGTTTGATCTGTGCAATTTCGTCTTCCACATCAGAAAAAGCATTCTCTACAACTTCTCTTGTTGTATATTCAAACTTCTGATTCAGCTGCTGCTCTAAATAGGTAATCCGATCCTGCTGCGCCACATCCGATGTGATGTGAAACCGTATCTCAATCGGGCGGCATGCCTCATCGAACAAAATATCGATTTGTGAAATCGTAAACATCTCATTGTCAATCACACCCACAAAAGATAACGGAACAAGGAAGTTTTCAATCTGTTCCTGCTTAGTTACTTCAATCTGATAATTCTGTTCCTGTATTTCACTCATCTTTAGCCCTAATTCTTTCACCGGATCATAAAAAAATGAAATATCCAGTTCCGGAAACAAATCCCGATAGTCCTTATGCTCATCTTTTCCTCGATATTTCCCATAAAACACAGTCGCTTTTTGCCCATTTCTTACAATCGTCTTATGTTCACCGTCATTTGGATATACAACTGTCTTCTCTCCATCTACATCATACAAAATGGTTTTGCCAAGATACCCTCCTCCGAGTATCGCTTTTACATACGTACTGTCATCCAAAATATCCTTCAGGAACAGGTCTTCGGATTCTGTTGCACTCACACGCAAATTTCCTGCCACAATAAATACTCCCAGTACAAGAAATGCCACTGCTATTTTCCATTTTTCTTTCATACAATCCCCCATATTTGCAAAAGACAAGTACCAGCTTCTTCCTGATACTTGTCCTTTGTACATCCCTATTTCTGAACGATTCCCTCGAATCCCAAATCATCTAAAATCTCCAGCGCTTTTTTCACACAACTGTCGCATCCATCAATGGAAACTGTCTTGTCTGCAAGGCTTACCTGAAAATCAAGTCCTGCATCTGTCATCGCCTTCGTGATTCGTTCTACACATTTTTCACAGTGCATATCTTCTGCTTTAATGATTGTCATACTAATTCCTCCACTATTTCATTAATTTTTGTATTACCTCACACAGTTCATCTACCGCTTCATCTTTTCCGTCTCGTATGTCTTCTACTACACACGAATGAATATGACTTGCCAACAACTTTTTATTGAAACTGTTCAGTGCGGATTGAACTGCTGATACCTGATTTAAAATCTCAACGCAATAGCGTTCTTCCTCCACCATGTTCTTAATCCCTCTGACCTGACCTTCGATTCGATTCAGGCGAGTTATCAAGTCTTTCTTCTCTTTTTCTGAACGATGTTTTGTTCTTTCACAGCATTTGTTTTCTTCCATGTTCATTCTCCCTAGTCCAACTTTGTCGTCTTAAGTCTCAAAGCATTTCCAACTACACAGACTGAGCTAAGAGACATCGCCAACCCTGCAAAGATCGGATTCAACACGTTCCGTTGATTGCATATAACGCTCCGGCTGCCAGCGGAAGACCGCATGCATTATAGAAAAATGCCCAAAACAGATTCTGTTTAATATTGCGGATCGTTGCCTTGCTCAACCGAATTGCTTTATATACATCCTGCAGATTTGACTTCATCAATACAATATCACTGGAATCCAATGCGATATCACTTCCGCTTCCGATTGCAACTCCGACATCTGCCTGTACAAGCGCCGGTGCATCATTGATTCCATCTCCTACCATCATAACACATTTTCCTTCTTTTTGCAGTACTTCTACAACAGATGCTTTATCATTTGGCAGCACTTCTGCAATCACATGATCTACCCCCACTGTTTCTCCTATATATTCTGCTGTCAGACGGTTATCTCCTGTCAGCATGTGTAACTCAATCCCCAGTTCTTTGATTTTTTGAATTGCCGCTTTACTCGTCTCTTTGACAGTATCTGCGACACTCACAATCCCGATTACTTTACCGCCTGAAGCTACAAACATCGGTGTCTGTCCTTTTCCCGCAATCTGAAGCGCCTCCTCCTCATATTCGGAAAAATCGATCTTCTGTTCCACGCAAAGCTTTTTGTTTCCTATATAATAAGTCTTTCCGGCAATGATTGCTTCAATTCCCTGACCGGTAATACTTTGGAACTCAACCACTTTTTCTAATTCTATTCCACGATCTTTTGCACCATTTACAATCGCGGCTCCAAGCGGATGCTCTGACACTTGTTCACAGGACGCTGCAATCTGAAGCAATTTTTCCTCACTTTCGCTGTGGCTTATCACTTGCATAACAGTCGGTTTTCCCTCTGTGATCGTTCCCGTCTTATCCAATACAACCGCGTCAACTTTATGGCTGATCTCCAGTGCTCCCCACTCTTAATCAAAATACCGTGGTTTGCCCCAAGTCCGGTTCCTACCATGATCGCTGTCGGAGTTGCAAGTCCAAGCGCACACGGGCATGCAATGACGAGCACAGATACAAAAATTGTCAGCACAAAGGTAATATCATGTCCAAGTAGCATCCAAATGATACTTGCCACAACTGCAATCGTCATAACAGTCGGAACAAAATAGCCTGCCACAGTATCTGCCAATTTTGAAATCGGAGCCTTCTTTCCCTGTGCGTCTTCCATCATCTTCACAATTTTTGCAAGTGTCGTGTCTGCGCCAATATGAGTTACTTTACAGTGATCGCACCTTGATAGTTTACGCTTCCTCCGATTACTTCATCTTCTTTTTCTTTCTCTACCGGGATACTCTCACCTGTGAGCATCGATTCATCACACTGGTACTTCCTTCCACCACAATTCCATCCAGCGGAATACGACTCCCCGGCTTAATCAAGATCAGTTCGCCAAGCGCGACAGATTCCACTGGTACCTCTTTCTGTTCTCCGTCTCGTATCACAACTGCCGTATCCGGCGCTAGCTCCATCAGCTTGCGAATTGCCTCTGACGTCTTTCCTTTGCTTCGTCCTTCCATATACTTTCCTACCATGACAAGCGTAACAACGATTGCCGCAGATTCATAGTACAGATTGTGTACTGCATTTTCATTGCCCGGAATAGAAATCGTCATAACTAAGCTGTACAAAAAGGCACTTCCTGTTCCGATTGCAACAAGGGAATCCATATTCGGATGTCCGCGGAACAAACTTTTAAATCCTACCAGATAGAATTTTTTTCCATTATATAAGATAATCGTTGTCAAAATCAGCTGTGCCAAAGCAAAATTCAGCGGATTATGGTGCATGTCCAAAATGTTCGGCAAAGGCATCGGGAAGGGAACCATATGCCCCATGGAAATGTAAAGCAACGGAATTGCCAGCAGTACATTCGTGACCAATCTATGCTTTGTCTTTTTGATGTCCTGCTCTAAAGCTTCCTCCTCTTTCACTTTTTCTTCTTTGTTCTTCTCCACATGCAGTTCTGCCCCAAAACCTGCACGTTCCACCTTTGTCACTACATCATTTTGTGTAATCTTTGTCTCATCATACGTGATCGTCAAAATTCCCGTTGTCAAATTCACATTGCTCTCCGAGACACCCTCAAGCTTTCTTGTGACACGCTCCACCGCACTGCTGCATGCCGCACATGTCATTCCTGATATATTATATTTTTCTGTAACCATAACATTCACTCCTCTCAACATACATATAGGGGGTATATGTATATATTATTCTATCTATCACAATCTGTCAAGGGATATTTTGAAGCAAATGTGATTCTTACAGAACATTTGTTATGTAAATAGGACTCAATTTCCATGCATACAACAAAAAGCCCTGGATCTCCAAGCTTTTCTCTCATCTAAGACAACGAATATTTTTCTGTTAATTCCGCCACCATTACTTTTACTTTTTCAATATTTTCTTCACTTTCCATCACAAGTGCGATTGCCTCTGCAATCTTGTCCATATCTGTTTCGACCATACCTCTTGTCGTAACTGCAGGAGTTCCAAGTCGAACACCGCTCGTCACAAACGGTGATCTTGGATCGTTTGGAATCGTATTTTTATTACATGTAATATGTGCACGGTCCAAACGTTTTTCCAATTCTTTTCCGCTTAAATCTGTTCCGCTTAAATCAACAAGCATCAGATGATTATCCGTTCCACCTGAGACAATTTTCACTCCACGTCTCATTAATCCGTCACAGAGCGCCTTTGCATTTTTTACGATTTGCCCCTGATACACCTTAAATTCCGGCTGCAATGCTTCTTTAAAGGATACCGCTTTTCCAGCGATCACATGCATGAGCGGTCCTCCCTGAATTCCCGGGAACACGGCTTTGTTAAAGTTAAATTTATCTGCTGCCTCCTGATTACATAAAATCATTCCTCCACGAGGGCCTCTGAGCGTCTTATGAGTAGTGGTCGTAACCACATCTGCATACGGAATTGGCGATGGGTGCAGTCCGGCAGCCACAAGTCCTGCAATGTGTGCCATATCCACCATAAGATACGCTCCTACTTCATCTGCAATCTCCCGGAATTTTTTAAAGTCGATAGTTCTTGCATATGCGCTTGCACCTGCCACAATTAATTTCGGCTGTTCTCTCAATGCAATCTGTCTCACATCTTCATAGTCAATGAATCCTTCATCATTCACCCCGTAAAACACAACATCAAAATATTTTCCGGACATGTTAACCGGTGATCCATGTGTCAGATGACCGCCATGATCCAAATTCATGCCAAGTACTTTATCTCCCGGCATCAGCATTGCAAAAAATACCGCCATGTTTGCCTGCGCTCCTGAATGAGGCTGTACATTCGCATAATCACATCCAAATAATTTTTTTGCACGTTCTATTGCAAGATTCTCAACAACATCTACACACTCACAACCACCATAATAACGCTTAGCCGGATACCCTTCTGCATATTTATTCGTCAAAGGCTTCCCATCGCTGCCATCACCGCATGACTCACCCAGTTTTCTGATGCAATCAGCTCAATATGAGAATTCTGTCTTTCCATCTCTTTCGTTATCGCTTCTGCTATTTCAGCGTCTGCTGTTTTTAATTCATCAAATTCGTACATTTTCAGATACCTCCTCACCATTTTTCGAACTAATTTTAGAATAGCATATGTTTTTTGATTTTTCAACCGGGTCTGAACAGTCAAAAAAATACATGGAAATAAATTTTGCATTTATTCCATGTATCTTTTAGTCCGATTATCTTACTTAGCTGCCTCACCAAGTGTTACCTGTACAGTCTGTTCTTTATATTCACCATTCTTTTCCGGTACCTGAACAGTTACATCTACAGTCTCGCCTGCTTTGTAGTATTCCAGCTGAGATTTCAAAGTATCCATACTATCAATCTTTGTTCCGTCAAACTCTGTGATAATACTTCCTTTTGTGAGACCAGCTTTTTCAGCTCCGCCGTCTTTTGTTACGTCGGAAATAAACACACCTTCCGGCATATTGTACACCTGAGCACTCTGTGAGTCCACATCTGTACCGCTGATACCAAGCGCTCCTCGCTCTGACTCATCTACTTTGGTTCTTGTCTGACGATTCATCAAATCATTGATAACATCTGTCACATCTGAAATCGGAATCGCATATCCCATACCTTCTACTGCATCTGCATTTACTTTTACTGTATTGATACCAATTACTTCACCTTTGGCATTCAAAAGTGCTCCACCGCTATTACCAGGATTGATTGCTGCATTGGTCTGAATTAAAGTTGTCTCAAAACCATCTACAGTTCTGTCCTTTGCACTGATAATTCCGTTTGTTACAGACTGACCATATCCAAGAGCATTTCCAATTGCAATTGCCGGCTCACCTACACGAATTGCATCAGAATCTCCAAGTGTCGCTGTCTTAATCTCTTTCATAGTAGAGTCTTTAATCTGATCTAACTGAACGGCTACAACTGCAAGGTCAATGTTGGAATTTGTTCCTTTTACCTGTGCTTCAACGCTCTCTTCATCTACAAAAGTAACTGTCAGTGTACTGCTTCCTTCTACTACGTGGTTATTTGTCACAATCAATAACTCTGAATCATTCTGTCCGATAATAATTCCAGATCCGCTGCTCTGGCTTTCATATTCACGAACACCGCCAAAGAAATCCTGTACCTGCTGTACACTTAAATTTGTAATTGATACAACTGACGGCATTACATTTTCCACCATATCCGCAAGATCGGAATCTACATCTGAACTCGTATTCGTCGATACTTTTGTGGAATTCACCTTCTGTCCGGATGATGCGACCGTAGTTTTATTTCCAACCACTTTATTGATCACAAGATTACTTGCCTGAAATGCTGCGCTTGCCAACAAACCAAATACAAGTGCCATGCAGATGCATGTTGCCCACTTCACACCAATATGAATCGGCTTTCTCTCTTTTTCCTTTCTCATATGGCGACGCGGCTGCTTCTTTGACTCCTCATCTGGCTGTTCATATGTCGGCGCACCATATGTCTGAGAATCGTATGACTGAGAATCATACGACTGAGAATCATACGACTGAAAATCACGTGTCTGGGACTCTTGTGTGGAAGATTCATATACCGGCGGTTTTTCATAGTATGATGTATTCTCCTGCTCTGTTCTTTGTTCCGTCTGTGCAGCTTCCTCTATTATCCCATCTTCCGGTACCGGCGGTTCTATTCTTGCCGGTTCCTCTCTTTTTTCTTCATTATTTCCGTAATTATATTCATTATCCATTGTCAAGACTCCTTTCATTTCCTTTGATGATAGTAGTCTAACAATAATTTGTGATAAAACTGTGTTTTATTTGCAAAAAAACTTTGAAAAACTATTCTACAGTTACTGATTTTGCTAAGTTTCTCGGCTTATCCACATCGCATCCTCTTCCGACAGATACATAGTATCCAAACAGTTGAAGTGGAATGATTGCCAATGAATTTGCAAAATATCTGTTTGTCTCCGGAATATAGATGACATAATCTGCTACTCTCTCCACATCGGTATTTCCTTCGTTTGTCACTGCCATAACGAACGCCCCACGTGTACGCACTTCTTCCATATTGCTGATCATCTTTTTATACAAATCTTCCTGAGTAAGCACCGCTGCAACCAATGTCCCTTCTTCAATCAGAGAAATAGTTCCATGCTTCAGCTCTCCCGCTGCATATGCCTCTGAATGAATATAACTGATTTCTTTCATTTTCAGACTTCCCTCAAGACTGACCGCATAATCAATGCCTCTTCCAATAAAGAAAACATCCCTGCATTTACCTGTTTTGCGGCAAACCACTGAAGCCGTTCTTTGTCTTCCAGTATTCTTTTTATTTTTCCGGGAATTGTTTCAAGCTCCTGGATATAATCTTTGTACTGTTCTTCTGTAATATGTTTTTTTGCAAAGGCAACTGAATTGCCAGAATATAGGATGCCATAAGCTGTGTGCTGTAGGCCTTTGTTGTGGCAACTGAAATTTCCGGTCCTGCCAGGGTGTAAAACACATGGTCTGCTTCTCGCGCAATGGAGGAGCCTACTACATTTACAACAGCCAGAGTACGCACGCCTTTTTCCTTTGCCTCGCGAAGGGCCGCCAAGCTGTCCGCTGTCTCTCCTGACTGGCTGATAATGATCACCAGGCCGTTTTTATCAAGGAGAGATTACGGTATCGGAATTCTGATGCCACCTCCACCCGCACCGGGATTCCTGCCATATCCTCAATGACGTACTGAGCTGTCATTCCCACATGCCAGGCTGAACCGCAGGCCACTATATAAATACAGGAAATATTATTGATGATCTCCTCTGTAAATCCCATTTCTTCAAGGTTTAAAGAACCGTCCTGCAAAACAGAATTGAGGGTATCTTCAACCGCTTTTGGCTGTTCATGGATCTCTTTCATCATAAAATGCTCATAGCCTGCTTTTTCTGCCGCCTCTGCATCCCACTCGATGACCCTGGACTGCTTTTCGATTTCTTCCCCGTCCAGATTATAAAAGGTGATCTCACCTTTTTTTACCCGGCCATCTCCATATTTCCAATATAGTAAACATTTCTTGTATACTTCAGAATTGCCGGAACATCTGAGGCAATATAGACTCGCCGTTTTCAGTTCCAAGTATCATGGGACTGTCTTTGCGGGCTGCAAAAATTTCCTCAGGATAGTCCTTAAACATAAGCGCAAGTGCAATAGGAACCTCTGATGCGCACCATTGCGTGATTAATCGCGTCTACCGGAGTTCCTTCATATTTTTTGTAATAATAATCCACAAGTTTCACTGC
>ENA-OQDW01000670-OQDW01000670.1-human-gut-metagenome-genome-assembly--contig:-NODE-670-length-13835-cov-6.900496_pt1 | contig 13835 bp, 17 predicted proteins | sample MGYA00242784_ERZ504613 | MGnify/ENA primary metagenome ERZ504613 (study PRJEB26092, sample SAMD00036330) | human gut metagenome | host: Homo sapiens | study: EMG produced TPA metagenomics assembly of... | reverse complement strand
TCATGATCGTGGTGATGATGATGGTGATGATGCTCATGCTCATCGTGGTCGTGGTCATGCTCATCGTGGTCATGATGATGATGCTCATGTTCGTCTTCCTCGTCATGATTGTGATGATGGTGATGATGTTCATGTTCGTCATCATCATCATCTTCTTCTTCATGCTCTTCGTTTCTTTCTGATTCAATCTCCTGAATCCAACCGGCTGAAGTGGATACGGTTTCCCAATCAAACTTCTTGGTGTTGACAATCAGATTCAAGTCAACGTCACCATAGTTGCATTCAAAGATTTCTGCCTTAGGCTGGATGGCACGGATAATCTGCTTCAGGTGCTCCAGTTCCTTAGGTTCAACCTCTGCAGCCTTGTTCAGAAGAATGATGTTGCAGAACTCAATCTGCTGGATGACGAGCGAAGCCAAATCTTCCTCATCCATATTCTTCTTCATCAGGTCGCTGCCGTTGGAGAATTCATCCTTCATGCGCAAAGCATCTACTACGGTAACGATGCTGTCAAGGCGTAGAATACCATTCTCGACGTATTGAGGACCGAGGGATGGGATAGAGCAGATGGTCTGTGCAATAGGAGCAGGCTCGCAGATTCCGGAAGCTCGATGACAATGTAATCGAAACGCTTCATGTCTACGATTTCCTTGAGCTGTTCTACCAGGTCCATCTTCAATGTGCAGCAGATGCAACCATTCTGGAGAGAAACGAGCGAATCATCTTTCTGACCTACTACGCCACCTTTTTCTATCAGGGCTGCATCAATATTGACTTCACCAATATCGTTGACGATGACGGCAAACTTAATACCTTTTTCGTTAGCTAAAATCTTGTTGAGAAGGGTTGTCTTTCCACTACCCAGGTAGCCTGTCAAGAGCAATACAGGCACTTCCTTCTTTTCGTTCATATTAAAATTTTTTAATGTTATACTTCTTAACCCCAGTCTGCTGATAATGCTGCTTTCTCGGGCAGCTGTCATCTGGCAGTCTGACGGTTTTGCGAAACTGCAAAGATTGTGCCACACCTTATTTTTTTGCCATCTTTTTTTCGTACACCCCTTTTTTGTCAGTTATCTTGTGTTATTTTTAGGTTATATTTCATGTTTTTCTCATTTTTCTTTGGTGGTTTCAACTAGAAATAGTATATTTGCAGAGAAAATGTGTTTCAAACAGCACATAAACTTAATGAATAAACATATTTTATATACATAAGTAAGTTAAGATGAAAAAGTTTAAGGTTTTAGTTTTGACGGTTGTGGCAGTCCTTGCGCTGTCATCTTGCGGCACTACTCAGACGGTGCCTCTGACCGGTCGCACTCATCGCATCTCTGTATCCGATGAGCAGGTTCTCAGTCTGTCTAATCAGGAATACACAAAGTACATGGCTTCTGCCAAGAAGTCGACCAATGCAGCCAATACGGCGATGGTTCAGCGGGTAGGAAAAAGACTTGCCAATGCTGTTGAACTCTATTTGAAGCAGAATGGATTTGAAGCCGACGTGAAGAATTATTCATGGGAATTCAATCTGGTGCAAGATAAGTCTGCCAATGCATTCTGTATGCCTGGCGGTAAAATCGTGGTTTATGAAGGACTTTTGCCTTACACTCAGAATGAAACCGGTTTGGCAATCGTTTTGGGTCACGAAATAGCTCATGCTGTGGCTAAACATAGTGCTGAGCAGCTCACCAAACAGCAGAATCAGCAAACCGGTACAAGTATCCTGGGAACGGTGTTGAACCAGACTGTAGGTAATGGTGTAGGTAATGTGGCAAGTGCAGTTGCCGGACAGTATTTCTCATTCCGCAATCTGAAGTATTCCCGTGATAATGAAACCGAGGCAGATTACATGGGGCTTATCTTCGCTGCCATGGCTGGTTACGATCCTCAGCAGGCCATTCCTTTCTGGAAGAGAATGTCGCAGGGCTCAAGCAGCAATCAGAGTGATATTTTCAGTGATCACCCTTCAGACGCCAAGCGTATTGCTGCCTTGCAGAAGGAAATGCCTACTGCGCTGAAGTATTATAAACCTCAGACAACTTACAAGGTAGGTTCTACGAGCAAGACTTCTACAACCAAGAAGACCAGTAGAAAAAAGAAGACTACAACCCGCAGGAAATAAGGAATTTCCCGAATCTCTCGAATCTGAAGAATCAAATTAAAAAGTTAAGTATGGAGTATTTATCTCATAACCTTTGGCTGGTATGGACGTCGGTGATGTTCATCTGCCTCATCTTAGAGTTGTCTTCCGGCGATTTCTATGTTACTTGTTTTGCCATTGGTGCGCTCATCAGCATTCCTGTGGCATTAGTTGGAGCACCTTTCTGGGTGCAGGTAGTGGTTTGGGCTATCTGCTCTATGCTTAGCATCTGGTTGGTTCGTCCGCATCTGCTGAAATCGCTACACAAGGGTGGGGAAGACCGCCGCAGTAACGCCGATGCGCTGGCAGGACAGATAGGGGAAGTGACCGAGATGATTCCTGCCGGAGGATATGGTAGAGTGAAGCTGGATGGAGATGATTGGAAAGCGGAAGCTCCACATCTTGCCGAACCGCTTGCTGTAGGCGATAAGGTTCGAATCTTAGGTCACGAATCTATCATCCTCAAGGTAGAAAAAGTTTAGGTAGGAAAAGTTTAAAATCAACATTATTCACTTAATCGTATAAACATCATGAACATAGGAATTTATGTGCTGGTGGCTCTAGTAGCACTTGCACTCGTAGTGGTTAAGAAAACCATCGTCATCATCCCTCAAAGTGAGACGAAAATCATAGAGCGTCTCGGACGATATTTTGCCACGCTCAAGCCGGGTATTAATGTCATCATTCCTTTCATTGACCATGCCAAGGATATTGTGTCTATGAGAAACGGAAGATACGTTTATACAAACAGCATCGACCTTCGTGAACAGGTTTATGACTTCGACCGTCAGAACGTAATCACTAAGGATAATATCCAGATGCAGATAAATGCGTTGCTCTATTTCCAGATTGTGGACCCATTCAAGAGTGTGTATGAAATCAACAATCTGCCAAACGCCATAGAGAAACTGACGCAAACCACCTTGCGTAATATAATAGGTGAGATGGAACTTGACCAGACTCTTACCTCCCGCGATACAATTAACACCAAACTCCGTGCAGTTTTGGATGATGCAACCAATAAGTGGGGAATCAAGTAAACCGAGTAGAATTGCAGGATATTACACCTCCTGAGAGTGTGCTCCAGGCGATGGAAAAGCAGATGCAGGCTGAACGCAACAAGCGTGCTACTATCCTAACTTCTGAAGGTGAGAAGGAAAAGCAGCGCCTGCTCTCAGAAGGTGAGAAGGCTGCATCGTGAACAAGGCTGAGGCTGCCAAACAGCAGGCTATCCTGAATGCAGAAGGTGAGGCTACTGCCCGCATCCGTAAGGCTGAGGCCGAGGCTATTGCCATTCAGAAGATTACGGAAGCTGTAGGACAGAGTACGAATCCAGCCAACTATCTCCTGGCCCAGAAATACATCAGCATGATGCAGGAAGTAGCACAGGGTAAGGATAATAAGGTGGTTTATCTGCCATACGAGGCAACCAATCTCTTGGGTTCTATCGGAGGAATCAAAGATCTTTTCAAGGGATAAAGACCTCTGAGTCAATGGATAATGCCCTTAGGCTCAAGATTGGCTCAAAAAAATAAAGCACTCTGAATATCAGTAAACTGTAACTTCAGTAAGTAAAAATATAAAACAGGATAAAAATGAAGAAAATCTGTATCGTTGCAGGTGCAAGACCTAACTTTATCAAGGTTGCGCCCGTAATTAGAGCAATTCGTAATGCTCAGGAAGCTGGTAACGAAATCAGCTATCAGTTGGTTTACACAGGAAAAGAGGATGATCCGACTTTGGAATCTTCTCTTTTCGATGACTTAGGCATTCAGAAACCGGATGCTTATCTCGGCGTAGACTGTCCAAACATGAACGAACTTACCGGACAGGTGATGGGTCAGTTTGAGCGCTATCTGCAGCAGAATGCTACAGATGTTGTCATTGTGGTTGATGATCTGGCTTCAACCATGGCTGTGGCAATTGTCACCAAGAAGCAGGGTGTGCAGCTTGCTCATATTGCAGCCGGAACCCGCAGTTTTGACATTACCATGCCAAAGGAAATCAACCGTCTGGTGATTGATGGCTTGTCAGATATTCTCTTTACCGCTGGCATTTCAAACAACAGCATCGCCAACAAGGAAGGTGCAGAATTGTCTAAGGTTTATATGGTAGGAAATGTGCTTATCGACAACATCCGCTTCCTTCAGTCTAAAATGCAGCGTCCTGAAGTCATGGACGAGTTTCATCTGAAAGAAGGCGAATATATGGTTTTGACCTTGAACCGCAAGGCCATCGTCAATAACATTGATGAGATGAAATCGCTCATTTCTGTCATAGATTGAAGAGGCGCGCCAGGCTGGAAGTGAAGGTGATTGCTCCGCTTCGAAGGCAAAGCCTTGGGCTTCGTGCTCGCATTCAAGGCTTATCAGGAAGAGAGTAATCATCAGAGTGGAATCCAGGTGGTTCAGCCGCTCGATTATCTGTCGTTTGCTTATCTAACAGCTCACGCCAAAGGTGTGATTACCGATTCGGGTAATGTGGCTGAAGAAGCTACCTTCAATGGGGTTCCTTGCATTACGCTCAACAGCTATACTGAGCATATTGAAACTGTAAAGGTGGGTACAAACGAACTGGTTGCTGAAGATCCGGAGTTACTGAAGCAATCTATGCAGAAACTTCTGAAGGGTGAATGGAAGAAAGCGGGCATTCCTGACAGATGGGATGGCCGCTCAGCAGAAAGAATAGTCCAGATTCTCGCTGAATAGAATCTAAACTCATAGGTATAATCTCATGGAGAGAGATGATGCTATGTAAACTGATTCTTTTCAGAATAAACTTAGAGGTTCACTTCAATATCGTTATATTGAATAGTGAACCTCTTTCTTTTTATGCTTTGTCTTTTTCTTAAGCCAAAGCTATCTTTTATCTTTTTCTTAACTTAAAACCATCCTTTTCCTTAATCTTTTTCAGGCGCTTTTGGCACAGGATAGTCGTATTGCTTGAAATAGGACGGCGTCTTATTATCATACCATACTCCTTCTACGTTTAAACCGATAGAGAAAGTCTTTTTGGAATTAGTGTATCTTACACCGGCTCCTAAAACGTTGGCGCCAGGTACTCCCATTCCGTAACCACCCGGCATGATTCCTCTTCCCATACCCCAAGGATACATTCCGTAGCCCCAAGGCGAATAACCGTAGGACCATCGCCATAACGGCCGTAGAGAGAATTGTAATTGTTGGCTACACTAAGCTGACCGTAAACGTAAGCCTCCCAATGCTCATTAACTGGTAGCCCAGAATGCCGTAGACTCCACCGTCATGATAACTGTCTCCACCATAGTTTACGTTGTTGATATAAGTGCCCAGAGCCAACCAGAGTTTGTTGTCTTTGGTGAGTGGCGTTAGGTAGGTTGCATCGATGGTCTGGGTGAAACCGCCTCTGTGAGGCACATTCTTGCCGAATGTGGCAAAGGCAGAAAGGTCTACCGAGAGATTCAATCCCTTGTGCAGCCCCCAGCCATAGCCCAACGGATAACTCAAGCTGTTGGTAAGGTTGGAGATGGGATTATTATAATAGGTGCTGTCTAGCAAAGTATCACCCAGCAATCCGTTTTTGCCGAGAGTTTCTCTTTTATCTGATAGTCTGGCAGGAGTCATATATGCATTCTTCACCGGTTTTCCCTGATAAATCATAGGTTTTCCTGCCTGGTAAACCGTATCGCCAGGCAGCAACCATTCTTCGCGCGGACTGTCCGGACTGTGCAATGGTCCGAAGCTTACCTGTTGCTGTGCACTTGTTTCTGTAGTGAGGAAAGTGCAAAAAGCGATGATAATATATGTTTTTTTCTTCATAATTGATTGCATTTTCTGTCTTCTGCTGCAAAGATATGAAGAATGTATGAAACAAAGTAACTTTTCCCGCATAAAAAATTATTTTTTTAGAATAAAATCATTATCTTTGCATCCGATAACATAAATAGATGTAAAATTATACAAAAATATGAAGAAGATCATCAGATTATTGACACTCGCTCTTCTTACGGTGCCTGTTACGACATTCGCTCAGAGTGAAGGCAATCAGAACACATCAGAACCAGCCGGAAAAGTTGTGGCGTCTAAGCCCGATTCTCTGCTCGACTGGGAAACACCGCACGATCCAACTTGCCCTCAGGTGTTGCTGGAAACATCGATGGGCAACATTCTCGTGGCTCTCTACAACGATACTCCCAAGCATCGGGATAATTTCCTGAAACTTGTCAATTCGGGCTATTATGACGGTTGCATCTTTCAGCGTGTCATCAAGAATTTCATGATTCAGGGTGGCGATTATTCATGCAGAAAGGTGAACATGGAAAAGCCGCAGAAGTTTGATGTAAACTATACGGTTCCGGCAGAAATCATCTATCCTAAATATTATCATAAGCGCGGACAGCTCTGTGCTGCTCGCGAAGGAGATGATGAAAATCCAACCAAAGCTTCGGCGCCTACTGATTTCTACATCACCTGGGGCAGAAATTTTTCTCCACGGCAGATGGAATATTATGTAGAAAAACTGAAACGGGAAGGCAAGTATTACGCCATTCCTTCAGAACAGTTGCAGAAGGGCTACATCAAGCATGGTGGTGTTCCTCACCTTGACAACGGCTACACCGTGTTCGGAGAGGTGCTTGAAGGCATGGATGTGGTTGATAAGATTCAGAATGTGGCTACCGATAAGGCAAACAACGACAGGCCTCTCACGGATGTCATCATCCTGAAAGCCAAGCAGATGAAGTAACTTTCGGATGGTAAACTGAAGAAATAAGTAACTGAGCCCATTAAAAGGGAAAAATCGATAAGTAAAAATATTAATTACGAGAAAAATGAAGTCATTAAAGGAATTATATAGAATAGGTAAGGGACCATCGAGCAGTCATACGATGGGGCCTCAGCGTGCTGCCAAACTTTTTCTGGAGCGTTGCCCTAACGCTTCTTATTATGAAGTAACCCTCTATGGAAGTCTGGCTGCTACAGGTAAAGCACATGACTGATGTGGCAATAGAAGAAGTGCTCAGACCTCATAAAACTGTGAATATTATCTGGCAGCCACAGACTTTCCTGCCTTATCATCCCAACGGAATGAAATTTGTGGGCAAGGATCTGAACGGCGATGTTATTGATGAATGGACCGTTTACAGTATTGGTGGTGGAGCCATATCAGATGGTACTGCCGGCAACGAAGAGCTGGGCGCAAGGATGTTTATGATCTGAACAAGCTCGCCGACATCAAGCAATGGTGCTATGATAACGGACGCTCATTCTGGGAGTATGTTGAGAAATGCGAATCGGAAGATATCTGGGATTATCTCGACATGGTTTGGCAAACGATGAAGCAGAGCATCAGAAATGGTTTGGATCATGAAGGTGTTTTGCCTGGTCCGCTGAAGCTACAGCGTAAGGCTGCCACCTATTATATAAAGGCGAAGGGTTACCGTGCTTCCCTGCAGAGCCGCGGCTTGGTTTATGCTTATGCGCTGGCTGTGAGCGAAGAGAATGCTTCGGGTGGCACAATCGTTACAGCTCCTACCTGTGGCGCCTGTGGTGTATTGCCAGCTGTACTCTACCACATGTTTACTTCTCATGATATGAGTGAACAGCGCATCTTGAGAGCCTTGGCTACAGCCGGATTGGTGGGCAACATCGTAAAGCAGAATGCTTCTATCAGCGGTGCTGATGTAGGTTGCCAGGGCGAGGTAGGTGTTGCCTGCGCCATGGCTTCGGCTGCAGCCTGTCAGCTTTTCGGAGGCAGTCCGGCTCAGGTAGAATATGCTGCCGAAATGGGATTGGAGCATCATCTTGGAATGACCTGCGACCCAGTTTGCGGACTGGTTCAGATTCCTTGCATCGAGCGAAATGCCTTTGCTGCCGCCCGAGCTTTGGATGCAGACCTCTACGCTTCCTTCTCAGATGGCCATCATACCGTATCTTTCGACCGTGTTGTTGAAGTAATGCGACAGACGGGTCATGACCTACCTTCGCTTTACAAGGAAACAAGCGAAGGCGGTTTGGCAAAGGGATTCCCAAGAGACATTTAACCATGAGATTCAGTTTCCGAAAGTGAACTCTACACGCCCTGTAAGAGTAAAAAGCTTTGATTATACCTTGATGCAACGAAGCTTTGCCCTTGCAGGGCGTGATGTGTATGGGGCTTTCAGACCTTTCTTATATTTTGGCACGCTATTTGTAAGTCCCCTTGCCAAACAATAATAAAGTAAATACGAATAAAAACATTTTATATTATGGCACAGAAAGGTAATATTGGTGTAACGACAGAGAACATTTTCCCTGTCATCAAGAAATTCTTATATTCAGATCACGACATCTTCCTCCGCGAGATGGTTTCAAACGCCGTAGATGCTACACAGAAGTTGAAGACTCTTGCAGCTCAGGGCGATTTCAAGGGCGAGATAGGCGACACAACCGTTCGTGTCTCTCTCGATGAGAAGGCTGGAACCTTGACTATCAGCGACCATGGTATAGGTATGACAGAGGAGGAAATCGATAAATATATCAACCAGATTGCATTCTCAGGCGTAACTGACTTCCTCGACAAGTATAAGGAGAATGCCAACGCCATCATCGGCCACTTCGGTCTCGGCTTCTATTCTTCTTTCATGGTAGCCAGCAAGGTAGAAATCATCACTAAGAGCTACAAAGAGGGAAGCAAGGCTGTAAAGTGGAGCTGCGATGGTTCACCTGCTTTCGAAATCGAAGATGCAGACAAGGCTGAGCGTGGTTCAGACATCATCCTCCATATTGCTGATGATTGCAAGGAATTCCTGCAGAAGAACAAGATTGAGGAACTTCTGAACAAGTACTGCAAGTTTATGGCAGTGCCTGTTGCTTTCGGCAAGAAGACCGAATGGAAGGACGGCAAGAATGTGGAGACTGATGAGGATAACATTATTAATAATGTGGAGCCTCTCTGGACCAAGCTCCTAGCACACTGAAGGATGAGGACTACAAGAAGTTCTATCACACCCTTTATCCGATGCAGGACGACCCGTTGTTCTGGATTCATCTGAATGTAGACTTCCCATTCAATCTCACGGGTATTCTCTACTTCCCACGCATCAAGAGCAGCATCGACATGCAGCGCAACAAGATTCAGCTCTATTGCAACCAGGTGTTCGTAACCGACCAGGTAGAAGGCATAGTACCAGAATTCCTCACATTGCTTCATGGTGTAATCGATTCACCGGACATTCCGCTGAACGTAAGCCGCAGCTACCTTCAGAGCGACAGCAACGTGAAGAAGATTTCTACCTACATCACCAAGAAGGTAGCCGATCGTCTGAACTCTATCTTCAAGGAGAACCGCAAGGAGTTTGAAGAGAAATGGGATGATCTCAAGATCTTCATCAATTACGGAATGCTCTCTCAGGAAGATTTCTACGAGCGCGCAAAGGACTTCGCACTTCTGAAAGATGTTGAGGGCAAGTACTTTACTTTCGAGGAGTACAAGACGCTGATTAAGGACAATCAGACCGATAAGGACGGCAACCTGGTTTATCTCTATGCCAACAATAAGGAAGAGCAGTATTCTTATATCGAGGCTGCCAAGCAGAAGGGTTATTCTGTACTTCTGATGGAAGGTCAGCTCGATACGCCGATGGTAAACATGCTGGAGCAGAAGCTGGAGAAGAGCCGCTTTACACGTGTTGACGCCGACATCATCGACCGCCTCATCGTGAAGGAAGATGCTAAGAAGACCGATTTGAGCAAAGAGCAGTCTGACAACTTGACAGAAGTATTCCGCTCTCAGATGCCTCAGCTTGACAAGGCAGAATTCTTTGTTGAAATTCAGGCTTTGGGCGAACAGAACCAGCCAGTGCTCATCACTCAGAACGAGTACATGCGCCGTATGAAGCGATGAGCCAGTTCCAGGCAGGCATGAACTTCTACGGTCAGATGCCAGACAGCTACAACATCGTACTGAACTCAGACCATGCTCTGGTAAAGAAGGTATTGGAAGATGCTGAGGCCAACACTGCTGAAACATTGAAGCCAATCCTTGCAGAAATCAAGGGTCAGGAAGCTCGCCTTGCCGTACTCCATCAGGAGCAGAACAAGAAGAAGCCTGAAGAGATTACCCAGCAGGAGAAGGATGATGTTCACAATACAGAGAAGGCCATCAGCGATGAGAAGGCTAAGCGCAACGAAATCATCTCGGGCTATGCTAAGAACAACAACATTGTTCACCAGCTCATCGACCTCGCCCTGCTTCAGAACGGTATGTTGAAGGGTGCTTCGCTCGACGCATTCCTCAAGAGAAGCGTTGACATGATTAAGTAATCCAACCTGTAAAAAGGTTTGAATTAAGAAATAAAACTTTGCGATGCGTAACATTTCATGTTACAAATTGTTTCTATCATATGTGCTAAATGTTTCAAAACGAACATTTAGCACATTTTTTTTCGCTTTCCTTTGGTGCTTTCCTTTTTTTTATTACCTTTGCAATATCGATAAACGAAAAACATGATTAAAAAATCGCCATCATGGAACAAACAAATTCAAATTACAGCATTATTGCTGATTATTACTCTGAACACTACAACGAGCTGAAGTTGTATGTCATGTCCCGTTCGCTTCCGGCAGACGAGGCTGAAGACATCGTGCAGAATACTTTTGTGCGATTACTTCGAGGCGATAAGATGATTACGCCTGTTACTTTACCTTGTTTTGTATACACCATTGCCAAGAATCTGATTATCGATTATTACCGGCGCAAGCATAAGATTGAGGAGTATGAACACTTCCTGGGAGCTAGCGACTGGATGGGAAGATATGATGTTGATGGCGAATCAGTTTTCTCTGCCCAGCAGACCAACGAGATTCTGGAGCGTGGCATTGCCCGGCTCACAGAGAAGAGAAGCAAGGTTTACCGCCTGAATCTCTTCGAAGGAATGCAGGTGAGCGAGATTGCCCAAAGTCTGAACCTCGGATATAAAGCGGCTGAGAATCGTCTGACTTTGGCTAGAAAAGAAATAAGAGATTATATGAAAAAAGAGTTGGCTAGTTAAAATGCTAGTCAACTCTTTCTGTTTATTCTTACTGCCTTGCTGAAAGGCAATTCTTAACTATTTTTTTAGTTTTCCTTAAACCCGATTACTCTTGTCAAACCTTTATCAAGATAAAAGGTTTGGGTTACTTCCTGCTTCTCGCCCTGATGGTTGGTCAGCTTGTATGTAGCCCTTAAATATAATAAGGTGTCGGGATAAGCTGCATCATTATAATTAATATTCTTCTTGACGTAAGGCAGTTTGCTGACATTTTGTCGCATCACCTTCATCTGGTCGAAACTGATCATGGCGGTAGGAGTGAGGCGGGAGAACCGCTCATAGCTGCAGTCCTGCTCAACGAGGTTTTCATTAAGAAAATCCTTGACAAGAGATTGAGCCTTGTGCTGATCGCCACACGAGGTGAACATCAGCACAAGTCCTGAAACCATGAAAAACATCATTTTCTTTATCATAGACATCTTCTTTTTTATTAAGCCGCGCTGCTTTTATGAAACTCGTTGTTTTATTTAGCGAGCTTGCTTATTTAGCCACGCTGCGGAGAATCTCCAGCAAGTGATCCCAAACCATCTCTACAGTAGGAATGAGAAGAGCCTCGTCTGGGGTGTGAACATTGCGAAGGGTAGGACCGAAACTTACCATATCGAGCTCAGGATAACGCTCTGAGAAAAGACCACACTCCAAACCGGCATGAATACCCTTTACCAATGGCTTTTTGCCGAAGAGCTTTTCATAAGCCTTCACAGCCAGGTCGGTAAGCTCGCTGTTGGCGCGCATCTTCCAAGCTGGATACTTGTCGCCTACAGTTACCTCGGCGCCAGCCAGAAGGAAGGCTGCCTTTACGGTGTTGGTCATGTTCTCCAGATTGCTCATCACGTTACTTCGCTGAGAAGCTACGATGTTGATGCTGTTCTCATCGGTCATCACGCTTGCCACATTGCTTGAGGTTTCTACCATCCAGGCAATCGCCTCATCCTGACAGGTAGTAAGCGGACCGTTGTCTACAGCCTGGAGAGCCATTACGAACTTGTCAGCTACAGCTTTCTCGATGACAGGTGCAGCATCGGTGCTGCTCATATTGAACAGCATAGCCTGTTCGGTTACGTGGAATTCATCTTCTACTTCTGATGCAAAGATGTTCCAGTCGGCACGAACCTGTTCCTTATCAGCATTTTTGACGGCGAAAACAATTTTTCCGTCGCGAGGAATCGCATTGTGCATTTTGCCGCTGTTGAAGCTTACGAGGCGCAGACTTCCATCCAGTTTCTCATTTTCGAGGAAGAGGAAGCGGGCAAGAATCTTGATGGCATTGGCGCGCTTCTTGTTGATGTCATCGCCCGAGTGACCACCGTTGAGACCCTTCAGCGAAGCTTCCATGAAGAAATAACCCGCAGGAGCCTCTTCACGTGAGAAGTGGAAAGTGGCATGGGTTGTCTGACCACCGGCGCAGGATACGAAGATTTCGCCCTCATCCTCTGAGTCAAGATTGATGAGCATCTTTCCGGTCATAAAGCCCGCCTTCATGCCGTGAGCACCGGTCAGTCCGGTTTCTTCATCACGTGTAAAGACGCACTCGATAGGACCATGCTCAATATCGTTGCTTGCCAGGATAGCCAGCTCGATGGCGCAGCCTATACCGTCGTCAGCACCCAATGTAGTGCCTTTTGCCTTAAGCCATTCTCCGTCTACGTAAGTCTGGATGGCGTCTTTGTGGAAATCGAAATCAACATCTACCAGTTTATCGCAAACCATGTCCATGTGGCTCTGCAGGATGATGGTTTCAGCATGCTCGTAGCCTGGAGTGGCAGCTTTACGGATGAGCACATTACCGGTTTCATCTACCAGCGTTTCGAGCTGATGAGCCTCACCGAAAGATTTCAAAAACTCAATCATGTTCTCCTCGTGCTTGGAAGGACGAGGTATTTCGTTGATTTTTGCGAACTGCTCGAACACGAGAGCAGGCTTCAATTCACTTTTATTCATTTATTTTCTATTATTTTGTTTTGATAAAACATTTATTTCTGCTATTTTGTTTTGGTTATTCCCAAAAAAATAGTACCTTTGCACCCAAAAGTGCACTAAGGCACTGCAAAGGTAATAAAAATGATAAAATTAATGTTATTAAGCGTGTTAATAATTGCTATCTGCATGGCATTATTTTGCGTAAAGGTGATTTTTAAGAAGAACGGCAAGTTCTCTTCCCAGCATGTGCACGACAATCCGGGCTTGCGCAAGCAGGGCATTCATTGTGTGGTGGATCAGGACCGCGAGGCAAGGGAAGCCAACAAGGCTTATTAGAAAATAGTAATAATATAATATGATAGAAAAAATGAGAAAGAACATTTTGAGTTCAGTGGCAATTGCAGCTGTTGCTGCCCTGTCATTGGCATCATGCAACAAATCTCAGCCTCAGGTAGAGGCTAAGTCAGAGAGCAAGGCTCCTGCTGAATTGAAGATTGCTTATGTAGAGGTAGACTCTATCATGACTCAGTATACCTTTGCTAAGGAGTATTCTTCTATCTTGGAGAAGAAGGGTCAGAACATTCAGGCTACTATTGCGCAGAAGGGCCAGCAGCTTCAGGCAGCAGCAGCCAACTTCCAGCAGAAGATTCAGCAGAATGCTTACACCCGCGAGCAGGCTGACGGCTATCAGGCTGGACTGCGAAGCAGAACAAGACACGACCACTAAGAG
>ENA-OQDW01000669-OQDW01000669.1-human-gut-metagenome-genome-assembly--contig:-NODE-669-length-13836-cov-1.585674_pt1 | contig 13836 bp, 18 predicted proteins | sample MGYA00242784_ERZ504613 | MGnify/ENA primary metagenome ERZ504613 (study PRJEB26092, sample SAMD00036330) | human gut metagenome | host: Homo sapiens | study: EMG produced TPA metagenomics assembly of... | reverse complement strand
CGGAAGCTGATAACGGATTACGTCACGAAGGCGAAGAAGATGTGGTTTCTCTTCGTGTTGGTCGATTCGCGCCATGCCCCCATGCCGATAGACCTCGATTTCATGCGGATGCTCGGACGGGAGGGCGTACCGTTCGGCGTCGTGTTCACCAAGTGCGACAAGCTCTCCGCCGGGCAGGCGAATGCCAATATCGGCCTCTACGAAAAGAGGCTGCTGGAGGAGTGGGAGGAGCTGCCGCCCGTTTTCCGTACCTCGTCGGTGAAACGTTCGGGGCGGGAGGAGATTCTCGGCTTCATAGGGGAGTGCCTGCGGCGTGCGGAAGAACCGTAAAAGTTTCTTAATAAAAACGGGACGGAAATGTGATATCGTTCCGGATAATACCTTACCTTTGCGGAAAGGTAACACACAAAACAAAATCCCTTAACAACTTACATTGATGGCTATTCACAAACTGAAAATCTTTGCGGGCAGCGGTTCGCACGAACTGGCCGCGAAGATTGCCGAGAGTTACGGATGCGAACTGGGCGACCTGTCGGTCAGCAGGTTCAGCGACGGCGAATTCCAACCCGCGTTCGAGGAGAGTATCCGCGGATGTACCGTTTTCATCGTACAGTCCACTCCTCCGCCCGCCGAGAACCTCATGGAGCTCCTGTTGATGATAGATGCGGCCAAGAGGCGTCGGCGTATAAGTCATCGCCGTGATTCCCTACTTCGGCTGGGCCCGTCAGGACCGCAAGGACCGTCCGCGCGTATCGATAGGCGCCAAGCTGGTGGCCAATCTGCTCGTGTCGGCAGGCGTGGACCGTATCATCACCATGGACCTGCATGCAGACAGATACAGGCTTTTTCGACGTGCCGCTCGATCACATCTATGCCAGCCGTATTTTCGTGCCGTACATCGAGTCGCTCGGTTTGGAGAACCTGTCGGTAGCCACTCCGGACATAGGCGGGGCCAAGAGGGCCAACAGTTACGCCTCCTACTTCAATGCTCCGCTCGTGATATGCCACAAACACCGCAACAAGCCCAACGAGGTGGCGAAGATGATAGCCATCGGCGAGGTGAAGGACCGTAACATCATCCTGCTGGACGATATGATAGATACGGGCGGAACGATTACCAAGGCCGCCAACATGTTCATGGAGATGGGTGCCCGCAGCGTCCGTGCCGTGACTACCCATCCGGTGCTCTCGGGCAAGGCGTACGAGAACCTGAAGGAGAGCCAGCTTGCCGAGGTTATCGTCACCGACACCATTCCGCTCCGTACCGATAAGGATACCTCGAAGATAACGGTGCTCAGTACGGCAGACGTGTTCGCAGATGTTATCGAGCGCGTACATAACTATAAGGAGATAAGTTCGCAGTTCGTCTTCGTGAAGTAGCACTGCCGCGTATCTTCCGTGCGGAATACTTATGCGGGGCCGGAAACATTCCGGTCCCGTTTTCGTTTTTCGGGTACTTGCGGCAATTTTGCCGGTGGGCGGCGGATGGGTGTAAAACGGGATGTACGATACGCATTTGTGCTGTTGTCGTTTTCGGACGGAACCTTTACTTTTGTTTCGGAACAATCGAAAATGCAGAAGATGAATACGGATACGTTAGCCGGGAATCTGGCCGTCCCGTCGCTCGAATACGACGGATACGCCTCCTTTTTCTCCGGATTGCTGGAGGTTACGCATACCCGTGCGGTAGACGACGGGTTGGGCGAACGGATAGAGGAGTATGTCATGTCGTGGCTCGGAGACCATGCGTTGGACGGGTTCGATGACTATTCCGCCGACGGCTACCGTCGTACCTATCTCGGACGCTCTCCCGAAACGGGGTGGGAGGCCATCGTGATGAGTTGGCAGGAGGGAAACCGGACGAGTATCCATGCCCATCCGCAGTTCGCCGGCTATTTTTTCGCGGACGGGAGATTTCTCGTCGAAATTTTTGAGCCGGCCGCAGCGGGATACGCCCGCCTGCAGCGTTCGGTCGTCGTGGAGGCGCCGCTCGGTTTTTTATGCCGTCGGTGCGGGAAGGGAGCTTCGAGAACCATATCCATCGCATCACCTGGCTTGAGTCCGACAGGACATAGCCTGCATGTCTATTCCGACGATGCGCTGCGGGGGACGGGTATATCGGGAAACAATGCAAGTAGGGCGGGCAGGGAGCCGTCGCTGTGCGACAGGGTGTGTTGTCGTTGAGGTACGGTTGTACCGCGACAGAGAAGGCAGGAGTGGCAGTCGTGCGGCAGAAGATGAAAAAGCGAAAGGGAGTATCATCGGATACTCCCTTTCGCTTTTATCGGATGGGAATCGTTAGTTCTGGAGTTTGAATACGATAGGCATCGTGTAGCTGAAACGCACCGGCACGTCGCGCTGACGGGCGGGCTCCCATTTCGGAGATTTGGACAGTACGCTTACCGCTTCGTCCGAGAGCGTCTTGTCGGGGCTCTTCAGTACCTGTATGTTGGTCAGCCTTCCGTCTTTCTCCACGACGAATTTCACGGTTACGGTGCCCTGTATGTTGTTCTCCTGTGCCAAAGGCGGATAGGAGAGGCGCGCCTGTACCCAGTTGCGGAAGACGTTGAGGTCTCCTCCCTGGAAAGAGGGTTTCTGGTCGGCTACGATGAATATCGTTTCCTCCTCTATCTCTTCGGTCTCTACCTGTATCGGCGCGATTTCGATGTCTTCGTCTTCGAAGTCCACCCAGCCGATGCTGGTCTCTATCTTGGTGTCGTTCCTTACCACATTCAGGACGTCGGTGATGACTGCTACCGTCTGTTGGTGCTGTACGGGTTCGGGTTCGGGTTCCTTCTCGGTCGTGACGTCTATCATCTCGACTTCATCGACCGTCGCAACGGGTGCCATCACTTCGACCACTTTTTCGCGCTGGCTGACGCTGAACATGATGATGACGGCGGCAAGGGCAACGATAAGCCCGATTTCCATGAACAAGCCCCTCCTGTTCTCAAGGTCGGCCTTTTTGCTCTTTTTGACTTCCATAGATATACGTGCGTGTTTTTATTGTTATTCCGGGTTTAAACAGACTTTCCGATTCACAAATATAAGAACAAAAATCGGAAAAAACGGCCGTTCGCTTTTTTTTGGGCCCGTACGCTGTTTTATCCTCCTCCGGACTGTTGTTTTACAAGTAAAAAGCATTTATCTTTGCGGTGCAGAACAGTTACGGGGAATTAGCTCAGTTGGCTAGAGCGTTGAATGGCATTCAAAAGGTCACCGGTTCGATTCCGGTATTCTCCACGCAGCCGTCCGTATTTCTGTTAATAAGATGCACGGACAGCGAAATTCCATAAACGGCCGTCCGAACATTCGGGACGGCCTGATTTTTCGGTGATTCTGTAGTTCGATGTCGCAGTATATGGTTGGCGGAGAGGCCGGAGGGGAGAGTGAGGACAGTGGCCGTCCGGCGCTGTACGGCATGTCGTTGGGCAGTTGCGTGAAGCGGCCGCCGGTCTCGGTCTGCCGCGTTACGCTGCCGGCAGATGGCATCGTGCTCTACCGCCGGGGATGCACCGACATCGCGCGATGACCGACCTTTCCAAAGCCGCCCGCGAAGCGCTCGCCTCTTCGTATCGTCTCGGTCTCGAGGCTCCCCGGTCGGTGGCCGTTTCGCGTGACGGAACGAAAAAATACCTTTACCGTACGGCCGACGGGCACTACGTCGAATCGGCCTATATTCCCGACGGCGACCGGGCCACGCTCTGCGTCTCTTCACAGGCGGGGTGCCGCATGGGGTGCCGTTTCTGCATGACGGGGCGTCAGGGGCTTCGCGGACAGCTCACGTCGGGGGATATTCTGAACCAGATGGCCTCGCTACCCGAACGCGGCAGACTTACCAATATGGTATATATGGGGATGGGGGAGCCGTTGGATAACCCCGACCAAGTGCTGCGTTCGCTGGAAATACTCACCGCGGAGTGGGGGTATGGCTGGAGTCCGACCCGTATAACGGTCTCGACCGCCGGAGTGGTGCCGGGCCTGCGCCGCCTGCTCGACGAAAGCCGGGTGCATGTGGCCGTCAGTCTTCATAATCCCTTTCCGGAACAGCGTGCGGAGATAATGCCCGTGGAGCGGGCTTTCCCGTGCGCGATGTCGTATCGCTGTTGCGCCGTTACGATTTCGGCGGACAGCGGCGCGTCAGCTTCGAGTATATCGTGCTCGCCGGCATGAACGACTCGCCGGCCCATGTGAAGGAGCTCGCCCGCCTGCTCGACGGCCTGAAGTGCCGCATCAACCTGATACGGTTTCATAAGATACCCGGTTCGCCCTATTTCACGTCCCGACGACCGGCGGGATGGTACGGGCTTTCCGGGATTGCCGCTTCCGCAAGTATCGTCACTACCGTCCGGGCTTCGCGCGGGGAGGACATACAGGCTGCCTGCGGCCTGCTCTCCACAAAGCAGATGGAGGAGGCCGGAGACGAAGCATAGCGGCCGGTGCGCCGCACCGCATGTTCCGGGGAGCCGGCCGTATGCGGTGCCGCCTTTTTTCGTACCTTTGACAATCGTTTTCAAAGCATACTCCGCCATGTCGAATCAGATGCGCAAACTTGCCGGCCAGACCATGGTGTACGGGATAAGCACCGTGCTGGTAAGGTTGCTGAATTACCTGCTTGTACCTTACCTCACCCGCGTGATGGGAAGGGCGCAGTACGGTGTGGTCAGCCATATCTATGCCGTCATTCCGTTCGTGCTCGTGATACTCACCATGGGACTCGAGTCGGGTTATTTTCGGTTTGCCGGCAAGGCGTCCGGCGAGGGGGAGAAGCGTAGGGTATTCGCTACGGCCTGGGGGATGGTGTCGCTCGTCTCCGTGCTCTTTTTCGTCCTGGTGCTGCTGTTCAACGGGACGATAGCGGAGTGGATGGGGTATGCCGCACACCCCTCTTATATATGGATGACGGGTGCTATCGTGGCCCTCGACGCGGTGACGGCCATTCCCTTTGCAAGGCTGCGGGAACAGTCGCGTTCGGGTCGGTATGTCCTGTTGCGGCTCGTTTCGGTCGTCGTGAACCTCGCCCTCTGCTTCTTTTTTTTACGGATGGCTGCCGTCGCTGGCCGGACGGGGCATTCTGCCGTGGGCCTACGACCCTGCGATGGGACCCGGTTACGTCTTCGTGGCCAATCTCGCGGCGAGTGTCGTGACGCTGCTCCTCATCCTGCCCATGTGCGGCGGGGTGGCGCCCCGTATCGACCGGAGGCTCGCCCGCAGCCTGCTCGTCTATTCGCTTCCGCTTCTGCTGAGCGGGATAGCCGGGACGGCCAACGAGTTCATCGACCGGCAGATGGTGCTGTGGCTCACGCCGGGCGGCAGCGAATATGCTCTGGAACAGTTGGGCGTCTACGGGGCTGTCATCAAGCTCGGCGTGGTGATGACACTCTTCACCTCCATGTACCGCCTGGCCGCCGAACCCTTTTTCCTGGCCGAGTTCAAGGGCGACGATTTCCGCAGAACCAATGCGGAGGCCATGAAATATTTCATCATCGTCTCCATCTTCATCTTCCTGTTCATCGCTCTGTTCCGCGACCTGTTCGCCCTGATTCTCGGACGCGATTTCCGCGAGGGAGTGTGGATACTGCCCATTGTGCTGCTCTCCAATATGCTGTCGGGTATCGTGCTGAATCTCTCCTTCTGGTACAAGCAGACCGGAGCGACGAAATACGCTATCTACGTGACCGGTACGGGGCTGCTGTTCACCGTGGCATTCAACATCCTGCTCGTTCCGTCGCTCGGCTACGTGGGGGCCGCCGTCGCCCGACTGGTGTGCGAATCGGCGATGGTAGCGCTCAGTTACCTGCTCAACAGGAGGTATTGCCCCGTGCCTACGACCTGAAGGCGGATGAGGGAGGTATGTGCTGCCTCGGAGCTCTGCTGTACGGTGCCGGAGTGCTGTGCGGCGGTCTGACGGGTTGGCTGAGGTATTTGATTTATTTGGTTTTGGTGGTTATATTTGCAGGTTATGCCGTCCGAAGGGAGCGAATCGATTTGGGCGGATTGGTGAAGTCGGTCATCCGCCGTGGACGATAATCGTCCGGCGGCACAAGATTACGGGACTATGGTCGTTAAAGTTATAAACAGGTCGCATACGAATTGCCGAATTATGAAACGCCCCTTGCGGCCGGAATGGATGTGAGGGCCGACATTGCGGAGGGTATCGTGCTGGCTCCCCTGTGCCGGGCGCTTGTCCCGACGGGACTTTTCGTCGAGCTGCCGGCGGGCTATGAGATGCAGGTGCGTCCGCGCAGCGGGCTGGCGGCGAAATACGGGGTGACGGTGCTCAATGCGCCGGGGACGATTGATGCCGATTACCGGGGGGAAATCAAGGTCATTCTTGTGAACCTCTCCGATACGCCTTTCGAGATAAAACCAGGCGAGCGGATAGCGCAGATAGTGGTTGCCCGGCACGAACGCGTGGAGTGGGAGGCGTCCGAGACGCTCTCCGATACGGCCCGGGGAGCGGGCGGTTTCGGTTCGACGGGAAGATAGGCTGCGGACGTGTCCGCGGCACAGATGCCGTTTTCGGCGGAAAGGGAGAGAAGAGCATGAGGTTTGCGGATGTCATAGGACAGGAGGAGGTGAAGGCGATGCTGCGCCGCAGTGTCGGGGAGGGGCGTGTAAGCCATGCCCAGCTCTTTACGGGCGACAGCGGCAGGGGAACGCTGCCCCTCGCGTTGGCCTATGTACAGTATATCAACTGTACGGACCGGCACGACGGCGACAGTTGCGGTCGGTGTCCGTCGTGTATCAAGATGGCGGAACTGGTTCATCCGGACGTGCATTTCGTCTTCCCTACCAATACTTCCCGGAGCGTTCGCAGAAACCCATGAGCGATGCCTTTCTGCCCCAGTGGCGGGAGGCGGTGCTTACGACGGGGGGCTATTTCGACGAGCAGATGTGGTACGGGCGGATTGGGCTCGACAATCAGCAGGGGCTCATCGCCAAACGCGAGGCGGATGAAATCATACGCAAACTCTCTTTTAAGGCGTCGAGGCCGAGTACAAGGCGGTGGTGATATGGCTGCCGGAGAAGATGGGAGTGGAGGCCTCGAACGGTTTGTTGAAGATATTGGAGGAGCCGTGGGACAAAACGCTTTTCCTGCTGGTCTCGGTGGCCCCGCAAATGCTCCTGCCCACCATCCTCTCCCGTGTTCAGGAGGTCGGGGTGCCTCCCGTCGGAGCGGACGACATGGAACGGTGGCTGGCCGGTACGTACGGCATGGAGACGCAGAAGGCCGCCGCGCTGGCCCGGCTTGCCGGAGGCGATATGGTGGAGCTGCGGAAGATTGCGGAGCGTCCGGAAGGGGAGGCATCCGGGGAGGATTTCGACAATTTCGCGAGCCTCATGCGTTTCAGTTACAACGACCGGCACCTGGAGCTGCTGGGATGGGCCGAGAATATGGCGTCGCTGGGGCGCGAAGCCCAGAAACGTTTTTTCAGGTATGCAGTTTCCCTGTTGCGGGAAAGTTACATGCTTTCGGCAGGAATGGGAAATATATCCTATCTTTGGGGACGGGAAAGGGAGTTCTGCGAAAAGTTCGCCCCTTTCGTAGGCAACGGCAATATCGAGCAGTTGGCGGAGGAGAACCGTACCGCCCTGCTGCATATAAGCCAGAACGGCAATGCGAAGATAGTCTTCACGCATTACGCTCTGTCGGTTAGCAAGCTGATTGGGCGCAGACAGTAGGTACGGCACGGGTTTTTCCGTGCGGAGAGGCTGCGGAGATGCCGCAGCATTATGGATAAGCAGTTATACGGAGATGGCAAGGGCTATAATCATAACGGGCGGTAACATGGGAGATGTGAAGCCGCGCCTGAGACAGGCACAGCAGATGATAAATGCCGGCATAGGCATCGTGCTGCGCTGTTCGCACGTCTACGAAAGCAAGGCGTGGGGATTCACCGCCGCAGACGATTTCAAGAATCAGGCGATGGAGGTCGATACCGACCTCGCCCCGGAGGAGCTGCTCGCTGCGCTGCAGGAGATAGAGGGGCGCCTCGGGCGCGACCGTGAGGCGGAAGCCGCCGAAAAGGCGCGTACGGGCGAACCCTATTCGTCGCGGCTGATAGACATCGACATCATTTTTTATGATGATGCGGTGGTGGATACGCCCCGGCTCAAGCTGCCGCATCCGCTGATGCAGGAGCGGGATTTCGTGCTTGCTCCGCTTGCCGAGATAGCGCCGGAGAAGGTGCATCCCGTTCTGGGAAAAACGGTTGAACAGCTTCGCGGCGAGCTGCTGGCAAGGCAGGCCGCGGTGCATAACGGGGAGGCGTGAGGCGATGAAAAGAGGTTGGTTGGCTTTGGTGGTGCTGGTGACGGCGGCGGTCTGTTCGCTGGCCGTTTCGTGCAGTAAACCCGTTCTGGGCTGCGACTACCGTCTGACGGTGACGTGGCAGGAACGCAAGAGCGTGACGGAGCCTATTCCGCTGACGACCGCGAAGGTGTACGCCTTTTTCGTGAACCCCGACGAATGGGAGGTTACCTCCATCGAGAATGCACGGGCGGGGATTGCCACCGCGGTGGGCGACCCGTCGCGCACGCGCAGCTACGACATGGTGGCGGAGGCGTCCGGCGAGGCCGGAAACGTTTTCGACCTGAGGTTCGCCACCACGCCGGTCATGCTGCTGGTGGTGGATACGGCATATCCCATGTGGCTACGGGCAACGCCAATGTCGTCGCCGGATTGGCGAACATGTATGTGACGATAAAGTTCACCCCGCTCGACTGGAAAGAGGGGGCGGATGAACCGGTGGTCAAGACGCCGTGGAAATTCTACGGCTACAAGGATGTCCATATTCCTATACGGACGCAACTGCGGATAACTCCTGCCGTGTTCAGGGAGGGGGAGTATCGGTCGACCTGATGACGTCGGCCCGGTGCTACGCCTATTACGGCTTCGACAAAGCCAACGGCGGGAGGGTAACTTCGTGGGAGCAGGCAGCGTCGGGCAGAGCCGAGAGGAAAAAAGAGCAGGATTCCGACGAGTATGTCGAATTCCCGTTTGATGTCGAGGCCGTCTGGGTGGACAAACAACTGACGATGGAACTCTCCGACAGCAGCGTGATGCTTGTGCTCTATGCCGACCCGGCCCAGGAGGCGGAGAACAAGATTTATGCCTACGGCTACCTCGACCTCTCCAGCAATCCCGTGGAGATGACGAAGACGCTGTCGGTGGACCTGAACAAGTCCGGCGATACATGGACCTCGGATATCTGGACCGTCGTGGTGGAGCGGCCCGACACCCCTGTTCCGGAACCGGAGAGCTGACGGCGAGGATAGAGGCCCCGCGGGTAAAAAGCCGGAAAGAGCCGGTTCCTCCGGCCGTGTATTCGGAGGCAACAGAATATGGACAAGAGGATTCGTAAACGAATGGAAAGAGGTATCCCGCACGGTAAGACATGGTTGGGAATAGCGGCTCTGACGTTGTTCAGTTCCGCGTTCTTTTGGCGTTGCGCCAACATAGGGCTCCCCAGGGGGGGCCAAAGGACACCATCCCTCCCAAGGTGATGGGGGCTACGCCCGCTTTCAATACGACGAACTTCACGGGAACCCGTATCTACATCACGTTCGACGAGTTACGTACAGCTCAAGGGACCAGCAGAAAGAGTTTTTATTCTCCCCGCACGCTGAAAAAGACACCCACCCTCCTCGTCAAGGGGCGGGGAGTACAGATAGATATCCTCGATACGCTGAAACCCAATACCACCTATGCACTGAATTTCGGGAGCAGTGTCTGCGACAACAACGAAGGGAATCCGCTCAACGGTTTCCGTTACGTCTTCTCCACCGGTCCGGAGATAGACTCCATGTTCATGTCGGGATATACGGTCGATGCCTACAAGAAGGACAGTGTCAAGAAGACGCTCATCTTCTTCTACGATGCGGCCGATTCGGCTTTCCTGCGCGAGCCTTTCCTGCGGCTTGCCGACCCTCTCCGGCCCGATTCGCTTCCGGCATTCGATTCGACCGTATTCAATGTCAAACCCGACGCTATCGCGAGGCCGAGAACAACGGTATCTTTATCGCCCAGAACCTGAAACCGATAGATTATCGGGTATATGCCATCGAGGATACCAACGGCAATCTCGCCTATGAACCGGGCGTGGACAAGATAGGGTTTCTCGACGGTGTATTCAACCCCTCCGACCTGCCTGATTTCATGGCATGGTACGATACGACGCGCCGCTATATGACCGCCGAGCCGCAGCTTTTCATCCGCATGTTCACCGACCGGCAGTTCAAACGGCAGAACCTGGCCGAACAGAAGCGGCCCCTCCAGCATAAGATAGAGCTCTATTTCAACGCCCCCTATCCGCAGATAGATTCGCTGGTACTGGACGGCATCGACTCCTCGCGTATCATAACGGAGTATGTCACTCCCGGCCGGGATACCATCAACCTGTGGCTCGACGTTCCGGGGGAGGAGCTGCCCGATACCATTACCGGACGAATTACCTACCTCAAGCACGACAGCCTCAATCAGCTCGTACCGAATACCGACAAGCTGAAACTGTTCTGGAAATACATCGAAACGAAAGAGGAGGAGCGTGCCAGAGAGAAGGAGGAGAAGGAACGCGAACGGGCCGAACGCGAGGGAGAGACCTATACGCCGCCCGAAAAGCCCAATCCGTTCAAGTACAACCTCAGCGCCCGCGGGGAGATAAATCCCGAGGACAACGTGACGATAAGTTTCGATTATCCGCTCGTGGAGATGGACAGCAGCCGTATCTCGCTCGTGCGTTTCGGTGAGGGAGAGGATATGTACCGGGTGAGGTACGAACTGCGGCGCGATTCGGTGGATATCCGCAAGTGGATGCTTTCGGCCCAGTGGATTCCGGAGCAGAAATATCAGCTCGTCATCCCCGACAGCGTCTTCCTCGACGTGGCCGGACAGCGTAACGACTCGATAAAGGCCGATTTCTCGATACTGTCGCCCGACAAGTTCGGCACGCTGACGGTGAACGTGAAGGGACAGACCGACTCCAGCCGGTATATTCTTCAGCTGTTGAACGACAAGAATTCCGTCCTGCAGGAGAAGCGGGATGCCGTGACGGGCAAATACATCTTCCGCTACGTGAATCCGGGTGACGTGAAGCTGCGCGTCATAGACGATGTGAACGGTAACGGACAGTGGGATACGGGCGACCTGATTCTCCGCAAACAGCCGGAGCGGGTGGAGATATACATTCCCGAATCGGGAAACGAAATGATAGCCATGAAGGCCAACTGGGACATAGAGATAACGGTGGATATGGCCGACCTGTTCAAACCGGTGGACATCATGGATATACGCGAACAGTTGCGCAAGCAGGAACTGCTGCGTGCCCAGCGCCTTATCGAGGAACGTATCAAGAAGGCCCAGCAGCAGCAACAACAGCAGCAGCACACGCAGCACTTATGTTTGCAGGAAAGATACCTTCACAGGATGCTTACAGCATTGCAGCAGACGGAAGCGTTTCTAAGACAAAGGCAGAGGCTTCTAAGTTAAACAATGTACTTGTAGCTGCCTATGGTGCAGGTGGTTCATACACAGCAATTGTACTCAGCAGGTAATGAGAATATGGGCAAAGGCTCATGGCAATGAGTAACATTTCTTATAAAAGAAAGGACACACAGATATGAAAGTAGCATTAGTTACAGGGGCTTCCCGCGGTATTGGAAAGGCTTGTGCTATACGTCTGGCAAAAGACGGATATGCCGTAGTCATCAATTACAGCCATTCAGAGGAACAGGCACAGAAGGTTCTTGATGAAATCGTGGCAGCAGGCGGAACAGCCATAACATATAAAGCAGATGTTTCAGACTTAATCAGGTTAAGCAGATGGTTAAAGATGTAAGCAAGGAGCTTGGCGGAATAGATGTACTCGTAAACAACGCAGGAATTGTAAGAGATGAGTATCTTCTCATGCTCAACAAGGATACACTTGATACATGCATGGACTTGAATGTTAAGGGTTACTTCTACTGCGCACAGCAGGCAGTACTTAAAATGTTCAGAAAGAAGAGCGGTGTCATCATCAACATGTCATCAGTCAGCTCGAAATTCGCACTTCCGGGACAGTCTGTATACAGTGCAACAAAGGGTGCTGTTAATTCAATGACACAGACAATGGCTAAGGAGCTTGCAGGTTACGGAATCCGTGTAAATGCAGTAGCACCGGGATTTATAGAGACAGAGATGCTGGATGCAATTCCAGAAGAGAAGAAGAAAGAGTATTTAGACGCAATCCCAATGCATAAGTTAGGAAAGGCAGAAGATGTTGCAAATGTTGTATCATCACTTTGCTCAGACGCATTTTCATATGTAACAGGTCAGGTTATCGTGCTTGATGGAGGATTATCATTATGATGAACATATTTGAGATTAATAAAAGAATCGGACAGCGCCCACCTTTCCAGATGATTGAGAAGGTGTTAGAGCTTGAGCCTAATGTAAGTGCCAGAGGTATTAAAAATGTATCAATTAATGAACCATATTTTATGGGACATTTTCCTGACGCTCCTATAATGCCGGGCGTACTTATAATTGAAAGCTGCGCCCAGCTCTGTTCACTTGTAATCGATGATGGTGGAAAGAGCAGGAAGAGGGCAAGTTATATGTGCTTCTTAAAGTAGACGGATTCAAGTTTGTAAAGCCTGTAATTCCAGGAGATACACTTGATATTACAGTTACAGCTACAAGAATTAATAAGGTTCTTGCAGTATTTGATGCGGTAGTTAAGGTAGATGACAATGTGTACGCAAAGGGAAGCATGACATTTACAACAGTAGACCGCAAGGATATATATGGAACGGAGGATTAAAGTAATGGGAAAGATAGCAGTATTATTTTCAGGTCAGGGTGCACAGTATGTAGGAATGGGCAAAGACCTATACGATTCAGATTCTGATGCAAAGAAATTATATGATTTGGGGGAGTCGCTCCGCCCGGGAACAGTTAAGGTGTGCTTTGAAGGAGAAGGCGAGGAGCTTACCAAGACAGAGAATACACAGCCGGCACTTTTCCTTACAGACCTTGCATTTGCCAATGCGCTTAAGGATGCTGGAATTAAGGCTGACGCTGTAGCAGGATTTTCACTTGGAGAGATTCCTGCACTTGCATACGCAGGAGTTTTATCGACAGAGGACGCATTTAAACTGGTAGTTATCAGAGGAACCAAGATGGGTGAGCTTTCTACAAAGTATGCAGGCGGAATGGCAGCAGCACTTAAGCTTGCTCCAGAAGTTGTTGAAGAGACTTGTAAGGAATTCAAGGAAATCTGGCCGGTTAATTACAATTGTCCGGGACAGATTTCATGTGCAGGAAGTGCTGACGAGATAGATGAATTCTGTGCTGCAATCAAAGAAAAAGGCGGCAGGGCAGTTAAGCTTGCGGTAAGCGGAGCGTTCCATACACCTTATATGAAGGATGCAAGCGAGGAGCTTGAGAAGGCACTTAAGACAATGACAATTAATGCTCCACAGACAGAGATATATGCCAACAGAACAGGAAAGCCTTATCCACAGGATACAGCACAGATTATAGAAACAATAGCACTTCAGGCTTCTTCAAGTGTAAGGTTTGAGGACACATTAAAGAATATGTGGGCTGACGGAATAGACACATTTATCGAGGTAGGAGCAGGAAAGACACTTACAGGATTTGTTAAGAAGACACTTCCAGAAGCAAAGATGTACACAGTTACAACAGTTGATGCGTTGAATGAGGCAATTGAGAACATCAAGGCAGGAGAATAATAATGATAGTCAAATGTAACAAATGTAAAGAAGAAATCAATAAAGAGGATTTGGAGAAGGAATTACTACATATGCCCGTTATGCGGGAAGCTAAAC
>ENA-OQDW01000667-OQDW01000667.1-human-gut-metagenome-genome-assembly--contig:-NODE-667-length-13848-cov-1.935427_pt1 | contig 13848 bp, 23 predicted proteins | sample MGYA00242784_ERZ504613 | MGnify/ENA primary metagenome ERZ504613 (study PRJEB26092, sample SAMD00036330) | human gut metagenome | host: Homo sapiens | study: EMG produced TPA metagenomics assembly of... | reverse complement strand
ATTATTAAAGGCGTACAAGTGCTAACAGTAAGATATATTAGTCTATTTTTAAGCATTTTCTTTGTTATCTGCTTTAACTGTCCTATATTTGTGGTGCATAATCAAAATCTTCTTTTATTTTTATGAAGTATATAGATGACATTAACCTATTTAAATCAAATAAGGATTTCGTTTGCAGAAATTGACATGACAGGATCATTAGGCCGTATTTACCACTACCCGCAACGAATGGAAGGATGCTTGTTCCTTCTGTGCCTGCGAGGTGAATGTGACATAACGATCCATCTGTCTGAACACAAGATACAAAAGAACGACATTGTCACTATTTTGCCAGAAACCTTTGTACATGTCCACCGGCAAAGTCCCGACTGCCGTCTGTACCTGATAGGGTTCAACAAAGAGTTGCTGAATGGAATAAACCTCTTCAATTCCACCATGAACTATCTTTCAGCCCTGATTGACACGCCCATTATTCCTCTGCGTCCCGAAATAACCGAGTTGTTTCAAGACTATTTTATGTTGCTGATAAAAAATGAAACGTATGGGAGCCAAGCCCAATAAAGACTTAATCAGCACCATGCTGCTCACTATATTGCATGGTGTAGGCAGCATTCATCAGAACACCAATGTAACCACACGTACTTCAATCGTGGAGAAGAAATTGTAAAACGTCTGGTCCAATATATCATCAAACATTATACGAAAGAACGGAGTGTAGCTTTTTATGCCGATCTGCTTCATATATCCCCTCAGCACCTCAGCACTACTGTCAATAAGATTACGGGAAAAACTGTTACAGATATCATCGCCAAACTAGTGATAACAGATGCGGAAGCCAAACTAAAATCCACCGATCTTACTATTCAGGAGATAGCCTATTCACTTAATTTCCCAGATATCTCATTCTTTGGGAAATATTTTAAAAGATATACAGGAATGTCACCGAAACAGTATAGGGAAAACGGATAGTGAAAACAGACTCAGCCCACGTTAGTACGTGTAAGGTCATACATCAGTACGTATAAGCCTACATATACTAACGTATAAGCTTATACATACTAACGTATAAAAACACATGTCCAAAGTCTCTTACACCATAAAAGTTATAAGTTTTTCGGCTTATAAATAGCGTTCCACCAAGTCGCATCGTCCTGCAACCATTTGGCAAACCAGGCAAAGATTGTATTCTGCCACTGGATCCTCTTGCCATAGTCTACAATATGATGATCTTGCCCCGTTACCGCCACAAAAGCTGTTTCGCGTCCCAGCAATTTCAGTGCTGTAAACATCTGAATACTCTCTCCCACCGGTACATTCACATCCGCATCACCATGCAGGAACAGCAAAGGCGTATGTATCTTGTCCGCATTGAACAACGGGCTTTGTTTTACAAAAAGATCAGGATTGCTCCACGGATAACTATCCGCCATGGAAACTTCACTATACGAATATCCCCAATATCCTTCCCCCCAATAACTGGTATGGTCACTGATACCGGCATGAGAGATGGCCGCTGCAAAAATATCGGTCTGTGTTTGCAGGTATTGTGTCATAAAGCCGCCATAGGACGCACCTATACAGCCTATTTTCTTGTCATTGACAAAAGCATGTTCTTTACAAAACAGCTTTGTACCTTCTATAATATCCTGTGCCACCCCTTCCCCGGCTGTATTGACGTGGCGGGCAGAGAATTCCTGTCCGAAACCGGTAGCACCGCTAGGTTCTATCACATACACCACATAGCCCAATGCCGCGTATGCATGATGCGGATAACGGCTTTCAAAATTACGGCTGACCGGACTGCACCCACCATAATAATTCACAATCATAGGATATTTCCGGTTAGCGTCAAAATGAGGCGGCAGGTAATAACGGCCGTAAATGGTATCACCACGCGAATTGGTAAAACTCCAAGCCTTGCATTCGCCCAGCTCCACATCTTTCAAGATGTCCTTACTTAAGTCTTCCAACAAAGATGATTTCATCTTTTTGGTATTCATGGTGTACAAACGGTCGGAATTTGAGGCGCTTTGTCCATAATAGGCCATAACCGGAGCATTTTGCGCCAATGAGAATGAATTGACCAAATCTTCTGAAACCTCCAGTTGCAGAATTTTCCCATCAGCGGGATTCATCCGGTACAAACTGTAACAGTCACGGTTCTCGGCCGTGAAATATATTTGCCCGTCGACCTTATTCCACACGGCACGCTGTACGCTGGGATTAAAATCTTTCGTCAGCGGAGTGACCCTCTTATCAGCTATATTCAGCAAATAAAGCTGACCGTCCGTCATACTCGGAGTCTGCCCCTCCTTTACATTTTTCCCTATTCCACCCAGCGATTCAGGCGAGCCGGATACCAATACCTGCGTTCCGTCAGGTGAAAAACGGGCTCCACTGATAAAACCATCTTTATCTATCAGCAATTCCGCCTGTAAAGTCTGCATATCCAACCGATATAGTGAGAATAAAGTAGTAGGACGCTTGGTCAGACGGCTCTGACTGGTCATCATCAAAAGATACCGGCCGTCATTGGAAATATCGGCAGCCCAGACATTGTGATAACCGAAAGTCAGTGGCTGCAACAAACCGGTCTTCAAATCATATTTAGCCAGATAAGAACGGTTACGCCACCCCGGCTGGCGATCATCCGGTTCCAGGACCTCATAAATTTCTTTACGTTCTTTCGGACCTTCCTGGGTCATGGTGAAAAGCAGGTAGTCTTCCGTAGGTGCGAACTGGAAATACCCGTCAGGTAATTTATTCACCAGCACGGCCTCCACTCCGGTAAGTGGATCCACAACTATCAGCTGCCTGCCATCCACTCCTGTACGGGTATAATAATAACGGTTAGAACGAGGCATCCATTGCATATTCTCAGTAGCTCCGCCAAAACCTTACCGCTGGCAAGTTCAGTAATACGCGTACTGCCGGCCGACCGGCCACCTACACAAGTCGTACGATAATTAGTAATCAGATATCTGCCATCAGGAGAAAGTCCTACTCCGGCAAAACGAGTTCCATGCAACACATCCGCCAAAGTATATAGCTTTTTGTTATCTTGCTTAAGTGAAATGCTTCCCTCTTGATCCGTATCCACACTCACTTTCAAGGAATCTGTTTTCCCTGTTTCAGAAAGATATTTAACAACTACAGAATGGGTGGCCGGCTCCAAAGCGAGTTCAGTCCCTTCCTGCTTTTTCCCATCTACATAAAGTTGGTATTTTTCCAGACCGTCAATCTTCAACTTGGCCGTAGCATAACGAGTATTCTCCAACACAAAGCCCACCATGTGCAAGGCATATCCCGAGTCACTTCCTGGCAAAACTCCGCCTGTAAATAAAGTTCCCTGCTGCAATACGTCCACAGAAAGATGAGTATCTAACAGACGTCCGGATACAAAAGTCTTTGAATTCACATCCACGCTGTCTACCTGAAAAGGAGCCTGTACAATGTAGGGTCCGGCATAACGGAAAGTAGTAATGTCAATCGTTTCAGCACCTGCCATCACAGCCCAGGCAAGAGCACAAGACAATAAGATTTGTTTCTTCATATTTCTAACAATTTGTGTTACACAAAGATACGAAATATAAAAGAAACAAAAACCTTTTTCTACGAATTTCAATGCTTCCTACAACATATTATTTCACCTCTCCCGGCAGATAGCGCAACTGCAAATACTGTTCTCCCGGTTTCAGATACCCCCCTTCGAACATTTCTTTCCTGATCCGGTAAACTGCCACCCTTTTCAATAAGTAATTTTCTACCTTCATCGGCTGCTTTTTACACCAAGAAAGCACTTTCAGACTTCCATCGGCATGAACATCCGCATAGACTTTTACCGTTCTTATCGGAGTCCCGTCCGCTATCTTACGTCCTCTTTTATAATCCACCCACAAAATAGCTTTCGCTTTTTCCCCCTCACATGTCCCAGCATACTTATCCGTTTCGGATGCGGTGGAAGGTGAAGAAGTTCCCTTACAACCTACAACCGCACATAAAATCAAAAGATATAAAATATAGCCCCCTCGTATTTTCATATCAATCGGATTAGTCTTTTATCTCTTCTATAGGAGTAATATCCTCTATTTCAGGCATACCCGGTTCTTTCTTCTGACGGAAGCGGATGATGTTTATCAAATCGGACAGTCCGTATACAATGCTGCTCACTCCCAGAATGATGAATGGAACAGCCGCCGCCGTAAATGGATTAAATAATACCACAATACCTGCAATCAGCACCAACACAGGTATCACAAAGAAACCTCCCGGTACCACCGTCCAACTACGCGCAGCAGACAAATTCACAATCTGACTGATTCCCGCCAGTACCAAAACAGCACCCAGCACATACATCAGAATACCGACAAAAATGCCGGCATAATCATCAACCATAATCCGAACAAAAGGCTACCAAAGCCCGGCAATAGGGAAACTGCTGCCATCCTGCTTGCCACGAATCAAATACCCAAATACAGAAAAGAGTCCCGGTACTAGAAACAGGACACCGATTGTAATAACCAGATAAAGAATGGCAGCTTCAGGCCATGCCACCAGCAACACACCGATGACCAATGCACAGATACATCTGATTATAGAATAATTCATTGTTTTCATATTCAATCATGTCTAATTGGTTAATGAAGCGAATATACTGATTATTTCTGAGAAGACAGATGCAAAATGGATATTAATTTTTCAGACAGAAGAACAAAAGAAGAAAGCCGGAACAGATTTTCCTGTCATAAGCTTAGAACTACATTCTATTGTTCTATAGACTTTAGCAAACAGAATGTTATACCGACTATTCCAATCTATTCTTTCGTACCCATGCCTGAAGATCATCCTTTTGTCTTATGACAAATCACTCTATCTGTTCTGTTTCAGGCAGACTTTGTTCATTCTCGTCCTCATCGATCAAAATAGCCCAAAAAAGCCACCATAACAGCAATCCTGCCAACAACACGGCACCTATCCTTATCCAAAGTTTACGTTTCATACACTTCATTTTAATGATTTATTAACTGATGTATTAAAACCATTCCGCCACCCGAAATGTTCATTTATAAAACCAATTTAAAGTAATAAGATTATGAATAATGGAAAATTCTTTGCCGGACTGGCACTAGGAGCGCTGGTCGGCAGTGCATTAAGTTGTTTTGCGCACAGCAACAGAGGCCGCAAATTGAGAAGAGACGTGTATGATGCCATTCAGGACTTACAAGAAGATGCAAAAGACCTGGCTCATCATGCAAAACATAAAGCAGAACAAGTAAGCAGTGAAGTAGCCGGAAAAGTAGGTGAGAAAGTGGAAGAAGTGAAAGGGAAAATACACGAGGCTGCAAATAAATAAAAAAAAGTAAGTTTTTCTTTGGAGTTTAAAACAAAACGCTTACATTTGCCCCAAAATAAAAACAGATTTTATGAATAGAATCATGGTAAATACATATTGGTGGCGTTTCTTACAACTAAACAAGTCGTAAGGGAACCAGACCATGTATATATACCTGACATTCTAATAAGGATATTCAAACTGAAGGCCTGTCGTACTTACGACAGGTCTTTTTTCGTTAGTGCAATTAACAATCAAAATTTAATATAGAACGACAATGAAAACTTATCAGGTAAACAAAGAAGGTTATTATGGCGAATTTGGCGGGGCCTATATTCCCGAAATCCTTCATCGCTGTGTGGAAGAGTTAAAAAATGCCTATTCCAAAGTATTGGAAAGTGAAGGATTCAAAAAAGAATTCCACCAGTTACTACACGACTATGTGGGACGCCCTTCACCTCTATACCTGGCAAACCGGCTAAGCGAACAATACGGTTGTAAAATCTACCTGAAACGTGAAGATTTGAACCACACCGGAGCACACAAAATCAACAATGCCATCGGCAGGTGTTACTGGCAAAACGTATGGGGAAAAAACGTATCATTGCAGAAACCGGAGCTGGACAGCATGGTGTGGCCACCGCCACGGTATGCGCTTTGATGAACATGCAATGCATTGTTTACATGGGCAAGACCGATGTAGAACGCCAGCATATCAATGTAGAAAAGATGAAAATGCTGGGAGCCGAAGTCCGCCCGGTCACTTCCGGCAACATGACACTGAAAGATGCTACAAACGAAGCCATCCGCGATTGGTGTTGCCACCCTGCAGATACTTACTATGTCATCGGCTCTACGTAGGCCCTCATCCCTACCCTGATATGGTGGCACGTCTGCAATCCGTTATCAGCGAAGAAATCAAAAAGCAGCTGAAAGAACAGGAAGGAAGGGAATATCCCGATTACTTGATGGCTTGTGTAGGAGGAGGAAGCAATGCGGCAGGAACCATTTATCACTATATAGATGATGAACGTGTGCAGATTGTCCTGGCCGAAGCAGGAGGCAAAGGCATAGACACCGGTTTCTCGGCCGCTACCATCCAACTGGGGAAAATGGGAATTATCCACGGAGCAAAGACCTTGGTTATCCAAAACGAGGACGGACAAATAGAGGAACCTTACTCCATCTCTGCCGGTCTGGATTATCCGGCATAGGCCCATGCATGCCAATCTAGCCAAACAGCAACGCGCTTTGGTACTCGCCATAAACGATGATGAAGCCATCCGTGCCGCATTTGAACTGACCCGGCTGGAAGGTATTATTCCTGCATTGGAATCGGCTCATGCATTGGGAGCACTGGACAAAATGAGATTCAAGCCAACGGATATAGTGTTCTCACCGTATCAGGACGCGGAGATAAGGATATTGAAACCTACTTGAAAGAATCCAGCACAAGGCCTCCTTGCAATAACACATAGAAACCCACGAGAGTAAAAATCTTATACGGACAACTATAAACAGAAAAGAAACAATGAAAACTTTTACCTATACCACCCGATACAAAACCATACTGGGTGACCTACATACACCGGTCAGTACTTATCTGAAAGTACGCGACATTTTCCCACAGAGTGCGCTGATGGAAAGTTCCGACTATCATGGAAGTGAGAACAACCGTTCTTTCATCGGACTGAATCCTGTAGCCAGCATCGGAATCAACCATGGTATAGCCACTGCCACCTACCCTGACGGCAGCATGGAAGAACATCCCATCACCGAACATTTCCGGGCAGACCATGCGATCTCCGATTTCTGAATCGTTTCAAGGTAAGCGGAGAATACAACAACTACTGCGGACTGTATGGTTATACCACGTTCAATGCCGTACGCTACTTCGAACATATCAATGTAAAAGACAGCCGTGACCCTAAGAACGATGCTCCGGATATGTTGTATATCTTATATAAATACCTGATCGTCTTCAATGACTTCCGCAATGAAATGTTATTACTGGAAATGTTGCAGGACGGTGAGGACAGCCATCTGGATTATGTGGAAAAAGCAATCCACAACCGTAACTATATCACTTACGACTTCCGTGCCGTGGGCGAAACTACCAGCACCCTGACCGATGAAGAGCATAAGGCGAACATCCGCAAAGGCATTGCCCACTGTATGCGCGGTGATGTTTTCCAAATCGTCCTTTCACGCCGTTTTATCCAACGTTACGAAGGAGATGATTTCAAACTTTACCGTGCTTTACGCAGCATCAACCCGTCCCCCTACTTATTTTACTTCGATTTCGGAGGCTTCCGTATTTTCGGTTCCTCTCCCGAAACCCATTGTAAAATAGAAAACGGGCGTGCCACCATCGACCCTATCGCCGGAACCACCCGCCGCAACGGAGACAAGAAAATAGATGCTGAACTCACCGCCAACCTATTGGCTGATCCCAAAGAAAATGCAGAACACGTAATGCTGGTAGATCTGGCACGCAATGACTTGAGCCGCAATTGTCACGATGTACAAGTAGAATTTTACAAAGAAGCTCAATATTACAGCCACGTCATTCATCTGGTAAGCCGGGTCAGTGGCGAACTGAACCCCAAAGCCAATCCCATCAAAGCATTTATTGATACTTTCCCGGCCGGAACTCTGAGTGGCGCTCCGAAGGTAAAAGCCATGCAACTGATCAGCGAATACGAACCTCACAGCCGTGGAGCCTATGGAGGTTGCATCGGATTATCGGGCTGAACGGCACATTGAACCAAGCTATTACCATTCGTACATTCGTCAGCCGCAACAACGAACTATGGTTTCAACCGGTGGCGGCATCGTAGCTAAGAGCAATGAAGAGTACGAGTTACAAGAAGTAAACAACAAACTGGGAGCACTTAAAAAAAGCAATCATCCTGGCAGAACAAATGTAAAAACGAATCATCATGAAAACAGTAATTATAGACAACTATGACTCATTTACCTACAACTTGAGTCATTTGGTAAAAGAACTGGGAGCCGAAGTTACCGTATTACGTAACGATGCTTTCCAACTGGAAGAATTGGAAAAATTCGATAAAATCATTCTTTCACCGGTCCCGGTATTCCATCAGAAGCAGCCGTGCTGCTCGAAGTAATTAAAAGATATGCCGGCAAGAAACCGATTCTGGGTGTATGCTTGGGAGAACAGGCCATAGGAGAAGCTTTTGGCGGCAAACTGACCAATCTGAGCGAAGTATTTCATGGCGTACAGACCCCCATCTCAATTAAAAAGAATCAATTAAAAGACAAAGGAGAGAAAACCGATTACATTTTCAACGGACTGCCGGATGAAGTGCCGGTAGGACGTTATCACTCATGGGTGGTAGATACGGACGGTTTCCCTGAGTGCCTTGAAATAACCGCAGTAAGCCGGGAAGGTCTCGTTATGGCATTGAAACATAAAGAATACGATATCCACGGCATCCAGTTTCATCCCGAATCCGTACTAACCCCCGATGGTAAAACCATGATAGCCAACTTTCTAAACGCATAAACCAAACCGTACATAATAAATATGAAAGCTATATTATCCCGCCTCTTCAATCACGAGGAACTGACCCGAAAAGAAGCAAAGAATTTGCTGCTCAACATAACCCGGGGAATGTATAACGACGCACAGATAGCCGCCCTGCTGACCGTTTTCCAAATGCGCGGCATCAAAGTAGAAGAATTGATAGGTTTCCGTGAAGCATTGCTCACCACCCGCATACCTATAGATTTTTCCGCTTACAGCCCTATTGACATTGTGGGTACAGGCGGTGATGGAAAAAATACCTTCAACATCTCTACTTGCGCCTGCTTCATTGTAGCGGGAGCCGGATATCATGTTGCCAAACATGGCAACTATGGCGCGACTTCCGTCAGCGGAGCCAGCAATGTCATCGAACAACACGGCGTAAAATTCACTAATAATCCGGATAAGCTGACCCGTTCTATGGAAGAATGTGGAATGGTCTATATGCATGCCCAGTTGTTCAATCCTGCCATGAAAAGTGTAGGCCCTGTCCGCAAAGCACTGCAAGTACGTACCATATTCAACCTGCTAGGTCCGCTGGTTAATCCATGTCTTCCGGCTTACCAACTTCTAGGAGTCGCCGATCTGCCGCAAATGCGCCTTTATACCAACGTGTTCCAAAAACTGGGCATTGGCTTTGCCGTAGTAAACAACCTGGACGGTTACGACGAAATCTCACTGACCGATGAATTCAAAGTGATGACCAATCGCTACGAAACCATCTACAAGCCATCCGAACTAGGCTTCTCTCTCGCCAGACAAGAAGAGCTTTATGGTGGGAACACTCCCGAAGAAGCGTCGAAAATCTTCAATAACGTACTGGAGAACAAAGCCACCAAAGCCCAGACAGACTGTGTACTGATTAACGCTTCTTTTGCCATACAAGCCATGGAACCGGCCAAACCGATAGAAGAATGCGTGGCCATCGCCCGTGAATCATTGGAAAGCGGAAAAGCATTGAATACATTGAAAAAATTTGTGGAACTGAACAGTTGATTACACACCCAGTATTCCACTACCAAACGCCTCATACAATGACAGATATATTAACAGAAATCATCGCCTGCAAGCAGATCGAGATCGAACTGCAAAAGGCTGCCATCAGCAAAGAAATGCTGATAAACAATTGTAACGAACCCATGCCACGTATCAGTATGCGTGCCAGTCTTGCCTCTTCTCCTTACGGCATCATCTCCGAGTTCAAGCGTCGCTCCCCCTCCAAAGGATGGATAAAAGAAGACGCACAGGCAGATACTATTCCTCCCGCTTACGAGGCGGCCGGAGCCTCCGCACTTTCCATCCTCACCGATGAAAAATACTTCGGCGGCACTCTGAAAGATATCCGTTCGGCACGCCCCCACGTGCAACTTCCCATTCTAAGGAAAGATTTCATTATAGATGAATACCAACTTTATCAGGCACGCATCGTAGGAGCGGACGCTATCCTTCTTATAGCCGCCGCTTTGAAGAAAGAGCAATGCAAAGCCCTAGCCCTCAAAGCCCATGAACTGGAACTGGAAGTCCTGCTGGAAATCCACAACGAGCAAGAACTGGAATATATAGACGAGAACATTGACATGGTAGGAGTCAACAACCGTAATCTGGGAAGCTTCCACACAGAGGTGGAAAACTCTTTCCGCCTGGCGGAAAAACTACCCGAAGAAATGCTCCGGATCTCTGAAAGCGGCATCTCCAGCCCCGAAACAGTTAAACAACTCCGAGCTGCCGGCTTCCGAGGCTTCCTGATAGGGGAAAACTTTATGAAAACACCCGCACCTGGAGAAGCCTTAAAAGAATTTATAACCAAACTAGAGAAATGTTAGGATGCAACAACAATGATTATCAAGGTATGCGGTATGCGCGAGCCCGAAAACATACGCGCCATAGAGCAAGCCGGAGCAGACTGGATGGGATTCATCTTCTTCCCCCAGTCTGTCCGCCACGTATCACATCGTCCGGAATACCTGCCGGAACAATGCCGCCGGATCGGAGTCTTCGTCAACGAAAGCAGCGAAAACATCCTGCTGAAAGCACAGGAATTCGGTCTGCACCATATCCAGTTGCATGGCAGGGAAACACCGGAACAATGCCGCAAATTAAAAGCCGCCGGATTAGGAATCATTAAGGTGTTTTCCATTGCACGGGAAATTGACCTGCGACCCGTCGGCTGTTATGAGGCATTTGCGATTACTTTCTTTTCGACACTGCCTGTTCCGGATATGGCGGTTCCGGCAAAACTTTCAACTGGAATATCCTGCAAGCCTATCGGGGAAAAACGCCTTTCCTGCTGAGTGGCGGCCTCCGTCCCGGCAGCCTTTCCTCTCTGTTGCAGTTCAAACATGAACAGTGGGCAGGCATCGACTGAACAGCGGATTCGAGACTGCTCCGGCTCTGAAAGACGCCGCCGCCGTCCACACATTTATAAACCAATTAAAACAAAAATACAATGAACAGAATCAACCAGTTATTCAGTATCAAGCAAAAAGACATCCTCTCTATTTATTTTTGCGCAGGCTTTCCTACTTTAGAAGGTACGGCAAGCACCATCAAAGTCCTGGAAAAAAAAGGGATTAACATGATTGAAATCGGCATTCCTTTCAGTGACCCGATGGCTGACGGTCCCGTTATCCAGCACGCCGCCACCCGCGCCTTGAAAAACGGCATGACACTGAAACTTCTTTTCGACCAACTGAAAGATATCCGTAAAGAAGTACAGATTCCGCTGGTGTTGATGGGATATCTCAATCCCATCATGCAATATGGATTCAAGGATTTCTGCCGCACTTGCCGGGAGACGGGAATCGACGGGGTGATTATCCCCGACTTGCCTTTCAAAGATTATATGGAGGAATATCGTTCCATAGCCGAGGAACAGGATGTGAGAATCATCATGCTCATCACTCCGGAAACCAGCGAAGAACGTATCCGCCTGATTGATGAACACACCGACGGTTTTATCTATATGGTATCTTCCGCCGCTATCACCGGTGCTCAAAAAGATTTCAACGCACAGAAACAAGCCTATTTCCAACGCATCGCCGACATGAATTTACGCAATCCCCGCATGATAGGTTTCGGAATTTCCAATAAACAAACCTTCGAAACCGCATCCGCTCATGCCGCAGGAGCCATCATCGGCAGTAAATTCGTGACCTTATTGGACGAGGAAAACGGGAATGCGGAAAAAGCGGCAGACAAGCTGCTGGAAGCTTTGAAAAACTGATCTTCCACAACCCGTAAACGCAGACGCAGACGCAGCAGACGCAGGCCCTTTTTTCTCACACACGTGCGCGTACATTATATATGTAAATGTGTATCTATTTTTAATAACCTGTTTTAACTGTCATCAGAGAGGGAGGTCAAAACGAAGATGAACGCTCTGAAAAAGATACAGATTGTAACTGAACAACATAAAAAAGTTGTATCCTTATTCAAATGTAGAGTGAATACGACTCTTTTATTGTCGGTTGAAAGTACAAGTTTCAGATTCAAAGTTCATTTTCTCTAAAATAGGGTCTTCCACCTTACGGTAGTTTATTCTATTTCCCCACCTTGTATTATACGCGCACGTGTGTGAGAAAAAAGGGCCTGCGTCTGCTGCGTCTGCATCTGCGTTTACGGCATTCACTCATAATGCCCTCCTCTTCAAAGCTCACCTGAAAGGCCAGTACGATGAAGGTGAAAGATACAGTACCTTGCAGGCATAAGATTATATATCTTACAAGCATAAGATATATAATCTTACACGTAATCTTTCCATATCTTCCACCCACCCTATCCGGGAAAACCAGCCTCGGTCCATAGAGAAAACATTTTGTTATTTTTCCCTCTTATTTTGTCATACTTATACATAATTACTATCTTTGTGCCAAAATTAAACAAGAGAAGCGCATGATACAGAGTGAATATCCTTCCGTTTTGCTAATATACACAGGCGGTACGATCGGCATGATTGAAAATCCTGAGACAGGTGCACTAGAAGCCTTTAATTTCGACCAGTTACAAGACAATGTCCCCGAATTGAAGCGGTTCAACTATCGCATCTCCTCTTACCAATTCAATCCCCCCATTGACTCTTCGGATATGGAACCTGCCTTGTGGGCCAAGTTAGTCAAGATCATCAAATACAATTATGATAATTTTGACGGGTTCGTCATTCTGCACGGTACAGACACCATGGCATACACCGCTTCAGCGCTCAGCTTCATGCTGGAAAACCTGAGCAAGCCGGTTATCCTGACTGGCAGCCAGCTGCCCATCGGCATGTTGCGCACCGATGGAAAGGAAAATCTGATCACTTCCATAGAAATAGCCGCTGCCAAACATCCGAACGGCACTGCTATTGTACCCGAAGTATGCATCTTCTTCGAAAACCATCTGTTGCGCGGAAACCGTACCACAAAAATAAATGCGGAGAATTTCAATGCGTTCCGTTCATACAATTTCCCTTCGCTGGCGACAGCAGGCATCCACATAAAATATGAATATGACCGTATTCACAAAGCCGATCCCAATCTGCCATTAAAACCACACTATCTTTATGATACCAATGTAATTATACTGACCCTTTTCCCGGGCATCCAGGAAAACATGATCAGCAATATCCTGCATACACCGGGATTACGCGCAGTGGTATTAAAAACCTACGGTTCGGGCAACGCTCCGCAAAGCATGGTTCATCGAACTTCTAAGGGATGCCACTTCACGGGGAATCATCATTGTCAACATCTCCCAATGCTCTACCGGAACAGTGGAAATGGGAAGATATGAAACCGGAACTCCATCTGCTGGACGCAGGGGTCATCAGCGGCTACGACAGTACGGTGGAATCCGTTCTAACCAAACTGATGTTCCTTTTGGGACACGGAAAAAGTGAAAGAGAAATACGTTACCAAATGAAGTATTCCAGTAGCCGGAGAGTTTACGAAATCATAATTTATTGCGTTCCAAATTATTATCCGGC
>ENA-OQDW01000663-OQDW01000663.1-human-gut-metagenome-genome-assembly--contig:-NODE-663-length-13912-cov-1.580413_pt1 | contig 13912 bp, 21 predicted proteins | sample MGYA00242784_ERZ504613 | MGnify/ENA primary metagenome ERZ504613 (study PRJEB26092, sample SAMD00036330) | human gut metagenome | host: Homo sapiens | study: EMG produced TPA metagenomics assembly of... | reverse complement strand
CATCTTGTCACTGTCAAACCACACATTCAGATAGTCAAAGTTACTTCGTAAATAAAATCAACATGTTTCAGCTCGGCATATTTGCGGAAAGTGGCACAAATATTATCCATATAGGAATTCAGCTCATATTCAGATATATAAAGGGTGAGGAGTAGACGTCCACCCGTTCGAAATTTATCAGGTTGGTCGTTAGCTGAAGTAATGCATTCACATTCTTAAGGGCCGTGTTCATATGCGGCAATGCCTGTTCATTCACCATACGGTTTTCTATGGCTTCCTCCAGCGGAGCCTTTATTAATGTGAGCGGAGTACGTATATCATGGGCCGTATTAATGAAAAAACGGGTCTTTTCATCCGAAACCTTCTTCTGTTTGTGCAGTGTAATGATACGGAATATGACAGCCATAACCAGCACCAACAGAATTGCATAGCCGGCCATAGCCATACACTGGCCCATGCCGGAGGCGTTATGACAATCTGAATGTTCCGTGTCTCATAGGTCTTGTACTTCTCCTCATTGGATATGGCACGAATCTGCAATGTGTAACTGCCCGGAGGCAGGTTTCTTACAACAATCCGGTTGTCCAGGCTCGGGCGACTCCATTCTTTATGAAAACCGTCAATCTTCCATGAATAAAGGATGTTGGAAGGATAGTCATAATTAATGGAAACTACATCAAGGGAAAAAGAGTTTTGTCTGTAGGTCAGTTCCAGCCGGTCAGTTTCGTCAATGTCCTTTTCCAGCGGAGAACCCTCGTCGCCGGATAAACGGGATGATAGGCTATCATGAAATCGCGCAGTAACAGACGTGAGTAATGCGGCTCCGGTATCTGTATGTCTATCGGGAATCTGACAGCCCCGTTATTCCCACCAAAAACAAGTGTGTTTTTACTGTAGGTTGTGGCAGAGCGACATTAAAATTAACACTCATCAACCCTTGTTCCCGTGTCCAGTTGCGGAAGGTATGTTTTGAGGGAGAATAAATGGTTATTCCGTTTTCCGTGCCCATGAGGAGACTCCCGTCCTGACGCGGAAGAATTGTATAGATATTGTCGGAAATCAACGCACAGTTGTCTGTACGGTACTGGTGGATGAACTTCTTTTTGCCGATGTCATATACAAGCAATCCGGCTCCGCGAGTACCGATATACAGGACGTTGCCGTCTCTCTGGTACAAAGAGCATATATAGGGGGACTCAACAGGCAGGTTAACATACTGATAGTCTCCCGATTTCTTGTCAAGCCGGTAGAGCCCATTCTTGTGCCGATCCACATCTGTCGGACATTTTTTTCCAGAATGGTAGTGATGGAGCTTACTCCCGGATACAGACGCACACTTCCTGTTTCAAGATTGATACGCTTCAAATGATAATATCCGCCGGACCAGACATCACCGTCCGAATCTTTCTTGATGTCAAATATATATTGGTCGGGACGCACTCCCGCAATAGTGGCAGGGGCAATATGACCAATCTTAAATCCTTTCCTTTTTTCTATCTTGCAAATGCCTGACATAAAACCGCCGGCCCATATCACACCGGGAGAAACCTCACACAGCGTCAAAAAGATATGGTTCTCATTGTCCGGTACCGATTCAAAGGAACTGAGGAATGATTGCCATTCTTTGGTATCGGTCTGATAAAGGCTGATACCATTGCTGGTTGCAAACCAAAGGTCACCGTCACTGTCCTCCAGTACATCATGGACCTGATCGTTCACCAGTGAAAGGCTGTTGCCGATGGAGTGTCTTATCAAATCATTAACTTCCATAACGGTTGTTTCGGATGGTTGGATGCCGGTAGGATAATTGGGCAAGCCAGAATGCGTTCCTCCTCGTCCACATAAATATCATTTGATATTGTTTCCGTTCATTCCATTATAACTATTATAATCAGCTGTTATATAGGGCTCGCTCATACATGTGTTCACATCCAGTTTATATACACCTCTGCCACCCGTAGCTACCAGAAGTTCATGATCGTTCAGGGCGACAATCCGGTTTATCTCTACATTATTGGGTAATTGGCAAGGGATGATTTTTCCTGTCTTTCCCACGTCATATACAAGTATTCCCTCCTTATAGTTTCCCCACAAACAGTTGTTTTGAAACAGCATGGTAATAGAGTTCATGTACTGATGTGCGGATACTTTCCACAGCTTTGTCAGACATTCTGTTTAGCCTCCCCTTTTCTACCTCAGCATAGAACAGGCCGTTTACTGTACCGATAAAGAAATGGTTGTCATCCGTCTGTTCTATGGCGGCTATTTCACTATTGATCGGTGTCGGCATATGTAGAGTATTTCCGGTACGGATGTCATACCATGCGATGCTGTCTTTATAGCATAACCAAATACGGTCATTCTTGTCCAGATAACCGTAATTCAGAAATGCCTGTGACTTGTTTCTGACCAGCTCCGGATGTACATAAGCCAGTTCGAATTTATCATGTTGTGAATCATACTGGAAAACACGGCCTTTCTGACCGATTACCCACAGCACGTCCTTGCTGTCCATATAAAGCCAGTTCAAGGCAATCCGTGAGTCCAGCTTCATGCTGTCATCTGAGAAATTGTAATGCTTGATGCGCTTTCCGTCATAACGGTCTATCCCTTCCTGGGTTAGAAACCACATATACCCCCTTCGGTCTTTTTGGATATGATATATTTTCTGATTGCTCAGACCGTCTTCCAGTCCTATGTATTTATAAATTTGGCACCTGCTACAGAACTGCCGAGGAGAAGGACAGTAAAAAGAAAAATTCGTTTAATGCTCAAATAAGCTTTCATATTATTTTACATATTCAAAAACGTTTGCAAATTTATAAAATATTAGTTAAACCCCAACCTGGTAATCCACTTTATTTTATCAAAGACCGTTTCATCCATTTGACAATCATGGACTTCAGGCTGGTATTTGCCGGATGTGTCACGATTTGTAGGAAGAATAGCGCTTAAGCAACTAACAGCAGAATGTAAAAATAGACGCGGTTACCAAGTTATTACTTCAATTTTTGTCTTTTTTTCAAACCTCCTATGTCTAAGGAGATTATAAAAGTTTTCTAGAATAAAAAAGATTGATAATTCCACTGCTCGCACAACAGAAACATATGCGAATATAAATGAAGTGACAATTTACAATTCCATATCCAAGACAAAATTCAGGGAACAGGAAAAGGTTGAACGAAGGATAACCAGAAGTTTTACAGAAGGAAACAAAGAGAGCACTGCCGGAAATCTCTGTTCCTGACAATGTTAGAAATATTTGTAACAATTATAAGTCACCAATAATTCCGGTATAACCGATTATCTGAACCGCTGTATGGCGCATATTGTTGTTGAGATTGTATCATATAGTGATAAACGTCTGATTGTTCGTATAGAGCAAAAAGACATGGTGGGCAACATCCTTCTTACCAAAAAGGAGCTGATGGAACGTGCCCGTGAAATGTTCAAAGGTGAGATTCCTGATGACTGAAAACTGACTATTTCCGCTGTCAATTTTGACAGAAAGGACATTGATAATTTAACCATTAAAAGTATCAAGTCCAAAATGGAACGCTTGGGGTTGCGTAGCAAGCACCTGAGCAATTACACAGGTATTGACAAGTGAACGCTGTCCTTCTTGTTTGCCGGCGATAAGGAATTGACTAAATGGCACAAGGTTGCGTTCTACTATTTCTTTAAATTCTATGAGGTAGCCCGGTTCTAATATCGAAAAACTTCATAGAACTAAACAAAAGATAAGTAAGTTCCATTCCTTGAAAGATGAACATTTTTTCCTGTCCGACTTAATCTCTATCCAATATGAATGTGTCAAAACTAAAATGACCTCTCCGAAAAGTTACAGATTGTGACTACAAGACCTAAAAGAGCCGTATCAAACTCTGTTGTGAGAATGATACGACTCTTCTTTTTGCCTTTAAGGATGGTCAAGTTTTAGTCCAAAAGCTCATCTGAATTAAGAGAAAGTATCTATAAATAATTGTTAATCAATAATTTCAAAACAATAAGTCAAAAATATGCTTGTAACCTTTAAGAGCACACTCTAAAGGGGAAGAGTTAATATCTTGTTAGGGAGAAGCCATTATGTAAATGGAAAGTTTATAGCAAGCAATTTGTGTATTATACTTACACCGAAAAATAATCCCAAATATCCCATAAATGTTCAATTTTACAACATATATTTAAACGCTATAAGAAAACGGATTGTTAACGAACTTGCAGATGGTACGTCTAAACTTACTATTTCTGCGGATGATTTAATGAATTATTATGTAGAGTATTTCCACATAGACAAACAAAATGAGTTGGTTGAATATTACAATAAGACGATTGTACCTTTGCAGAATGAATTGAATAAGGAAAAAGAGAATTTTGATAATAGAGTCAATAATTTGGTATAGAGTTGCCGTTTGAACAGAACAATAATGTGGCAGGGGTTGTCTAACAACTTAGGAGGTTTCTGCCAAATCTGTTGGCAAGATTAAAGTAGATAGCTCCATTTTATTATATACCATTATAATGTGGTACAGATAACAGAAATTATTTCTGCAAACATACGTTTTATCCTATAATCAGAGAGAGATTCTCTTTTTAGGAAAGAAAAAAAGATTTCATATCTACAGTTATAAACAATATCACCATGTCTAACAACCTTGTATGGCTTTAGATTGATATTGTCAGTAATCGCCTTTGTCGGTTGGAATTCACCATCGCTATTCACTCCTTCGATAAGATCAACACCATATTTTAATGAAGAGTTGTTTTCTCGCCTTTGAGATATATAATCCCCGAGCCGAACCCATTTTACACAGTTACTTTCCATATCACTCCTCCTCTTTTTCGTGCTGTTCCATAAAGAAGCGTTTCTGCTGCTCAATCTCCCGGCGCAGTTCTTCCTCGGTAGGCATGTATGTCATATACTTGGCGGCAAAAATCTGATCGCTGTCATGCAATACAGAATATTTTGCTATGGTGTTGTCCGTATCCGTGCAGAGTAACACACCGATGGTCGGATTGTCATCATCTCCTTTGACCAAATCATCGTACATACGGATGTACATATCCAATTGTCCGATGTCCTGATGAGTCAGCTTATGGGTTTTTAGTTCAAAGATGACAAACCGCTTCATCTTGTAGTTATAAAATACAAGGTCGATGTAAAAATCAGCCGTATCGGTCACAATATGCTGTTGCCTTTCCACAAAAGCGAATCCACGTCCGAGTTCCATAATGAACTTTTCGAGATTGTCGATTAATGCCTGTTCCAGTTCCGATTCGGAATAGCTGGTGTCCCGACGGAAACCCATAAATTCGGCCACCATTGGATTCTTTATATATTCCAACGGATCTGTTTGACCGGCATAAGGTACTGGCAGAGTTGAACTCTCTCTTTGAGCCGCAAGCCGTCGTTCATAATATTGGGTGGAGATATTCCTGTCAAGATCATCTACGCTCCACATATCTTCAGCCGCTGTCTTAAGATACCATTCCCTTGCTTGCGTATTGCTGACGGAAAGAAGCCTGCGGACATGTGACCAGGTAAGATTTTGCACACGCGTGTGCAATTTCTACATCCTTGAATTCCAAATAGAACTTTCGGTAATATGCCAAGTTACGCTTACCATAGCCGGTTCCGTATTCAGCAGCAAGTCTGACAGCAAGAGCCGGAATAAGCTTTTGTCCGTATGCCGCCCTGCTTGCCCCCTGCTGTTCTTCTTCCACGATACGCCGTCCAATGTTCCAATAAGTCATAATGGCTATTTGACCAGTTGCGGCATAAGCTTGTTTCCGTCCTTGTTCTATGATGGTTCTGATGTCGGAAACGAAATTATCAGTTATTATGTCAGTCTGTTGCTTATTCTTTTCCATATCCCAAAATTTTGAAGGCATTCACGAGTTCGGCTTCATTAGCATCCCATCTTTTCTTAAGCTCGTCAAACTTATGGCTCATTTCGGTGAGGGCCGATTTATAATCAATTTCCGTATCGCGGTCGATAAACTCGATATATCTGGAGGGTACAAGCGAATATCCTTTCTGTTGGATTTCGTCACGATGAGCGGCATAGTATAACTCAGGCTCGGCATACTCGGCGAAATTTTCAGTCTGCCAATTGAAATAGATTTGGCAAACCCGGCTGATTTCTGTTTCTGTCAGGCGAACATATTTCTTTTCGTATATGTTGCTATTCCATGTGCGCAGGTCAATAAACAGAATCTCACCCGTTCGGTTACGCCAGTTGTCTTGCCATGCCAGGGGCCACCTTTCTTGTTGTTGTTTAGAATCCATAACGTAACGGATATATCGGTTGAATAGAACATGTTGCGCGGCAGAACGATGATAGCTCGATTTTGTCGTTTTCAATCAACCGTTTACGTATTTCGAGCGTGTCGCTGTCGTCCAATGCCCCATTGGCTAGCAGGAATCCTGCAATTCCGTGATTGACATCCAGTTTGTTCAGGATATGGAGAATCCATGCGTAGTTGGCATTGCTGGCCGGCGGAACGCCATAACCTTTCCAGCGGGGGGCCGTCTCAAATTCTCCATACTCGGCATATTTCTTCAAATTGAATGGCGGATTTGCCATGATGTAGTCGAATTTGAGGTCTTTATGCTGGTCGTCGGAGAAGGTAGATACCGCTTTGTCTCCCAAATGGTAGGATATACCGCGAATAGCCAGATTCATCTTTGCCAGACGATAGTCGCCGGTTCGGATTCCTGCCCATACACGTTGACCGCTTTGGTGTTACCGCCATGTGCTTCAATGAACTTGGTTGCCTGCACGAACATACCGCCTGACCCACAGCAAGGGTCATAGACCGTACCGTCGAACGGCTCAATAAGTGAGGCGATAAGTTCTACGATAGAATGCGGCGTGTAGAACTCACCTTCCTCCTTGTCGGCATTGATCGAGAAAGCTGCAAGAAATATTCATATACACGTCCTATAAGGTCGTGATCAGTGAACTTCTTGGGATCTATCTTGTTAATCTCGTCCACCACGCTTTTCAAAACCCCCGGTTCAAGGGCCGTTTTCGTGAAAATCTGCTGCGGCAGGGCATTTTTGAGTTTAGGCTCATTGTCGTCCAACGTCTTTATGGCTGTATCGAAAGCGATGGCCATACCGGTAGGAGCCGTAAGAATAAGCTTGTCCCAGAACGTCTCATCTGTCAGGAAGAACACGCCGTCCTGCATATACTGATTGGGACGGGACAGCTGCATTTCAACAAAAGCCTCGTCGTGAATGCCTTGAACCTCCACAATCTCGTGCCTGATTTTATCCTTTTGCTGCTTGAACCGTTCCCCTATGAATTTCAAGAACACAAGAGTCAGCAATAAATCGCGCTTGTCGGTCATGGCAGCACGTCCTCTCAAACTGTTGCGGCAGTTGAAAAGTATGGTTTCTAAGGTCTCCTCCTTTGTTATTTTTGTTTGTTTCTTGGCCATCGTATTTACTCTATTAGTTTGGTGTTTAACCTAAAAGCATTTGCATCAATCTCCATTTGGAAAATCTTAATGTCGGGATTCAGCTTTCGGGCAACACGGATTATTTTTGATTTTTCTTCGACATCCATATTGATTCCCAGATAAACGGATTCGAAACACTCTCCTCCAATTTCGGGGAATGCTCTTACTTCTTTCCAATCAATTGGACCTTTATCGTCATTTTGCCCTGGCAATAATGCCATATATGCGGGAGAAGGATTTAAAATAAACAATCTGACCTCTTGTTCATGTTCCCATGCCTTTGCTTTTGTAGATATTTGATAATGGAAAAAGTCTTTTGCATCCCTGAAATAATCGGGCTTCTCTACAATATCTTTATATTGTACCTCCACTTCCGAGCAGCCGATCATGACATTGCCATATATACGAGAAAGATACTTTCTAACTTTCTCCATATCCAGACCGATGCAAATACCTTTATGCTTGCTGTAATAGCTCCACATCAAAATTGAATCATATATCTTAGAAAGAACTACATATCCATGCCTCTTCTCTGGTTCTACGAAATGGATCTCTTCTCAATTCTTCAATTATTTCCGGAGTCCATCCTCCACATGCTTCTTTCGGAACATCGGAAAAATCAATTAACGAGGGATGGCAATCAAACGGGTCATTTAATTGCGTAGCTTAGTGAATTGAAGATTGCCATAATGCAGCATCATCAACCCACCGTTAAAATCCAAGTACTTATATAGTTTTGCTTCTCCCATAAATTTATTCATTCAGTTCTCAGCAAGTCATCCACAGACACATCCAGAACTTTTGCTATTTGGATCAGCATCTCAACATTGGGCTGCGTTGTATTTGTAACCCATTTAGAAATTATGGCAGGATCCTTATCCAATTGTTCCGAGAGCCATTTATTGCTCTTGTTTTTCTCTGCGAGAACGACTTTGATTCGATTCAGTAATTTGCGCTCCATATTATTATATATCCATTACATGGTTACAAAGATAAGTATATTTAGAGAATATAATTGACCAAGAAGGTTAAATGTTGCAATTCGCCACAAAAAAGTGAGCAAAACGTCAATTACGACTACGTATACTTCTTTTATCGACATTTTTATGTGTCAACTTCTATTTTTCGTATCATTGACTCTAATGACGATACTTGTCGATTACTTTTTATGGGAACTTTATGGTATCAAATCACAAATAATAGAACGTATTTGATTTGATAATTAAAAAAATATAGAATATCATTCGGTTCAAGTGTGTTTCTGCTTTCCGGGAAAATGATTATTTTTAGTTACCAAGCTTCAAATAATTATGTATTCGACGGATTTAGAAGAAACACAGTGGTAAGTTATCAAGAAAATCTTGAACCTGCAAGAAAGGAAACGAAAATATGATTTGCGTGAAATATGGAATGTTATTTTCTATATAGTGAAAACAGATTGTCAGTGGCGTATACTCCCTTCTAGTTTTGCTCCTTAGGAGTTGGTTCACTACTACTATCGCAAATGGTCTTCTTTAGGCGAATTTGATTTGTTATTGAATAACTTATGAGAAAAAGTACGTGTAAAATGGGACAAAAAGCAGAAGCAAGCCTGGGTATTTATGGACAGTCAAAGTGTACTTTGGGGTGATAACCGTTCTCTTAACGGCATTGACGGCAACAAGAAAGTAAAAGGAGTCAAAAGTCATGTAGTGGTAGATAAAAATGGTTTTCTAGTTGCTGTCATGGTGACGATTGCTTGTGTGCATGATAGCAAGGCGGCTTATCTGCTGGTAAGATGTCTTAGGGAACTCTGTTGTAATATCAAAGTAGTCTTGGCAGATGCCGGATATCGTGGAGAAGTAACTGACAAGATTAAAAGGCTTTTGGATATATTCTTCAAGCGTCTTCAGGCATGGAGCCATATGGCCAAACGTAACATAAAATTGTAGAAACGTGGGAATTCCATTTAATCCATGCCTGAAAAGAATAAAAAAATAGACTAGGATATCCTGCCTTTTTTAGAAACGATACCCATATCCCAGCATAATTGATGCATTGTCATCTTTGGCAAACATAAACTTCGCTTCAGCATTCAGACAACTGCGTTCGGAAATAGGCAATGTGATACCTCCTCCCAAGTTGAAGGCGAATTTGGTAGAGTTACTCCGTCTATTTCCACTTCTTGTCCGTTTGTTTCCACACTCTTTTTTCCATAGAAATTGTTTTGCATACCGATGCCTGCAAGAGGATAGACAGAAAATCCCTGTCCGTCTTCTTTAAAGTTGAATACATAATGGAAATTCACATTTACATCCAGACCGGTAATTTTGTCTTTAGGAAAGTAGAAAGTTACATCCGGAGCAATCCGAAGATTATTGCTATCGCATAGCGTCCCTGTACTCCCAGACCGAATCTTTCATAATTGGTCTGATAACCGACATTTCCCATTAAGGAGCCTTCTCCTTTTACTGTTTGGGCATTCATGCCCACTGATGCCAGTGTAATCATGGCCAGTAAAATTAAATTTTTCATAATTAAAGCATTTAGTTAATAAAATGTTTTTTTTAAAGAAGGGTCCCCCCCCCCTTGAAGCAAACAACAAATGTTTGGCTACATTTGTTTGCTATATATAGTTACATACGTATGGAATGTTTGTACTAATATGAGTGCTCTTTTTTTATTTTTTCATAAAGTAGAAAATGATGTTAATTCCGTTTTATATCCTGAACTATTTTTTTAATGCTTTGTTTCTCAGTATATGACATGGGTTAGAGTTGGTTGTATGCCGAATTGCCAGTTTATGAAAAATGGGGTATATGGGGTTCGGATTGTTGTAACTGATTAAAACCGCATTGTTTTGAGATAGTAAAATATCAGGATTGTTCATTTATTAGAATTTATAGCCATGAAAAGTTTAAGTTTTGATTTGCGGGCCAGACTGGTAGTCAGTCCTGTCATCAGGGCAATAGCTTGTTTATTTTCAAACTCCCCCGGACGGATAAAGTGATGATATATCAATTTCTATATTACATGTAAATTCTAACCGAGTGTATAACTTAAAAAATCAGCTATGTATTTCTATGGTACATTATTATCGGAATTATTGCTGGTTTTGTTGCCGGTAAGTTGATGAGGGGAGGGGGGTTCGGTCTCTTTATTAATTTATTGGTTGGTATTGTTGGCGGTGTTCTGGGCGGCTGGGTATTCAGTTTGTTTGGTATTGCAGCAACAGGTATTATGGGCAGTCTTGTAACCTCTATTGTGGGAGCTATATTTTTGTTGTGGATTGTTTCTTTGCTCAAGAGGTCTGATATTTCCTGAATTGGTAGTAAAAAGGAACCGTCCTGACGACACGCTTGTCGGGGACGGTTCCTAAACCAAACAAATCAAAAAATATAAGTATATTAACTAATTGCTTCCACCTCCTAAAGCGCGGTAAAGCATGATATGCAGTTTACAAGATTCCACATTCAGAGCGATACGTTCCAATTCACAATCCAGGAAACGTTCATCGGCCGACAGTACATCCAGATAGCCTGCGAATCCTACTTTAAACATTTCATTTGCATTATAAATAGATCGATGATGGATACGGCTTTCTTCTTCTTTCAACTTTTTGCGCTGGTGCATTTGCATGATGCAGTAATGAGGTTTAATACTTCTTCATAGGCTTTTAATACCGTTTCGTGATATCCTAACAAAGCGATGCGTTGCTGGCTTTTCGCATCATTCCATAATGCACGTATAGTATTTTGTTTGAATATAGGTGCTGTGATACCTGCGCCGAGATTGTAAACCAGGGATGCAGGAGCTGTAAACCATTTATCCAGATCAAATGCGTTAAAACCTCCGTTTCCTCCAATCACGATGGATGGGAAGAAAGCTTTTCGCGCTGCAGATACGTCGGATTTACTAGCTAATAACTCCAGTTCGGCAGCCTTTATATCCGGGCGATATTGCAAAAGTTGTGACGGGATCCCTGCATCTGTGGGAAACTCATAACTACATGCTGTTTCAAATGACACTCGTTTCACTTTGAAAGGCAGTCGTCCTAATAAGGTGGCGATGGCACGTTCCTTTTCACTTATTTGCTGTTCGTTTTCAAGCAACATTTCTTCCAATTTAAGGCGTCGTGACCGGAATTGGTCTACAGAAAGTCGGGTTACTTCACCTTCTTTCATCAGTTCATTGGTTAAATTATAAGCATCTCTGGCTGTTAGGATGGCTTCGCGTAGCACATACCGCTGTTTGTCCAGTCCTATTAATTCAAAGTAGTGTGTACCTACTTCTGATATCAATAAAGTACGTGCCAGACGCATAGCTTCTATAGACTGCATCCAGCGGGATACGGCCGATCGTTTTTTATCGGTTAGCTTACCCCATATGTCAGCTTCCCATTGAAAATTAAGTCCTAGATTGAAATTCCGATAGGGATCTGGAATATGTTTGTCTTTTTCTAAATCGGGAGTGTTGGTGGTGCTGTTACCAACTCCGTCCATAGTGTACTCGCCAAAACGTTGTACTCCACCATCAATGCCTAATGAAAGATCGGGCAGCAGCGCTCCTTTTCCTACTCGAACTTGTGAACGGGCAACGGATATCCGTTCTATAGTTTGAAGGAATGTGTGATTATTATTTAACGCTTCGGCTATATAACTTTGCAATAACGTATCTGGAAAAAATGTTTTCCATGACAAGGAAGAGATAGTGGTGCTGTCCGTTTCCCTATCCATATAGAACTCGGGTAACTCTATCTTTTCTGTCGGAGTAAGGGAAGGGGCTTTGCAACTTACCATAATCAGACAGAAAGCCCCCATTATTAAACCTGTTTTGTTTATATTGTTATTTTTCATCTTCTTCATCATAGCTGACTTTATTACGGTTAAGATGTGCAGACCAACTCTCGAAAATAAGGTAAAGTCCAGGTACAAGGAAGATTCCTACAAATGTACCGATAAACATACCTCCGGCGGCGGCTGTTCCGATGGAACGGTTGCCCAAAGCACCGGCTCCGCTTGCCATTACCAACGGAATGAGTCCGCATATAAATGCAAAGGAGGTCATCAGGATGGGACGCAGACGGCTTACGGAACCTCTAACGGCAGCATCAAAAATGCTCATTCCCTGCTTGCGGTACTGATTGGCCATTTCCACAATAAGAATGGCATTTTTACCTAGCAGACCAATCAGCATCACTAAAGCTACTTGGGCATAAATATTATTCTCCAAGCCTGCCAGTTGCAGGAAAAAATAAGAACCGAAGATACCTGCCGGCAATGAAAGTATGACGGGGAAAGGCAGTAATAAACTCTCGTATTGTGCTGCCAGCAACAAATAAACAAATAGCAGGCAGATACCGAAAATAAAAACAGTTTGTCCACCCGAGTCTTTTTCTTCACGAGTAACCCCTGACCATTCTATATCATAACCGCGAGGTAATGTTCCTTTGGCAATTTGTTCCACAGCTTCGATAACCTCTCCTGAACTGACTCCTTCGGCAGGTTCACCTGTAATCAGGGCCGAGGTAAACATATTGTAGCGTGTAATCTGGTTAGGACCGAATATACGGTCCATCGTCATAAAGTTAGAGTAGGGTACCATATTTCCGTCCTTGTTCTTGGCATAGAACTTATACAGATCTTCAGGATTCATACGATACTCTGGAGAAGCCTGTAACATCACCTTATACATTTGTCCGAAACGAATAAAGTTGGATGAGTAGAAACTGCCGATATAGGATTGGAGTGATTTCCATGGATTCATTTAAATTTACTCCTAATTTAGCTGCTTTAGCAATATCCACTTTCAGCAGATATTGTGGAAAATTAGGATTGAATCCTGAGGTTGCTCCCACAATGCGCGGATCTTCATTCAGTTTTTCTACTAATGTATTGGCAACATCGGCAAATTCTGCAAAGCTGCCTGCTGTTTTATCTTGTAAACGAAGTTCGAAGCCGCTGGCATTACCGAATCCCGGAACTGTAGGAGGCAGGAAGAACTGAATATCCGCATCTTTGATATGTGAGGTACGGTCTTTGTATATCTCTATAAGTTCGGCTGCTGTTTGATCGCGTTCACTCCACGGGGTGAGATTAATCATACCCATACCGAAATTGGCGCCTTCCGTTTCAGTCATCAAACTATAACCTGCTAATGTGGAGATGCTTTCAATTTCTTTGAAAGGAAGCAGTGCAGCTTGTACAGCGTTCAAGGCTTTTTCGCTACGTTCCAATGTTGCTCCCGGAGGCGCATCTACATTAACATAAATCATACCTTGGTCTTCATTGGGAATAAAGCCTGAAGGAAGTACTTGACTCATGCCGAAAGTGGCAAGGAAGAAAATAATCAGTGTGGCATAAGTGATTATTTTCCGGCTCAAATACTTGTGTAATCCGATATTGTATTTCTTTTCAAAGCGTCGTACCGACGGTTGAAGAAAATAAAGAAACGACGTAGCCATCCA
>ENA-OQDW01000662-OQDW01000662.1-human-gut-metagenome-genome-assembly--contig:-NODE-662-length-13921-cov-2.047629_pt1 | contig 13921 bp, 17 predicted proteins | sample MGYA00242784_ERZ504613 | MGnify/ENA primary metagenome ERZ504613 (study PRJEB26092, sample SAMD00036330) | human gut metagenome | host: Homo sapiens | study: EMG produced TPA metagenomics assembly of... | reverse complement strand
AGTCAAACTATATCAGCCCGTTTAGGTATAAGAAAACCCCGGAAAACCTTGATTTTCCGGGGTTTTTGAACCATTTTGATATAGTCTGAGCAGTCGATTATCGCTTGCTGAACTGCGGAGCGCGACGAGCTGCTTTGAGACCGTACTTCTTACGTTCTTTCATACGTGGGTCACGAGTTAAGAATCCAGCAGCTTTCAGAACTGGTCTGTAGTCGTTGTCTGCCTGAAGAAGGGCTCTTGCAACACCATGTCTGATGGCACCAGCCTGTCCTGTGTATCCACCGCCATGAACGTTAACTAATACGTCAAATTTGCCTTCTGTTTCTGTTGCAGCTAAAGGCTGACGAACGATAACTTTCAGTGTATCTAATCCAAAATATTCATCGATATCTCTTTTATTGATTGTGATCTTACCGGTTCCAGGTACAAGATAAACTCTTGCGATTGATTTTTTTCTTCTTCCTGTTCCGTAGAATTTTGCGCTAGCCAATGTTTTCTACCTCCTAATTAAAATGTTAAAGCTTCTGGTTTCTGAGCTTCATGTTTGTGTTCCGGTCCTGCATATACGAAAAGTTTTGTGTACATGCTTCTTCCTAAAGGTCCTTTTGGAAGCATACCTTTAACTGCGAGCTCGATAACTCTCTCAGGTTTCTTTGCTAACATTTCTTTTAATGTGGTTTCTCTCATTCCGCCTACATAATCGGAGTGATTGTAGTAGATTTTCTGCTCTAATTTCTTACCTGTAACTTTGATCTTGTCAGCGTTTACGATGATTACATAATCACCTGTGTCTACGTGTGGTGTAAACTGTGGTTTATTTTTTCCTCTTAAAACGCTTGCTACTCCGGATGCCAGACGGCCAAGAGTACATCCATCAGCGTCAACTACATACCATTTTCTTTCGATTTTATCTGGATTAGCCATATAAGTCTGCATGGTTTTACCTCCTGTTATTTATCAACGATAGTTTAATTAACCGCGGAATTTCCCGCGAATATAAGTTATTGGAAACGCCGGTGCTAAGAAACGCGGAAATGTCCGAAACCGCTGATAAATACTTTCGCCTGGGCTATTGGCTTAAGCATTTCGCACTACGTCACATTGGGTTATTATATTATAAGGGCCCTGTTCTGTCAATAGGTTTTGTGTCGTTTTTTCAACTTTTTTCGTTACTCCCCCGTTTTTTGTTTTTCATCAACAAAACTGTTGATCAGTTATCCCACCGGCAATTATCGAAACGGATGATTTTCTCCTCCTGACTATCAATCAAAAAATTCAATCCCCATCAGTGTCAGTCCCTGTGCCGGAGCAGTTGGGCCTGCCATTTCGCGGTTGCAGGCTTCCAGAATTGTCTTACTCTCTCAGGCGGATACTGTCCGTTTCCTACTTCGATCAGAGTTCCGGAGATGATTCGTACCATGTTGTAGAGGAATCCTGTTCCTGTTACACGTATGGTTACGATATCTCCGTCACGCCATACATCAATTCCTGTTACTGTACGAATGGTTGTTTTTACCTGCGCTTTTGCACCGCAAAAGAAGCAAAATCATGCTGTCCAATCAGGTATGAGGTTGCAGCTTTCATCTTATCTACATCAAGTTTATAGTGATAGAAATAGGTGTATAAGCGCTCTGTCGGAACCGGGAATTTGCGGTTCAGGATGCGGTATTCATATGTTTTTCGCTGTCGCAGTAGCGGGGATGGAAATCCGGTTCTACTTCTTCGGAGAGCTGAATACGGATATCTTCCGGAAGCCGCTGGTTCAGTGCATAGGAAATCTTTTCCCCAGGAATGCGTGTGTTGGTGTCAAATACTGCCACGTTTCCCATGGCATGAACCCCTGCGTCTGTACGGCTTGCACCAATCGTTTCTATCTTCTCGCCAAGAAGCTCGGACAATGTATCATTTAATACCCCCTGTACAGTAATCCCGTTTGGCTGTGTCTGCCAGCCGCAATAGTTTGTGCCGTCATATGCAACTACAAGACCAATTCTTTTCATCTGTTTTCCTCCATAAAAATTGAAAACTTTGTTATAACAAAATAAACAATATGCTGTAATCCTTCCTACCGGATTACAGCATATAAAATATCTTTATAAATTATATCAGTACTTCTCAGATTCCCACAATTCTGAAAACAATGGCGATTCCCAGATAAGCCCACATCACCACATATGAAATGTAGTCTCTGGACTCATAACGCAATGGCTTCATCTGGTTCTGTTATCACCTCCATGATAGCACCTTGCTTCCATGGCCATGGCCAGATCATTTGCTCTTCTGAACGCAGAAATAAACAATGGAACCAGAAGCGGAATCATATTTTTTGCCTTCTGAATTATATTTCCGGTTTCAAAATCTGCGCCACGTGCAATCTGTGCTTTCATGATCTTATCGGTTTCCTCCATAAGGATTGGGATAAAACGCAGCGCAATAGACATCATCATGGCAATCTCGTGGATTGGCACATGAAGTTTATTTAACGGCCTGAGAAGTCGTTCCAGACCATCTGTAAGTTGATTGGGTGTGGTAGTCAGCGTCATAAGAGAAGAACCGATCACCAGATACGTCAGGCGGATGGCCATTCTTCCGGCCAGCTTCAGGCCCTCCTCTGTCACATGCAGGATTCCCCACTGCCAGAGAACCTTTCCGGGTGTCAGAAATATATTAAATACCACTGTGATCATAAGAAGCATCACGATTGCCTTCAGTCCCTTGAACATAAATTTCACAGGAACTTTGGAAAGAATGATCATCGCTGCCAGAAATATAGTTGCCACTGCATATCCCGGAAATGTATGGAATACAAAGACAGAGATGATGAACACCAGCGTACCCACCAGCTTTGCTCTCGGATCCATTTTGTGCAGAACGGAATCTGCAGGATAATACTGTCCTATTGTAATGTCTCGGATCATACTTCCTGCCCTCCCTCATTCTCTTCTTGTTCTGCAGACTTTTTATCCATTGTTTCCTTCTGAATGCTTAAATCTTCATCAGGCGCATCTGAATGAGACTCTTTCGTCCCATCCTCAGTCAGATCAGCTTCCATCTCACTAATTAAGGTTTCTGCTTTGGCATTTTCTTTTTTCGACTGACTGTCTGAAACAGATTGTTTGTCACCGGACAATTTCCCGGGATTACATTTTCTTAAAACTGCAAGGATATTCTCTTTTGCCTCATCCACCGTTGTAGCAGTTACATCTACATCCAGGCCTTTTTCCTTCAACGCATGCATGATATAAGTAATCTGCGGTGCTGCAAGTCCCATGGCTTCCAGCTCTCTGTAATGAGCAAATACTGCTTTGGGAGCATCGTCATATGCGATTTCTCCGTCATTGACTACGATCAGTCTCTCCGCGTATTTTGCAATATCCTCCATGCTGTGAGATACAAGGATAATGGTAATCCCTCTTACTTTATGGAGCTCTGCAATCTGATCAAGGATGTCATCCCGTCCTTTTGGATCCAGACCTGCAGTTGCTCATCCAGAATAAGAATTTTCGGATTCATTGCCAGTACACCGGCAATAGCAACTCTTTTCTTCTGTCCGCCGGAAAGCTCAAAAGGGGATTTACTGAAATTTTTCTCCTTGAAACCTACGTGCTGCAGTGCTTTCTTTGCTTCTACTTCTGCCTCTTCCCTGGATAATCCCTGATTCATGGGACCAAAGCATACATCAGAAAGCACATCATTCTCAAAGAGCTGATGCTCCGGATACTGAAATACAAGACCAACCTCGCTTCGCAGGGCACGACGATCATATTTCTCTCCCCAGATATCCTCTCCATTATAAGTGATCGTACCGGAAGTTGGACGGATCAGCGCATTGAAATGCTGGATCAGTGTAGATTTCCCACTTCCTGTATGTCCGATAATTCCGATAAACTGTCCGTCCGGAATAGAAAGATTGATGTCTTTCAGCGCATGGATCTCATAGGCAGTTCCCGGACTGTAGGTATAAGTTACATTTTTTAATTCTATTGACATAAGGCATTCACCAGCTCCTCTGTAGTCAGTATTCCCTCCGGAACATCCACTCCGGCTTTATGAAGTTCGTGTGCCAGAAGTGTTACCTGCGGCACATCCAGTCTGTATTCTTTCAGAGTTTCCACCTGTGAGAAAATCTCTCTGGGGGTTCCCTGCATCACCACTTCTCCGTTGTCCATAACATATACCTTGTCCGCATGAACAACTTCTTCCATATAGTGGGTGATCAGAATGACTGTCACTCCTTCCCGTCTGTTAAGGTCACTGACTGCCTCAAGAACTTCCTTTCGTCCATTCGGATCCAGCATTGCAGTTGGCTCATCCAAAATGATGCATTTCGGACGCATTGCCATGACACCGGCAATTGCAACTCTCTGCTTCTGTCCGCCGGAAAGTTTATTCGGAGAATGATAACGATAGGATGTCATTCCTGTTTTTTTCAGGCTCTCATCTACACGCTCCCAGATTTTCTCTGTGGGCACACCCATATTCTCCGGTCCGAACCCTACGTCTTCTTCTACTACAGTTCCTATGATCTGATTGTCAGGATTCTGAAAAACCATGCCCGCTTTCTGTCGGACTTTCCATAATTCCGGCTCTTTAGACGTGTCAATCCCATCTACCACAAAGTTCCTTCCGTCGGAAGCAACAGCGCATTCAGGTGCTTTGCAAGAGTAGATTTTCCGGAACCATTATGTCCCAGAACAGCCACGAATTGTCCGGCTTCAATGTCCAGGTTTACATCATTGACAGCACGCTGCGTATCCTGCACGTTACCATCTTCATCATACTTGAGATAGTCAAATCCCAGCTTGAATGCCTTGATAATTCCCATAATATTTTTTGTCCTCGTATTTTGTCTGTCTGCTGCTTATTTTCACAGGAAAAGAATCCCGTCAGTAAACAGCGAATATTTATTTTTTCAGGCTTCTTCAGTAGCTGCCAGTCCGGTCAACTCGTCAATCAGAGCCCAGATCTCATCTCTTCCCTGCTTCGTCTCAGCAGAGAAAGGAATAATAATGCCATCTTTGCTCAGCTTCAGCCCTTCTTTGATTGCTTTGATATTTTTCTGAACCTGGCTTCGTTTGAGCTTGTCAAGCTTCGTTGCAATAATGATCGGCTCATAGCCATTGTTCAGAATCCAGTCATACATCATCTTGTCATTTGCAGACGGATCATGACGGATATCAATAAGAAGGAAAACCGCCTTCAGGTTTTTGGATGTATGAAGATATCTTTCGATCATCTTGCCCCATTTTTCCTTCTCAGACTGTGAAACCTTTGCGTATCCGTAACCAGGAAGGTCTACCAGATACATGGCTTCATTGATATTATAAAAGTTAATGGTCTGTGTTTTTCCCGGCTGTGCACTTGTTCTGGCAAGAGATTTCCGGTTCATCAGCCGTTGATCAGCGATGATTTTCCCACATTTGATTTTCCTGCAAATGCAACCTCCGGTCTGTTGGTGTCCGGGAGTTTGCTGGTAATACCGCATACGATATCTAATGATACATTCTTAATAACCATTGATTTCCTCTCTTTTTTCACAACAAATGGTCAATCTTTACTGACTGACCATTTATTTTATACCAGTGCCTTATTAAGCACTTCCTTCATCGAACTTACAAAGGTAATGGTAAGTCCGTCTGTGATTTCCTTATCTAATTCCTGAATATCCGGTTTGTTTTCTGCCGGCACTAACACCTCTTTGATCTTAGCATATTTTGCCGCAAGAAGTTTTTCTTTCAAACCGCCGATCGGAAGAACTCTTCCTCTCAGTGTGATCTCACCGGTCATTGCAAGGTCTGCCCTTACCGGCTTCTTAATAATTGCGGAAAGGATTGCAGTTGCCATGGTAATACCTGCGGATGGTCCGTCTTTTGGTACTGCCCCTTCCGGAATATGCACATGAATATCGTTTTCCTGGAAAAATTCCGGCTCAACTTTATAGTCAGAAGCAATGGAACGAATGTAAGTAATACCTGCCTGTGCAGACTCTTTCATAACATCTCCCAACTGTCCGGTGAGCATCAGCTCACCCTTGCCGGGCATTACATTGACTTCAATCTGCAGTGTATCGCCACCCACCTGTGTCCAGGCAAGCCCGCGGGAAATACCAATCTCATCTTTCTTATTTGCCATAAGATAGTTAAAATGCTCTTTTCCAAGAAAATCTGACAGATTCTTTGAAGTCACTGTAACTTTCTTTTTATCTTCTTCCATGATCAGACGTGCAGTTTTTCTGCATATCTGTCCGATGGTTCTCTCCAGGTTTCGAACTCCGGCTTCTTTTGTATAATTGTTGATGATCTTCTTAAGAGCCGCTGACTGGATTGTCAGTTTACCTTTCTCGATACCGTTCTCTTCCATCTGCTTCGGAATCAGATGTTCCTTTGCAATATGTTCCTTCTCATTCTCAGTATAACCTGCGATCTCGATCAGTTCCATACGGTCAAGAAGTGGTCTCGGAATGCCCTGAACATCGTTTGCAGTTGCAATAAACAGTACTTCTGAAAGATCCTGTGGAACCTCTATATAATGATCCATAAATCTACTGTTCTGTTCCGGATCAAGCACCTCAAGAAGTGCTGCAGAAGTATCTCCTTTATAATCACTGCTGGTCTTGTCAATCTCATCCAGAAGCATCAGAGGATTGCTCACTCCTGCCTGCTGTAATGCTGCAGTGATCCTTCCCGGCATTGCTCCTACATAAGTCTTTCTGTGGCCCCGGATCTCAGCCTCATCTCTCACACCGCCCAGACAGATACGTACATATTTCTTATGCATTGCTTCTGCAATCGATCGGGCAATGGAGGTTTTACCTGTTCCGGGAGGTCCTACCAGACAAAGGATCGGACTTTTTCCCTTATGTGTCAGTTTGCGGACGGAAAGGAACTCCATCACACGCTCCTTCACATCTTTCAGACCGTAATGACCTTCCTGAAGTACTTTCCATGCTTCTTTCAGATCATCAGAATCTGTGGATTTCTTCTCCCACGGAAGTGCCAGCATGTTCTCAATATAACCACGCAGTACTGCATTCTCGGATACATTGCTGTTGGTATTCTTAAATCTCTCGATTTCTTTGCTGATCTTCTCTTTTACCTCATCGCCGGCCTGAAGTTCCTGGAGTTTCTTCTTAAACTCCTCTGCGTCATCCGCAGTATTATCCTCACCCAGTTCCTCACGTATCAGTTTCAGCTGCTCTCTGAGAATATATTCTCTCTGATTCTTATCAATTCTGGCCTTCACTTTTTTCTGGAGATCTCTGCCAATCTGCATGATCTCAATCTCATTTCCAAGGATTGCACCCAGAACTTCATAACGTTCCTCCAGTGTAAGTGCCTCCAGGATCTTCTGCTTATTCTGATAAGATAAAGGAATATTTACGGCAATCTGCTCAACCAGTTCCTCAACATTATCTATATTTAAAATCTGTGCTACCAGCTCTTTGCTGACTTTTCCATTTTCCATGCAGTATCTGTGGAATAATTCCTTAAGGCTTCTGTGCATGGCTTCCATCACTGGTTCCGGCATCTGCATTTCTTCTTCATCAACAGGTGTGATCTCACTTCTGATAAACGGAAACTCCTGCTCAAATTTCACAAGTGTGGCTCTTCCCGTTCCCTCTACAAGTACCCGCAAAAGATTCTGCGGAAGTTTCACAACCTGTTTGATATAGCAATGGTTCCTACATGATATACACCTGCCAGATCCGGTGATTCCACCTCAGGATCAATCTGAGTAACCAGAAAAATCTTCTGGTCATGAAGCATGGCAGCTTCAATCGCCTTGACAGAACGCTCCCTGCTCACATCAAAATGAACGATCATCCGGGAAGGATGGTAGTCCCCCTAAGAGCGATCGCAGGCAGCACTATATTCTGATTTGTCATTTATTGTTCAGTCCCTTTCATCAGGCTGTTTCCGGTTTATCCTTCTTGTGTGTCCGGGACGTTCTTCTGCTTCCGGCTGTCTTCGCCTGTGCAGGAGCTTCTCCGCGGACGATCTCCGGCTCACCGGTGCCATCTACTACATCTTTGGTAATTGTACACTTGCGGATCGTGTCATCTGACGGAATCTTATACATCAGATCCATCAGTGAACCTTCCATGATCGCACGCAAACCTCTGGCTCCTGTCTTACGTTCCAGAGATTTCTTTGCGACCAGTTCAAGTGCATCATCTTCAAAATCAAGTTCAACACCATCCAGTTCAAATAATCTGTGATACTGTTTGGTAAGTGAGTTCTTCGGCTCTTTCAGAATACTGATCAGCGCATTCTCATCCAGCGCATCCAGAGTTACAACTACCGGCACACGACCGATAAACTCAGGAATCAGACCGAATTTGATAAAGTCTTCCGGCATTACATCCTTCAGGATCTCACCTACATTTCTGTCTTCCTTAACAGAAACCTCTGCACCGAAACCGATGGACTTGGTATCCTGTCTGGACTCAATGATCTTCTCGATTCCGTCAAAAGCACCGCCGCAGATAAACAGAATATTTGTTGTATCAATCTGAAGAAACTCCTGATGAGGATGCTTGCGGCCGCCCTGAGGCGGAACACTTGCCACTGTACCTTCCAGAATCTTCAGAAGTGCCTGCTGTACGCCTTCACCGGAAACATCGCGGGTTATGGATGGATTCTCAGATTTTCTTGTGATCTTATCAATCTCATCAATATAGATAATTCCGTACTGTGCACGTTCAATATCATAATCTGCTGCCTGAATGATCTTGAGAAGAATATTCTCAACATCCTCTCCTACATATCCGGCTTCTGTCAGTGTGGTAGCATCTGCAATAGCAAACGGTACATTCAGAAGTCTGGCAAGTGTCTGAGCCAGCAGAGTTTTACCTGAACCTGTAGGTCCAAGCATCAGAATATTACTCTTCTGAAGCTCTACATCAGAATTTTTTGATGCAAGGATTCTTTTATAGTGATTATAAACAGCAACGGAAAGAGCCTTTTTTGCTGCATCCTGACCAATTACATAATCATCCAGAACTGCATGGATCTCTTCCGGTTTTAACAGATTAATATCAGAATTCAAAACCTCGTCATCATAAGGATTTAATTCTTCCTCCATGATCTCTGAGCAGATGCCAATGCACTCGTCGCATATAAATACTTTACCATCCGGACCTGCGATCAGTTTTCTTACCTGATCTTCTGTCTTCTGGCAAAAGGAGCATCTTACTTTTCCTTCTCTCATTTTTTCTGCCATGAATTTATGTCTGTCCTTTCTCTATACTAACTAATAAGACTCCTGTGACGATTCACAGGAGTCTTATCTTTCGCATTATTTATGCATGACTACACCGTCAATCAGTCCATATGCCTTTGCTTCTTCAGCAGTCATATAGTTGTCCCGGTCTGTATCACGCTCAACAACTTCTATCGGCTGACCGGTATTTGCAGCCAATAACTCATTTAAAGTTCTCTTTGTCTGTGCGATATGATCTGCCACGATCTGGATCTCTGTTGCCTGTCCCTGCGCACCGCCGGATGGCTGATGGATCATGATAGTGGAATGCGGAAGAGCAAATCTCTTTCCTTTTGCACCGCCTGCCAGAAGAAAGGCACCCATGCTGGCAGCCATTCCAAGACAAATGGTAGAAACATCGCATTTAATATACTGCATGGTATCATAGATCGCCATGCCGGCTGTTACGGAACCGCCCGGGCTGTTGATATACAGCTGAATATCTTTACCAGGATCTTCTGCTTCCAGGAAAAGAAGCTGTGATACGATCAGTCCTGCACTCACATCATTTACTTCTTCACCAAGAAAAATGATTCTGTCCTTCAGAAGCCTTGAATAGATATCATAGCTTCTCTCTCCCCTGCTTGTCTGTTCAATGACATAAGGTACTAAACTCATATAAACGCCTCCATTTACGCGGCTGACTTTTTTCCGAAAGAGGCAGACATCTGAGCCTGTCTCTTTCCGGTTCTTAAAATTCGATTACTTTAAAATTAAACTTCCTTAGCAGCGTCAGCGATAACAGTAACTGCTTTCTGTACAGCCATGTCTTTCTTCATCTGCTCAAGTTCACGCTCTCCAAGTAATTCTTTTAACTTGTCAGCTTCCATTTTGTATGCTTCAGCCATCTTGGAGATTTCTTCATTTACTTCTTCCTCTGTCGGCTGAATGTTCTCAACTTCTGCTACTTTCTCAAGAACCAGTCTTGTCTGGATTCTCTTTAATGCCTGTGGTTTCATGTCTTCCATCATCTTGTCAGCTGTCATGCCTGTGAACTGGAAGTACTGGTCCATGGATAATCCCTGGGACTGCATTCTTCTGCTGAAATCATCGAGCATCTGACGGCACTGTGTCATAAGCATAGCTTCCGGAATATCCATCTGTGCATTTTCGATTGCTTTATCTACTGCTGCATCTTCTTTTGCACGTTTTGCTTCGTTTGCTTTCTTATCTTCAAGATTTGTTTTTACATGCTCTTTGTACTCTGCAAGTGTATCGAATTCAGAGACATCTTTTGCAAAATCATCATCCAGTTCAGGAAGTTCTTTTGCTTCGATCTTCTTAACTGCGCATTTGAAGATTGCTTCTTTACCTGCAAGTTCTTTTGCCTGATATTCTTCAGGGAATGTAACTTTTACGTCTACATCATCGCCAACTTTAGCACCAACAAGCTGTTCCTCGAATCCCGGGATAAATGTGTTGGAACCAAGTGTCAGAGGATACTCTGTAGCCTGTCCGCCATCGAAAGGTACTCCGTCTACAGATCCTTCGAAGTCGATTGTTACGATATCATTTAACTGAGCTGCGCGGTCTTCTACGCTGATTGTTCTGGAATTTTTCTCCTGCTCTTTCTTGAGTTCAGCTTCTACGTCTTCGTCTGTTACTGTGATTTCAGTTTTCGGTACTTCTACACCTTTGTAATCACCTAATGTAACTTCCGGTTTAACAGCAACTTCTGCTGTGAAGATGAATGCTTTTCCAGGCTCAGCCTGTGTAATGTCGATTGTCGGCTGGGAAACGATCTCAAGTTCGCATTCAGCTAATGCTTTGCTGTAGTGTTCCGGAATCAGAGCGTTAACAGCATCTTCAAGGAATACTCCTTTGCCATACATCTGCTCGATCATTTTTCTTGGAGCTTTTCCTTTACGGAATCCAGGGATGGAAATTCTTCCTTTTGCTTTCTGGTATGCATTCTGCATTGCTTTTTCTAAATCTTCAGCGGCAACTTCGATAGTAAGTTTCGCCATGTTTTTTTCCATTTTTTCCACCTGTAAACTCATGTTACATGTTCCTCCTTAATTTTCAGGTTATGATTGCGACTGGTTTTTCAGCTGCGTTATATCATTCACAGTTTTTACCTATTTCTATATATTTAAGTCTAAGCTCCGCTCCCACTGTTGCAGAAGCGGGAGACCTCTCTATAACTCAATTATATATTTACAGTCATTGTAGCAGTATAGCACAAAAAATCCAAAAGTGCTAGTGTTTTTTCGCATAAAAATAAGGGTTTGAGGACGATTTAGCGGGTATATACTACTGATTCTGCGATTTCTTTTGCTTTTTCGTCATTTTCAAGCTGTGAAATCAGGGAAAGTGCGAAGTCTACAGCTGTTCCCAGACCACGGCTGGTGGTTATATTTCCATCTACTACCACATTGTCTTCGCTGGTCTTGGCACCGTCTCCTGCAATAATTTCCATGAAGGACGGATAAGAGGTGGCTTTGCGGTTTTTGAGGAATCCAAGACCTGAGAATACACTTGGTGCAGCACAGATAGCGGCGATTTTTTTGCCTCTGCTGTTGAAATCTGTCAGAAAGGTCTGTAAGTGGTTTGTATCCTGCAACGATATTTGGTTCCCGGCATTCCTCCCGGGAGGACAAGCATGTCGGCATCTGCGAAGTCTGTTTCTGCGAATGTTGTATCAGTGAGCATGGTGATACCGTGAGATGTCTGGATCTGTTTGGTTTCTTTGATTGATACAGTTTTGATATCAATGCCGGCACGGCGGAGAAGATCTACTACTGTAAGGCCTTCGATATCTTCGAAGCCGTCGGCGAGGAAAATGTATACTTTTTTTGCTCATTTTGGGTTCCTCCTGATTGATTTTTTTGTAAAAGTTTCATCCTATTTTCTGAAATGGATTATAGCATTTTTTGTTTGGAGTTACAATGTTTGTTTGGAGCTTTCTGCTTCTACCATATCTCTGGTTTCAAGTCTTTCGGCAATGGATCGGGATATGTTTCACCGTTTAGGGTTTTTGTCAGTTCTTCTCTGGCTTTATTTACCAACCTGGTTTTTGCAGGAAGTCTATGGCTGTGAGAGCCATGATCTTAGCGGCGTAGAGTCATTCCTTTTTGAGCGATTCGAGGATTTTCCCTGGCTGCTGCCTGCCAGGAGTGGAGGGCGGTTCCTGCTGCGAATGTTGGGATGTTGAGATGGACGGTTGGTACCAGCCAGCTTACATCGCCCACATCAGTGGAGTATTTGAGATCACTGTACAGATTCTGGTATGCCATTTGGCTCAAAGATTGGTTTTTTCATTACTTCAGCAGCTTTGGGGCCGAAGTAGTCCCGGGCAATTGTGGGGAGTTGATTTTTGTCCTGATCTGAGAGGGACTGTTGGAATTTTTGTGCGTAGGCATATTCTTCTTCAGTGTAAGTGATCGGACCCAGTTTTTCCAGATACGCATTCATGTGATCTGCCAGGATTTTGCTGGAGATCAGGTTTGAATATGCCGCTACCTGGCGTATTTCTACAGTAGTTTCAGTCATAAGTGCTGCGCCCCTGGCTATGTTGCATACGCGGTTATAGAGTTCTTTTACCTGGGTGATTTTTGGGGCGCGGATAGCATAAAGTACCTGAGCCCTGGACTGGACTACATTTGGGGCATCTCCGCCTGTATCTGTTATGGCATAGTGGATCCTGGCCTCATCTATCATGTGTTCACGCATGTAGTTTACGCCCACATCCATAAGCTCTACTGCATCCAGTGCAGAGCGGCCCAGTTCGGGACACATGGATGCATGGGCCGGAGTTCCGTGGAATGTAAAAAATACTCTGAAATTTGCCTTGGTGCTTCCGTAGCATGCACGCCGCCCCTGTTCCGGGTGCCAGCAAAGAGCCAGGTCACAATCATTAAAATAACCGTCACGTACAAGAAAGGCCTTGCCGCCCTGCGTTTTCTTCAGCAGGACAGCCGTAATAACGGATCGTGCCTTGCAGGTTATGTTCTTTCATAAAGTCTTTTAATGCAATGGCAGAAGCAAGAGTTCCTGTTCCGATAAGCTGATGACCACAGCCGTGGCCACAGCTGTCAGTATGTACAGGAATCCTCTCTGCTACATCTGCTTCTGTGAAAGTCCCGGCAGTGCATCAAATTCTCCAAGGAATGCTATGACCGGTTTTCCTGATCCATATTCTGCAATAAATGCAGTCTGCTCTCCTGCCAGATCTGCTTTGACGGAAAACCCTGCCTGTTTTAATACATGCTGCAGCAATTCAGAAGATCTGTATTCCTGGAATCTGGGCTCTGCAAATTCCCAGATCTTATTACTGATCTCAGCATAATATTCTTTCTTACTGTCGATTTTTTCTGAGATTTCTTTTATGTATTCGTCTGTATGATCCATTCTGTTGTCCGCTTTCTTTTTTATATTTCCAGTCACATATCCGCACTTCACTTCACAGCATCAGCAGTTATTCAAAAGTCTCTGATTCTCCATTTTCTTTGTATACTCAAGGCACAGCATTGTAATATCATCAAACTGGTCATTGTCTCCTACAAAAGCGTCAATATCCGCCTTTACAAGCTTCAGAGTTTCTTCCGGATTACTGCTTAAGCACTGCTGATTCAGAACATGATCCAGTCTGTCCATTCCGTACAGCTGCCTGTCCTTATCCGTTGCCTCTGTCACTCCATCTGTATACTGGAATATTTTG
>ENA-OQDW01000658-OQDW01000658.1-human-gut-metagenome-genome-assembly--contig:-NODE-658-length-13954-cov-8.149707_pt1 | contig 13954 bp, 22 predicted proteins | sample MGYA00242784_ERZ504613 | MGnify/ENA primary metagenome ERZ504613 (study PRJEB26092, sample SAMD00036330) | human gut metagenome | host: Homo sapiens | study: EMG produced TPA metagenomics assembly of... | reverse complement strand
GAAAAATAAATCCGATAGACGCCTTTGCTCTTATCGATGCATTCCGATGTGCCGCGAGCGGTCTTTTTATCAATCCCTGCAATCATATCCCTCGTTAGATTTTTCGATTAGGCTTGCTGCAAAGCCTTTAAAGCTTTGCCAGCAAGCCTAATCGAAACTTTCACACTTTCAAGTCTCTCTAAGTGTGAAAATAGTGGGAAATATGATTCTAATAGCTAGCTCAATAATTGTTAATTACCTATTTCTACCTGCGCTTCCTTTTAATTCAGTGAAATTGGCCTCATCTCGTCAAATGCCGAATTCACGTACTCGTAAAGCGGGGGTCACCGGTTCGAGCCCGGTCGCTGGCTCCATTGCACAAGATAGCCGCCTTCGGGCGGCTTTTTTGTTGCCAATTTCGGGCGCATATCCACCAATCCAAGCACAGCGCCGCCGGCAACTCCCCTACTCAACAAAAAGCCCCGCCAACCGCAATCCCCAAGGGAACCGCGATTAACGGGGCTCAAGCGCGCCCCTCAATGGAATCACGCCAGCATACGAACAGCTCAGCCGAGCAGCGCGCTACTCCTCCCAGTAAGCATCTGCAAGCAGCTTAAAGCAAATCTTCTTGACCGGCTGCGCGCCATCGCCCTGGAACTCGAGCGTGGGCATGTGAGGCTCGCCGGCAACGAACAGCGCAAACTTGTCGTCGGCAAGATCGCCGGCGATCGAGGCGTCGGAATCGACCAGATCGTAGTCGTCCTTCTCGTCGAACTCCTGAACCAGCGTCAGGCTGCCCGTGGCAACCTTAAAGGCCTCGCGACCCTCGACATCGATCTGCAGGTCGTGATAGCGCTGATGCGTCTCGTAGTGGGCCTCGGCCTCGGGACGCGTCGTGGGAGCCATGACGTTCGCAAAGACCTTGTCGCCCAGAATCGGATGGCTGCCGACCTCGAGCTTCGCCGGATCGTTCTCCTCGAGCCAGTCGATCAGCACGTCGAGGCCCTTGAGCATTCCACGGTACTCCTCGATATCGCCCAATGCACCGTAAATCATCTAAATCCCCTCTCGGATCGTTTCTTTGGCGGCTACTCGGCAAACGCATTACCGACGCTGTTGCCACCCACATGCGTCTCGACCAGGGTAAGGTCGGGATTGAACACGACAGTGTCGGCGTCGCGCCCCGGCATAATGCTACTGCACTTGTCGTCGACATGAGCTGGCAACCGATGCCGGGGCCGCAGCACAAGCTCCTACAGCTCGGTCACGACAACGCCGTTGTAAACCTCGTCCCAACGATCCATAACCAAGTGGCCAGTCATGGGATCCATGGCATTGAGTTTGCCGCAGGTGTTGGCGGTACGCAGCACCGTCTCGTCGTCGGCTCCGGCAGCAATCGCATGTGCGAAGCCGGCAATGGTCGAATCGCCAGAGCCCGTAGCGTTAACGGCGGGGATATCGGGGGTCTTGGCGCGGAACGCACGGCCGTTATGGAAACCAACGGAGCCGGCAGCGCCCATAGATACGACGACCCAGGGGATATCGGAGAAGCGGGCGTCAGAGGCGAGCGCGGAACGGAGCTCGTCCACATCGTCGGTGGTAAAGCTCGTGCCCAGAAGGCCGTTAATTTCGGTCAGGTTAGGCTTAACCAGCTCAGGCTTGACCTCGGACTTGAGCGCAGCCTCGAGCGAGGCGCCCGAGGTATCGAGCAGCACCTTGGCGCCGGCGTTCTCTGCAATGCCCGTGATCTTAGCGTAGTAGTCCGCCTCGACGCCGCGGGGCAGCGAACCCGAGATGGTAACGACATCGGCCTTGCTCGCAAGCTCGGCGAACTTGGCGGTAAAGGCATCGAGCTCCTCGGGGGCAATCGTCGGGCCGCTCTCGAGCAGCTCGGTCTGGTTGCCGGCGTGGAGGATGTTGAGACAAATGCGAGTCTCGCCCTTGATGGGCACAAAATCATTCTTAATGCCGTTAGCATCCATGAGCTCGGCCATATAGGCGCCCATATGACCACCAAGCAAGCCGGTTGCCACGACATCGTCGCCCAGCTGGCCCAGGACGCGGGCCACGTTGAGGCCCTTACCGCCGGCGGTCTTTTCGGGCGTCACGCGGTTGACGTCGTCGATAATGAGCTCATCGAGCTGATAGCGCGTATCGACGGACGGGTTCATCGTAACGGTGAGGATCATTTCTAGCTCCTTATCTCGCAGGCTCCTTATGCCTTGCAAAACGAATTGGCTACATGCGACTACAGAATCTCGATTGTGAACGAGCGCACGATGGTTTCTTTGGGCTTGGCGATAAGGCAGCCGCGCTTGTGCTCAAGCACGTCGTCCTCATCGGAGCAGGTCGAAAGACCGCCCCAGGCTCAACTGCCACAAAATCACCCTCGGGCTTGCTCCACACAATGAGGTACGGGAAGCCCTCAAAGCTCAGGCGAACACCCTTGTCCTCGCCCTTTTTGGAAAGCGTGACCTGACGGCTCTCGAGCACGTCAAAGATGGTCTCCGCAAAATCGAAGAGCTCATGTGACAGAGGCAGCGTCTTTCCCACCATGGGGTTCTTGGAGCGGTTGATCACGTCAATCAAGCCAGTCGAGGGGACGGCAGCGCAAAGCTCAGCAGCCTCGTCTTTCTCAAAACGCAACTCGTAGTCCGTATAGGCCTCGCCCTCATCGAGCGGGCACCTAAAGCCGGGGTGTCCACCGATAAAGAAAGGCATGTCCTCGGTGCCCTCGTTGGTAACCTCATAGGAGACGCGCACGGCGGCGTCCTCGAGCGTATAGCGGGCGACAAGCTTAAACGGATACGGATAATCGCTCAGCAGCGCGGCGTTATCCTCCGAAGCCAGGCACATCGCCAGCTCGTTCTCGCTCTGGCTCAGCAGCTTCCACTCCTGTTTGCGCGCAAACCCATGGCGGGCGAGCTTCACATGATGTCCGGCAAACGTCATGGCGCTGTTATCGCGCAAACCTCCGCAAATCGGGAAGCAAATCGGTGCCTGGCCGGACCACACGGCGGGATCGCCCTGCCACAAGTACTCGCGACCTCCAGCCTCAATCGAGGTAAACGAACCACCGGCCGTGGAGACCTTGATAGAAATCGAATCGTTGGAGAGAGCGTATTCCATTGTCCATCCTTTCGAACAACTGCTTTTTGCTCGCAAGAACCCGTCTCGGCCCTGACCAAAGGACAAACCCGCACGTTCATCGATGCGTCCGGTTTCCCAGCCATGCAACGGGGTACCATACAGACATTGATGCAATTACAGCTGAAAGGCCTTCTTATGCGAACCATCATCCTTTATGCCTCACACCACCACGGCAATACGAAAAAGCTCGTGGACGCCATCGTCGAGGCGCACCCCGAGATCGATACCCTCGACGTGAAGTCACTCGGTAAAAACGAGTACCCCGACCTGCACGAATACCATCTGATCGGTGTCGCCACGGGCATCTATTACTCCGAGATCGACAAGGACATGGCACGCGTGCTCACGAACGTGCTGCAGCCGCAGGACAAGGTGTTTGGCCTTATGACCTACGGTGGCAAAAACAAGTGGTACGGCAAGGATATCGATGGCATCTGCCGCATGAGGCAGGCCATCTTTATGGGCGTCTACGGCTGTCCCGGCTTTGATACGTGGGGGCCGTTCAAACTCACCGGCGGCGTCCAGAAGGGACACCCGACCGCTGAGGAAATTAAGGGCGCCGTCGACTTCTTCGACAAGATCGAAGACGAGTATGGCGACATCATCGTCGAAGAGTACGCCAAGCGCGAGAAGCGTCTAGCATACGAAAAGGAGCATCCCGCGGGGGGTCTTGTGGCCGGCGTCAAGCGCACGGCAAAGAAGATCGTTAACAAGCTGTAACTGTTAAGGTGCTTTTGAGCGTTTAACCCATACGGCGGGTCCGAGCAGATTCGGGCCCGCCGTCTTTTTCTATCGTTAATCGGTAAAGGCGTTGCCGACGCTCTGGCCGCCAACATACGTCTCGACGAGGGTGAGCTCATGGTCGAACACGACAAAGTCGGCGTCGCGACCCGGCATGATGCTGCCGCACTTATCCTCGATGTGCGCAGAGCGAGCCGGCACCTCGGTTGCCATGCGAATGGCGATATCGGCGCTGGCGATGCCCCAATCGACAATGTTCTTGACGCCCTGGGCAAGCGTGAGCACCGAGCCGGCAATGCTTTTGCCGTCGGCGAGCCAGCACAGGTTGTCCTTCATGATGACGTCCATGCCACCACTGGTGTAGCTGCCTCGGGCATGCCGCCGCAGCCCAGGCAGTCGGTGATGAGCACCGTGTGCTGCCAGCCCTTTGCCTGCAGCAGTGCTTGATGGCGGCAGGGTTTACGTGCTTGCCGTCACAGATGATCTCGGCGTAGGTCTCGGGCGTGGACATGGCAGCACCCACGACACCGGGCTCACGGTGATGCAGACCGCGCTGGCCGTTATAGGTATGCGTAAAGCAGCTGGCACCGGCATTGATAGCGGCGATGCACTCATCGTAGGTGGCGTCGGAGTGACCGATGCTGGTCACCACGCCCTTGGCGTTCAGAGCAGCCGCATAAGCAGCGGCACCGTCGCGCTCGGCGGCCATGGCGCTCTTAACGATGCGACCGCCCGCAGCCTCCTGCCACTGGTCGAAAACCTCCTCGGAGGGGTCAATCAGGTAAGCGGGGTTCTGCGCGCCCACGTGCTTCATGGTAAAGAAGGGGCCCTCCAGGTAGATGCCCTGAATGCGGGCACCGCAGAAGTCGGGGCCGCGGCCCTCGTCCGCCTTGGCGATAGCAGCGCAGGCGTCCTTGATCTGTTCGACGCCATCGGTGAACGTCGTGGGCAGCCAGCTGGTGGTACCGCGACGGGCGAGCTCGGTTGAGCTGATATCGATGCCCTCGGGATCGTTATCGGTAGTTGAGTGGTTGTAGAAGCCATGGATGTGAGTATCGACATACCCGGTGCGATCCACGATCCGTGTAGTCCTTAATCTCGCAAGAGGGCTCGTCGGCCTGCCAGGCGCCAAAAACGCCATCCTCGACCATAAGATAGCCGCCCAGTTGCGGGCCTGCCGGCAAGAAGAACTTGTCAGCCTTAATTGCGTACGTGCTCATATGCACTCCTCGCTTCTAAAGCAGTTGACTGTGGTGATGCTTATACCCAGCTCACGTAAAACAAAAAGCGCCCGCCCGCCGTTATGAGCGGACGGGCGCCCTTACAGGGGGACGCGATTAAGCGGTGAAGGGGTGAATCGTCACGCCCTTAACCACGCGGTTGACCGTGCCGGTGGGGCTCGGCGTATCGGGCGTGTTGCCCACGCGCACGGAGTTGAGCAGGCTGATAGCCTGGGCAAACATCACGAACGGCAGAGCAAGGTAGCCCTCGGGAAGCGCCTCGTAGCCCTTAAAGGTGAAGGACTCACCCTCATAGACGGTGGCACCTTCCTGCTGAACGGCGACGGTGTGCTGAGCAATATCGTCGCCACCGATCTCATTGAGGATGTCGATGTCGTACTGACGGGTGTAGGCGTCGTTGTTGACGAACACGAAGACGAGCGTTTTATCGTCGACGAAGGACTTAGGTCCGTGACGATAGCCCATGGAGGTGTCGTAGGAAGTAGCGACCAGACCGTGAGCCAGCTCAAGGATCTTGAGCTGGCTCTCCTGGGCAAGGCCACCGAAGGAGCCAGAACCCAAGTAGGTCACACGGTTGAAGTCGCCAGCCAGGTAATCGGCGATCTCGGGCTCACGGGAGATGACCTCCTCGCCCATCTTGGCAATCGTCTCGACCCACTCGGCCTTCTGCTCGTCAGAGGCAGTGTCGAAAATAAGGGTGGAGAGCAGGGTCATGCAGGAATAAGAACCGGTCATGGCGAAGCCTTGTCGTTGGCGCGCGGAATGAGCAGCGTCAGCGCGTTGGGATCATCGGCAGACTCGACGGCGAGCTTGCCTCGGGAGCGCAGGTGATGTTGAGGAACTTGACGTTGTGGACGAGCTCCTTGGCAACGGCAACGGCAGCAAGGCTCTCGGGGCTGTTGCCAGAGCGGGCAAAGGAAACCACGAGCGTGGGATCCTCGGCGCGCAGGAAGTCACGCGGGGCGCTCACGATGTCGGTCGTGGCGATGGGCTTAAAGTCGTAGAGATCAGTGTTGCCAGCGTGACGCAAGTACGGGGCGCAGGTATCGCCAACGTAGTCGGACGTACCGGCACCGGTGAAGACAACGGACAGACGGCCCTCGCCCATAGCGCGAGCCTCGGCCAGGAAGGCCTCGATGGCCTCCTTGTTCTCGCGATAGATGTTGAGCGTATCACGCCAAAGCTCAGGCTGCTGAGCAATCTCGGCCGTGGTGATCTGGGCGCCGAGCTCGGTGAGCTCCTCGACACTCTTCTCGAACATTTCTAATACCTCTCTCTAGAAGTAATCCTCTGACGTGCAATTATACACTTCAGTTGGTTATCTGGTAGTAACCAGTTAAATGCAAAGAATCATCATATGGAAACGATGCGAACACTAGTCGCTACGCTGGTGGTAAACCTTGTATTTAAACTGATCGGCACGAGCAACCGAGAGTGTATACTCCACAACCTCGTTTGACTCGTTATACGTAGTCCTGACCAAATCGAGCACAGGCGAGCCCTCGACAATTCCCAAAAGGTGGGCGTCGGTGGGACGGGCTATGCTCGCATAGAACTCCTCTTCGGCCACGCGTATCTTTTGCTGAAAGTCTTGCTCAATCACATCGTAAAGCGGCTTACGCTCCAGTAGCGGTCGCTTTAGGGACAGAAATTGACGAACCGGTAGAAAGCTGCGTTCGACCATCATGGGCATGTTGTCGGCAGAACGAAGGCGCTTGAGCTTAAAAATGCGATCGCCGATGCGCAATCCCATATGCTCGGCCAGATTCTTATCGGCTCCATCTCGCAAAACTCGAGAATCGTGGTCTCGGGGTCGCGACCATCGCGCGCATCTGCTCGGTAAAGCTGTAGGACTGCATAAGATTGGTTGCCTTTGCCGAACGGTCGGTCACAAAGGTACCGCGACCGTGCTGCCGAACCACCAATCCTAAACGCTCCAGTTCCTGCAGAGCCAGGCGTACCGTAGTGCGCGAGAGACCATAGCGCTCCGATAGTTCGCGCTCGGAAGGAATCATGTCACCGGCGCGATATTCATGGTCGATCTTTTCGGTCAGAATATCGACCAGCTGATCGTACAGCGGTTGCTTACGCGCTCCGATCGCCATCCTATCCTCCCATTTTCTCAAACTCGGCTACTACCTTGGGTGTTTAGCATTATCTGTCTGCCACACCCGAATCAACAAGAAAACAAAAGCCGCGCGCTCTTTCGAGCACGCGGCTTTTAACATACACATGGCTTAAGGGGTCGGGGTGTGAGCCGCGTAGGGACACACCCCTCAAGCTAGAGCCTTACCAGATGCTCGGCCAGAGACCAAGCGGGCCAGCGCCCAGGATGCCGAGGACGAAGAGCAGCAGAATGCCTTGGTCGGGGTCCAGCTGTGCTTAGCGAACATGTAGTAAAGCAGCAGCGTAAGCATAAGCGGGACGAGCTTCGGGACGATGGTGTTGAGGGTGTCGGCAACAGAGAAGTTGACCGGATCCTCGGTGACGGTAGCGTAGGTCACGGACTCCATGCCGTTGCCCAGATCGGCGACGCCGCACTTGACCTCGTTGCGTCGGCATCGACGGCGGTGAGGCGTTGCCGTCCTTATCGGTCATGGCGATGGTACCGGCCTCAGCGGTCTCGGTATCGATGCCCTCCATACCGGTGAAGTTCTCGGCCTCCTTCTCGGAGACGATCACGGTAGTAGGGGCAAGGCCACGGGTGGTGCCGTTGGGGATCTGGAGGTTGATCTGGGTGCCACCCATGGTGACGACCAGGCAACCGACGACGAAGACGCCCATGATGGAAGCGGCACGCGTGAAGGCCTGCATGTTGGCGGTCAGAGCGTCAATAGCGCTGGTGCCAAGCTTGTAGGACCAGTTCATGAGCCAGAAGCGCAGAGCGAACTGGACGACGTTGAAGATCACCAGGAAGATGATCGGTGCAGCGGCGTTGCCGTTGATGGCCATGTTGGAGGTGATGCCGGCCGTGATAGGCACGAGCGTCAGCCAGAACAGGGCGTCACCGATACCACCGAGCGGGCCCATTGCGGCGACGCGGACGGCGCGGATCGTGGGGATGTCAACCTTGTTCTGCTCGAGCGAAAGCACGATGCCCATAACAAAGGTGACGAGGAACGGGTGGGTGTTGAAGAACTCCAGGTTGTGGCTCATGGAAGCCGCGAGGTCGTTCTTGTTGGTGTGGATCTTCTCCAGACCGGGGATGATGGAGTAAAGCCAGCCAGCGGCCTGCATGCGCTCGTAGTTGAACGATGCCTGCAGGAAGCAGGAGCGCCAAGCCATCTTGTTGAGGGTCTTCTGGTCGAGCTGCGGAGCAGGAGTGAGATCCTCGTAGTGCTCCGGGATCACATACTCATTAGATGCCATCTTCGAAGTCACCTCCGTCAGAAACAGCTGCACCCTTCAGCTCGGTCTGCTGCTGGAAGTCCCAGAAAGCGATGCCGAAGCCGATGAGAGCGAGGATGAGCAGAGCAGGGGTTGCCAGCGAATCGTTGGCAACGGTGATGAGCGCGAGGCCAAAGCCCATGAGGAAGAAGCCCCACATATCGCGGTTCATCATAACCTTGAGCAGGACGGCGAAGCCGACGAAGCGCATCATGCCGCCTGCAGCGGACAGACCGGTCTGCAGCCAAGTCGGGATGGCGGAAGCGATGGTCTGACCAATGGTAGCGCCAGCGATGAAGAACAGGGTGACGACGACAGCGAAGATCAGCCGAGCAGAGCCATGGCGAAGTAGTTCAGGCGCTCGATGCCCTTGGTGTCCGCGTTGTGAGCCATGTTATCGGCCGTGGACATAAGCGGGGACATAAGCGTGAAGACCAGGGTAACGCCGAGCTGGCCAAGCAGAGCGAACGGAATGGCGAGACCGACTGCCGCGTTGGGCTCGAGGCCCGTGGCGATAGCGAGAATGGCTGCCATGATGCCGCCGATGACGGCGTTAGGCGGCTGAGCGCCTCCGATCGGCATGTTGCCGATCGTCATGAGCTGATAGGTACCACCCACGAGAAGACCGGTGTTGAGGTCGCCAAGGATAAGACCGATGACGCGCCGGTGACGATGGGCTGATAGAGAGACTCGAGGAAGTCAAACTGGTCGATTGCCGCGATGAACGTGACGACGAAGACCAGAGCGATCTGGATGATCGAGTATTCCATCTTGCTCCTCCTTTCAAAATGTATGTACGCACTTTGGATTTCACGTACAGAACGTCAGGGTTTCACTCCTGACAACGTGGATCACGAGGATTACGAGAAGAGCTTGCTCGTGTCCTCAACAGGCGTGCTCGGAACGCGCCTGATCTCCAACTCCACCCCCAATTCCTGCAGCTCTTTAAACGCAGCGACATCCTCGTCGTTAACTGCGACGGAGGTGGCGACTTGGCGCTTTCCTTCCGACATGTGCATGTTGCCGATGTTTACCTTCTTTATAGGCACACCGCCCTTGACGAGCGTAAGCACGTCTTCCGGTGTTTCGGCCACGATGAAGATCTTCTGGCGCGGGCTCGCCTTGCCAATGACGTCGATGGTCTTCTGCAGAGAGAAGAAACGCGTAGCGACGCCGGCGGGAGCGGCCATCTTCATGAGGTTCTGGCGCATGGTGTTGGACGCCACGTCGTCGTTGGCGACGAGGATGAGGTTGGAGCCCAGGGTGGAGTTCCACTGGGTGGCAACCTGACCATGAACCAGTCGGTTATCGATGCGGGTAAGAAGAATGTTGGGTTCTGCCATGTTGATCAGCTTCCTTTCGTTATTTGCTGACGACAGTTACTTGATCTCCTGAATCGCGTAACGCGAAACATCTACGACGGCTCCGGATCGGACTTTGATCTGGACCTTCTCGCCTTCGATGCCTTTGACGGTTCCGTAGATACCGCCGGCGAAAAGAACCTCTTGACCCGGCTTGAGCTCGGTGTGCAGCTCCTTGAAGTACTTCTGCTTCTTCTTCATGTTGATTTGCGACCAGATGGTGTAAATCAAGCCCATGATGACAAGCAGGCCTAAAAGGGCGACCGAGGAGCTCAGGACGTTGGCTCCGAAATCGGCCATTAGATGCCGTCCTCGTCGCCGAAGATATCCTCTTCGTCGGAGCCGGCAACGGATGCGACCGTCTGGGCGGTGATGCCCGTCTGGCCAACGGTCACGGCCTGCTCGCCAAGCTCGGCGAGCGTGGCGTTGCCGCGGAGGAACAGAAGCTCAATAACCATGGGAAGGTTGGTGCCGGTCAGAACCTCGACGTTGTCGACATCCTGGGCAATCATCATCGCCTGGTTGAACGGGGTGCCACCAAGCAGGTCGGTAAAGACGAGCACGCCATCGCACTCCTCGCGCATGGCGGTAATAGCGGCGCGGAGATCCTCACCGTAGGAAGCAGCCTGGTCGCCCTCAAAAGGAACGACGGTAAAAGCGGGCTGGTCGCCAGCAACCATAGCGATAGCGCTTGCGAGGCCGGGTGCGAACTGTCCATGACCGGTAAGAATAAAGCCAACCATTCAAATTTCCCTTCCGAAGGTGTGTACGATCTGAGTCCGATGATTTTCGGAAGCCAGCGGGCGCTCGCCCTTAAAGCTTCTTAGAAAGCGTACTTTGAAGACCAGTGGTTTCTAAACTGGTAGTAACCACGTGACGTGTTGTCACTATATCACCCCAGAAGAGGTCGCTTTCGTTGATTCATACGGTAAAACGTTTTTGCACCGCTCACGGTGATAAATCGACCGTTTACCGGTCGTTAACACTTCTACCTGCGGTTTTGAAACCGTTCCGAAATGCTTTGGCAAAAGATCGGATCTTTTCCTGTGTCTAAACAACGCAGGGCGGCTAAAAATAGCGTGTAGAAAAATTGCAGGTCATTGTGAAGATATGTGAATTGGTCTTTTTGACTTAATACCAGTTAGAACCAGTTTTGAGATTATCGGTGAACGGTAGTTTTCGACCGTTCACCGGTTACTTGCAATCGTTTGCAGTTGTTTTCCCATATGAATCGGGGAAGCGCGATGGAGCGCTTGCGCGGGCGCGAGGCTACTCCAGTGGTTTCGGCAGCAAAAAGCCCGCTAGAACGTTGTCCGTTCTAGCGGGCTAAATCAGGCAGATCGGCTAGCGCACAGTAGTGCAGGCAAACCTTACGCAAACAGGCCGTAGATGCTGATGTTGGCCTTGGCATACAGGCCGTTAGCATACTCGGTCCACTTGGAGCTGGCGCTCGAAGCCTGCGAAGAGTACTGCTGGTAGGCGGTGTAATAGGCGGTCATGGCCTGCTTGTAGGTAGCGCTATCAGCCGTAAAGGCATCGTCAGCGAAGGCCTTAGCGTAGGTGCTATCGGCGTCCTTCCAGGTGCCCTTTTCGCTATCCCACTCGTCGCCGGCAAGTTTGATGATGTATCGGCGTAGTCCTTGCTCGCGGTCTCCTCGTTGCCGTCAGCAGGCTCGGTCGGGGCGGTCGGCATGCTTGCGGAGCTATCGCCCACCTTCTTCTTGTAGAGCTTCTGCAGCGTCGCGGACTGACGGACGATCTGCTTGGCCTGGTCCTTGGACACGCCATACTGCGTGGCCATGGTCTTGTAGTCCGAAGTGCCGATGGAATCCTCGGCGTACTTCTTCATCTCCTTAGAAGAGACGGTGATGCCCTCGTCCTCGGCAGCGTCGAGCAGGATCTTGTTGCGCACGTAGGACAGGATGACGTCGGCAGAGGGAGCGGTGTAGTTGCCATCGCCATCCTTGACGGTGTCGAGGCTGTACTGGCTCTCAATGGCCTCGCGCGCGGTGATGTCGCTCTTCTTGCCGTTGTAGCTGTAGCTTGCCACGGTCGAATCGAGCTGGTCCTCGGTGAGGGTCGCCGAGCCGACGCCCTTGCCGCCAAAACCACCGTTGCCGATAAAGAAGCCGACCACAGCAGCGATCACGACTGCAACCACGAAGGCGGCAATCATCGTCTTCTTGTGCTTGGATGCGCGGTCGTCTTCGTCGGAACCCAGGATATCGTCGTCCTCGTCCTGCTCCTCGGGCATGAGGTTCTCGTCGGCGGCGTCCGCGGCGATCTTTGCCTCCAGGCGAGCGTCCTCCTCCTCGGCCGTCGTACCGGCGGCAATATGTTCGGCAGACGTACCGGCGACCAGATCGATCTTCTCCTCCTCATCACCATCGGGGCCTTCGCCGCGCTCGATGATCTGGATGCCGTCGATCTCGTCCTTCTCGTCCTTCTTTTGAATCAGACCCATATCAGTTACTCCTTGTTAGGAAACATAGTCCACAATAGAATACGCCCGACAAAGCGCCGGGCGTATTGATTCTCAGGTTATACGCAAACACTTAAGTACTATTTAGGCGTTTGCAGTCTGCATGCCTTAGGCCAGGTGCGCGATAACGGCATCGGCAAAGGCCTGCGTGCCCACAGCGCCCTCAACGGAGCCGGTCTGGGCACGACGAACGTCGCCGGTAACCTGCTCACCCTCGTCGAGCGTGGCAGAAACGGCGGCGCGAATGCGATTGGCCGCGTCGTTCTCGCCCAGGTGATCGAGCATCATAGCCGCGGACAGAATCTCGGCCGTGGGGTTAGCGATATCCTGGCCAGCGATATCGGGCGCGGAGCCGTGCGTCGCCTCGAAGATGGCGCAGTCGGCACCGATGTTGGAACCCGGAGCCATACCCAGTCCACCTACCAGACCGGCGCACAGGTCGCTCACAATGTCACCGTACAGGTTGGGCAGCACCAGGACATCGAAGTCGTTGGGGTTCTGGACCAGGCCCATGCAGGTGGCGTCGACAATCTTGTCGTTGAACTCGATATCGGGATAGTTGGCGGCCACCTCGCGCGCAACGCGCAGGAACAGGCCATCGGTCGCCTTCATGATGTTGGCCTTATGCACGGCCGTCACCTTTTTGCGGCCGCAGCGGCGGGCGTACTCAAAAGCGTACTCCACAATGCGGCGGCTCTTGGCGATGGAAATCGGCTTGATTGAGATGGCGGAATCCGCGGCGAAGGTCTTCTGGCCCGAGCGCTCGACGAGCTGCGAGAGCTCCTCGACCTCGGCAGCGCCCTCATCGAACTCGATGCCGGCATAGAGGTCCTCGGTGTTCTCGCGCACGATAACCAGGTCGACGTCGCGGAAGCGCGAGCCGTCGCCCGGCTGCGACAGGCAGGGGCGCACGCAGGCGTACAGGTCAAAATGCTTGCGCAGGGCGACGTTAACGCTGCGGAAACCCGTGCCGACCGGCGTGGTGATGGGGCCCTTGATAGCAACCTTGGTCTCGGCGACCGCATCGAGCACATGTTGGGGCAGCGGCGTGCCAAACTCGTCCATGACGCCGGCACCGGCCTCCTGGACGTTCCAGTTGATCTGGACACCAGTGGCCTCGACCACGCGGCGCATAGCTGCGTAATCTCGGGACCGATACCGTCACCAGGAATCAGGACTACATCGTGCGCCATAATCTGTTACTCCTCGTCTTCGGCGTCGTCAGATTTTTTTACGCTAGCACGCTTCTTCTTTTTGGAGAGATCCAGGCCAAAACGTTTAACAAGCATTTCGCAAATCTCGCTCGAACGGGCCTTGAGATAGCTACCCTTGCCGTTCTCGGCATCGAACTTAAGGCGCAGCGCGAGCTTCTCGGCGACCTCGGCGTCAATCTCGCCCCGGCCAAACTCGTACAGGCAACCGAGCATGTCGCGATACTCGAGGTCGCCGTGGTAGCACTGGATGGCCTCGTCCAGGATGGGCCAAGCCTCGCGCGAACGCTCGACGCTCGTGGCGCCCCACACGCACAGCAGGCGGAAGGCGGCATAGCGCAGCGTGGACGAAATCTCATCGAACAGCGCGGTCTCGGCGCCCCTCAAAGGCATCGCCCAGCT
>ENA-OQDW01000657-OQDW01000657.1-human-gut-metagenome-genome-assembly--contig:-NODE-657-length-13958-cov-1.636686_pt1 | contig 13958 bp, 19 predicted proteins | sample MGYA00242784_ERZ504613 | MGnify/ENA primary metagenome ERZ504613 (study PRJEB26092, sample SAMD00036330) | human gut metagenome | host: Homo sapiens | study: EMG produced TPA metagenomics assembly of... | reverse complement strand
ATCCAGAATACGGCAGGATCTTTCCCATATCTACAATGGTTTCAATCTGCTCGACATAGTGTGCATCGCCGTTTTTGTCCTTTTGTGCACGGTAATAGTCGCTCAAACCGAATTTATTCAAATATTGCGTACAGTGCGAGGACCGTAAAAAGCCTTTTACAAACTGCGATACATCCGCATCGACATATTCGCTTGAAGGCTGCAGCGGTGTGCCGTCATCAATGCGGAGGATATCACGCTTGCCGAAGATTTCCGCCGGAATGCGTTCGGTATAAACCGTTATCGCCTGCTGTAGCATATCTGCGGACAGGCACCATCGAATCAGTCCTACCGTAGTCAGTTCCCGTTCTCGAAATGTGTAGCGAAAAGCCGGAATGAGCACACGCAGCAGCGGATCACTGCATTCGCGACTGCTTTCAGCGCCAGATTGAACTGTGCCATACAATCGTTGATTTGACGTGTTCTGCACAGCGTGATCGCCTCGTTAAGCGCTTCGAGTGCATCGAGCAGTTCACCGATTCGTTCGTCCTGCGGCTCTGCGCCGAAATACTTGCGCAGGGTGCGCACATTGCCGAACGAACTCATCTCCTGCATGCCGCCTACCAGGTCGAACATGCGGAGCAGATCGGATACATCGGTGATCTGCTGGTTGTTAAAATCAGCATAGGTTGCACCGATCGTCTGATTGTGATTATAGGTCAGTACGCGGCTGAGAAGCAGCAGATACATCATCGTGTTGCGCCACCCGCCGGTCGTTTCTAGCAGAATTTCATCACCCATGCTGTTTTTGCCCATGCCGCCCGGCTGGATCTCGTTCAGAACACGCTGCAGCGGACCTTCGGTAAACACCTCGTCATTCTGAAAATCAATAATCTTAAAGATATCGTCCGGTAATTGGATCTGCTTTTCTCGTGCGAACTCCAGAATATGCGTTTTGAAAAAATCCAGCGTGCTTTTCTTTGCCTGCGGCGTTACGATACAGATGATCGACCGGACATCCGGATGTGCCAGCAGCATGGCCTTGACCGGCGCTTCGTTGGTCTGCGTACCGGTGATCTTGTGGGCCTCGTCCATGCCAAGCACACCGGTCGCGCAGGCATAGTCCTGGGTTTTCCGCTTGGATTCGTCCTCACTCAGCAAGCTGAGGAATAAAATAATTTTTTTCGCCATGCTGACCTCACTTTTTCTTCTTTTTCGAGGATTTTCCGGTATTCGACGAATTAGTCTTTGCACCAAATTTCAGGAGCAGTGCAGCTGTTGCATCCTCTGCAGAATCATACTTCGGCGCATCCTTTTCGGCTTTCTCACGCAGCTCGGCAACCGACGGCAGCGGATAATACATTTCCTTGAACAGCAGCCGCTTCGGTTCCTTCTTCTGGTCAATCGTCAGGTAATCCACCATTTCCGTATCCTCTCGGATCGTCTTTTTCAGATAGAAGAAGTCCTTGATTTCCGGTCTATCATCACTTCCGGTACGGTTTTCGATTTATAATCGTTCATAAACTGTTTATACGCCTGGATGAACGGCTTATACTCTGCGGTTTTTCCTGCGCTCTCGAAGCCGGAAGCCGAATAGAGTGCTGCAAAATCGAACAGCCGCAGATTGTCCAGTTTGACGCTCATACGGCCGAAGCCGTATGGCTTTCCCATGCCAATCGACTGATAGCAGCCATCATTCAGCAGCAGCGACCATAGCAGCAGACCGAGTTCGTCCTCCTTAAGATTTTTGAAGCGAATTGTACCGCTGAACGTAGTTCCCTTCTTCATAGGACGCAAGGTAGTCAAAACCTTTTCATTGCCGCTTTGCGGCAGCGGGAATTCTACATCTTTAAGCCAATACTGCTTAAAACCGTTTAATTGGAAGGCGTCTTTCGGCTCATTAGGCTCATAAGAATAGTGCTTTCCTTCCTGCACATATCCCTCGAAAAAGCTGGGTTTCGGCTCACCAAGAACAGTTTTATACGCATCAGCAGGCGCGGCACTGCTGATGCTTCAAAATCGCCGAAGGACACGCGCGAACGGTAAGATGTATTACTGCTTTTTTTGTTTTCGTCCTTAAAATTATGTGTAAACCCTAAAACCGCATGTGGATAATCCAGCGGAAGCTCATTCTGCGAGGTAATACGCTTCTGCATTTTCCGAAAACGCTCGGGCAGTCCTTCCGCAATGGAATGCGAATGACCGATGCGCAGATAGCGTGCCATGCCGAAATAAATGTGCCCATCATAATTTACATAGAAAACCGGCTTACTCTGTCCCTCCTCCGGCAGCTTCCAGAACTCCTGATACGCTTTCGCCGTATTTTTGCGCGCTTCACAGTCCGCTGATAGGACAAGCGGTCAGCTTCCGAAATATCAATGCCGTGCTGATCTCTGTCGATCGGCGGAAAAACATACAAATGGTTTTCTTTCTGTACCGGTTTTCCGGTAAACAGCAGGATACCGCGTTCCTTGTATGCCGGTGCATTTTCCGCTTGGTACAGTGCGGTGACATTTTTGCCGTCCGACTCATATGCGACTGCTTCTGTGCAGGCATATTTTTCTTTACCGAATACTTTTTCTGTCAGTTCACGCGATACACGCAGTACCGGCGTTTCTTTCGGCAGCGGATAGATCCGGTATAAGCCGTTTTCTCGCACCAGATAACCCGCGTTGATATTGTGCGGTATGGAAATCGACTTGCCGCTCCGGGCCTTTTCCGGCTTTACGCCCAGTGTAGCCTGATAGTATTTGCGCAGCGGTTTGCGCGCACCTTTTCCTGCAATTTCGCGGTAATAAATCTGGTAATCCTCCAAATCCTCATCCTTGAGAACCAAACCATCCCCAAGAATCTGCATATTCTCTCTTACCATGCCGCGAATGGTAGAACCGGGAATCATATAGTTCCGTTGGCGCCGCGGAGAAATCCGCATTTTCCTGTCCGTCCGACACGAAAACCGGCGTTTCTGCGGTAAGCGTCAGATGAATCTCACCGGTGAGCAGTTCTGCACAAAGTTTATCATGCGCAGGTAGTTTGCTTACATCGGTATACCGCATAAACGGCTGACGCTCGGTAAACGGCACAAAGTTATATGGTGCACGAACGGTGTTTTCCAACGTTTTCGGCGGATAGTAGGTATCGTCCTTCGCCATTCGTCATTCCCTCCAATCATACAGGCAGACGGCGCTCACACCGGCCTGACCGTCCTCATCAAACGTCAAATATTCGCGCACGCTGATTTTACTGCCCAGATTGCCCTGTAATTTGTTATACTGCTTTTCGATGTACGGCATATCGTCCTGCAAAATCACACTGCGGGCCCTCAGTTCGCCGTTCTCCCGGAAAATGCGGATTTCAGTATCGTGATCGAAAAACCGTGCTTCTATCAGCTCATCCCAGTTGATATCCATCGGCATTTTGCCAATAACAACACGGCTCAGCTCGGTCACCATGACGAACTGCAGCTTTTCGGCCTGTTGCAGAGCCTGCTCTATGCTATCTATTCGTTTCATGTGCGTTCCTCCAGTGTATGCAGCCAGGCCGAAACCAGATTGTCCGTGTCGTTCAGCTTGCAGCCGTCCGCGCCGAATGTCATATCGGCGGTTTTGTCTCCGCACGCGATCGCAATGCGGGATACCTTAATATAACCGCGTCCGACAGCGCCGCCGCTGCCCAGATTATATAACCCGAGACCGAGGTCGCGCAGTGCGTAAACCAACAGCGCACAGCCGCAGATATCATCCTGCGGTGCTGTGATGGTCAGCGTGACGCCGCTTTTCAGCGGTTCTTCGGTGAACAGTCCGCGGCGTATCACACCTCCGGTGAATTTATTGATGCGGATACGCGAGATCTTCTGCTCTTTTGCCTTATCCAGCACCACATCGGTGAACCGCACTCGACCGGCGATACCGTTATCACCTTGTGCAGCACCGCGTCCGAACAATTCGTCTACGGCTTCCGAGCAGTCGAGCAAGTCGCGATCGCCTTCACGCGGGCACGTACAGCACCCTTGACCGACGAACCCGGCAAAACCGCCGTACCGTTCTCCTTAATGTTCTGAATAATCTCCTTGCGCGTGTTATTCTCATCGTATTCAACACGCGGAACCGAACTCTTGATCAGAATGCTGTCCGCAACGCCGTTGACTGTGAATGTACATACACTTCCGTGCAAATCTTCGGCAGTTCAAGCGTTTGGCCGTCAAATTCATCCTGCAGCCAAGCCTCCCGGTCGGCCTTGTCGGTTATGTGATAGATCTGACTGCGAACTGTCAGCGCAACCCGTCCGAAGCCGTTGGACTTCTGTGCGCCCAAACGAATCTCGCCCGCGTGCAGCGCACCGAGCATCTGCTCGATCTGCGCCGGACCGTCCGTGTCGCTTTCCGCGCCCAGCCATGTCAGCGTGAATTGCATCACGGTATTGCGTGCAATGTGGGCCGCATCGAATTTGCCGCCGTCTGCCGCAGACCCCATTTTGCCGTTGATGCGCAGGCGCGGACGAAGCTGTATCGTGGTATCCTCCGCCGATTCCGCGGCTTTTTCCTTGATTTCCATATCGGAAATGATGAGCTGTCCGGACTTTTCCTGTGAGCCGAACAGCGCATTTGCGGCGTTCTTCTCCTGCTTTTCCAGCCAGCCGCGCAATGCGCCGGCCAGAGAAGCGGCCTGCAAGAATGCCTGTCCGTCTCGGTGACGGAGTACACGGTCGATACTGCCATCCGAGGACCGGTACGCAAGGCGTTTCCGTAACTGCCGTTACCTCATAACGAACTGCTTTATCAAACGTTGCCATGGCCTGCGTCCTCCTTTCGGCTGTGATCGAACAGGTCGCAGAGCAGCTGTACCCGTTCCGTTGTATCCATATTTTCCATCCATGGTTCTGACGGATGAGACAGCACTGTGTTGACCAGTTGCTTCATTTTCGCAAACTTGCTGGACGTTTGTTCACCCTTTTCCGCATTATGAGCAAAAAAGCCGTTCATTTTTTGCAAAATATCGGCTTTGTGTTTGTGTTCCTCGCAAATGGCCTGAATAGAGCCAAGCTGGCTGTCCGAAATATCGCCGGCGAATTTCTTTTCACACTGCTCCATGATCCATGTCAGACGCTTACGACGCAGTTCAGCCATATTCTGTCGGCGCGGTGCAGCGGTGTACTCCACCGGCTGTTTTGCCTTGATGCTGCCGAACAGCGATTCCGACAGAAACAGCACCTGTCCGAACCCTTCTGCGCGGCGCAGACCCAATCCGCTCTGCTCGATGGCGGAAAGATGTTCCTCATCCGGCGATTCACCATCAAAGCTGATTTGAACAAGCTGCCCGCATCATACATGCGGACGCCGGTGTGTGGCATCCCCACTGACGGTTAAAGCCGCCGTATTCCGAGACCGAAGTGCTGCTGAATTCAGAATTTACGCTTGCAATACCTAGTTTTTCCGCGAGCACCTTCCAGTTGATACCGCACGGCTCACCGCACTCGTTTGTCATGCCGAGCGGCGACAGCGCCAGCATATAAAGTACCTTGTTATCACCGTGACGCTGCATGCTGCCGTATCGGCGGTACGCCGGAGCATCACAGGTTCAATGCTCATGCGGCATTTGCCCATGCCATCGTAACGATCGGCGCGATCCAGACCGTACCGCACAGCACCTCTGCCAGCTTGGGCGCAAGGGACGCATCATCAAGCAGAATGTAGCCGTCAAACCGCTGTCCTGCGTCAATACTGCGTGTCTGAAAGATATTTGTCTTGTCAGCGCCGCGTTGAATGCGCTGACTGCCGCCGGTTCTTGCATTCCAGTAGTGCAGTACGCCGTTTTCAATCGTGCAGAACGAACCGACATCGGCACGTTTGGAGCCTTCGGAAATTTCGCCGTTCTCTAAAACCGAACGGAAATCACTGCCGTCCTTCTGCTCATAAAAACCCTTGAGGGACGGGAGAACCGCCGGATTGTCATTCTGCACCGGAAACGCGCTCAGAAAGCGCGTTTTCTCGGTCAGCAGTGCAATTTTATTGGCGGCAAACCAGTCCGGTTCCCGTTGAGCGAGCAGGCTGGCCGCCATACCGCGCACAGCCGCACCGGCAATGTATCCGTGCGTGTCCCAGCTGTTTTCGCCGGAACGGTTGTAGTCGGTCATGCTGACCGGCGTTTCCGTGTAAAGCGTATAGTGCAGACAATGAGTCGCTCCAACTGCCGGAAAGGCGGCTTTCTGCGCTTTTACCGGCTCTGCGATAACTTTTACATGGCCGAAACCACGGCTCCGCATCGTGCCCAGCCACTTGATGCCGCGCGCGGATTCCCGCACGAAAGGCACATCCTGTTCCTCACAGAAAATCTTGCCGATAAATTTCTGTCCTCTGCAAATACACATCGCCGAGCGTAATGTACCCGTTTTCACAACATCGTTTCCAGACTGGTAAACGTGCGGTGATCATAGCAGGTCTCGCTCTCCTCCGGCTTTTCTTCGAGTGTCAGCGGTGTCAGGTGCAGACGGCGTCCGCCTGCCGTACCCGTCCAGCTTCCTTGCCGAGCAGTGCCTCTACGGTATCCGTCGGGCCGCCGCTCCACTCGAGCAGATCGTGCATGCTCTCACGCAGCAGGCCCTTGAAGGTAGTACCTTTGAGATACGGATAGCCGTTTTCGTCCTGACAGACCGCGATATCCTCGCCGCCGGGAATGCTGTGTCCTGAGCCGAAAATCGTATCGGAAAGCAGCTCCAATCTGACTTGTAATTCTACCTGCCTGCTCATGCTTTCCCCTCCAGTCGCTCAAAGTGATCCATCATTTCGATCGCGTCAAAAAACAGGCAGTGAGAAACCGGTTCACTGTTCCTGCTGCCGTCATCAAAGGTGCGGAACGGCTGCTTGTCGATCTCTTTGCCATTTTTCAGCATGGCGGCAAATTGGGCATACTGCTTATCTGCCGTATCAAACTGCGCTTCAAATATCGTGCGGAGCAGCTTGGTGATTTCACTGTCCTGCAGCGCATAGCGGCATTCCAGATCGCCCTGCTTGATGGCACCGCGCAGTTCCTTGAGCTTTCCGCGCGCAATTTTTTCGCCGCATTCCTGCACCGCCTGCTTCATCTGCATACACATACCGCGTACGAAATCATAGGTGCGTACATTCATTTTCGTGCGCGCAGCCTCGTCCATTTTGCCCTCGAGCACCACCACCGGCCGTAATTCCATGCGTTTTCCGTCCTCGGTCTGGTAGTCCGCACGAATCTCGCGGAGGTTTTCCTTGAGCTGACCAAATTCGATATGCCAATCCATCACAGATACCGAACCATCTCCGCAGAGCGAAACGCCGTATTTCTTCGCGCTGCTGCACAGTGCCTCCGCCAGATCATACGCCTGATGGAACGGGTATTTCAGATGCACCATCGCCACACCGGCACAGGCGGCATACGGCTTTCCGTCCTGCGGATTGGTCTTTGCGGAAAGGTGCTTCATAAACCGTTCGGCACATTCCAGACCCAGACAGCCGCGCGCGACAAAGCACACATCATCACCGGCAAGAATAACCGGACGTACCGGAAGGATTCCGGTGTTTCCTGCGGGATTAGCGGCCTCGTAATCGGCCACCTCTGCCGCCATTTCCCGAAAGGCGGCTTCAAAATCGTGCTGAATGCCCTCGCTGAAGCAGCGCAGCTTGTCGCAGCAGGCGTCCCAGCTTTCGGTTTCTGAATCATACAGATTCTTTACACGCTTGCCCATCGAGTTGCCGTCCACATGAACGACCGCAATGAAGTCTCGTCGGTCAGGCCCTGCATGTCCTCAAATCTCTCCGCAAACGACCAACCTTTCGGCTTCAAAAGTTCATCATATCTCTCGCGGATCTTCTTCCATTCTTCTCGTTCGGGACTAATCTCCTGTCCGGTTTTATTTTTCTGCTTGTCTTTCTCTTTTAGCTTCTTCTCAATGCCGAGCGAGGTCAGTCGGAATGACGCCTTTCGCAGAGACTTTTTCTGCTCGAGCGCTTCGGACAGCCAAACCAGATTCTGACCCGGTGTCGCCGGTTTTCCGTTCTCGTCTGTCGCCCGATATTCCATCTGCTTGGCAAACAGCTCAAGGCCGTCATACTCGCGCATGGCCTTCTGCGTTACCTGCTCGGCAAAGCGTGTTGCCGTTGCTCTGTCCCCAAACTGGAGGATGGTGTGTCCGCCGCCTGCGTACACAAAATTCTCACGGCTGTTGTAATATTCCGGTGCAGCCTGCTTGAAAAATTCCTCGCTCGTCACATAGCGGATGATATCCGAACGTGCCGCGTTATCCCTTAGGTGGATGCTTGAAAATATATAATCCTGCTTTCTGGAAACCTCCAGAATCAAAAGTATTTTGCTCAAGCACTGCCTCCTTTCGACATGATTTCATTATAGCACGATTTGGCAAATGTTCAATAATATTCAACAAGTTCTTGTAGGTGAACCCCGGTTTTTGTTGTGCATTTCGCCCTGTTCCGGGTGAGAAAAAAGTGAAAACAGACATCACCTCCTTCTTATATGGATTTTCTATGTTACGCGGTCAGTCGTCGGTCGCGATGGAAATGATCTTCACGGCCAGACCGATCACAGCCAAAATCGTCTGCGGCGTCATATGTTTCACCTGCCTTTTCGTTGGATTTGCGCACTTTCTGCGACTTTAGTCATCGTTTGCGATGCTGATAATCTCGGCCACCAGACCGAGGATAGCGATAATGCCCTGAGGCGTCATGCGGATTCACCTGCCTTTCCTGCTGTGATTCGGAATGCCTGTCCATCTATGTATGTATCACCACTCCCTGTTCCATTTCCTGAGGATTTAGAACGGCTCATCGGCAAAGCCGCCGATAAAGCCGATGATCGAGCCGATAGCACCGCCGACGGCTGCGCCTGCCGCCGTACCGACTTCCGCGCCGAAGAACGTGCCGACCGGTCCGAAAAACGAACCGCCTACCGCACCGACACCGGCAACGACCGCGCCGCCGATTCCGGCACCGGTGGTGCCGCCCATAGCCGCACTGGATGCGCCGTTGGCCATGCGTCTTGCAAATTCATTCATGCTTCCTGCCTCCCTTCCTTTGGATTTTCAGAACGTGTCAGTTCTTGTCGATCGTGTCGATGATCTCGGCTACCAGACCGAGAATAGCGATAATCGTCTGCGGCGTCATATCTTTCACCTGCCTTTGCTATGTATTTCTTTCAGGAGAATCAGTCCTTTGCAGTCTCCACCTGCTCTGCGACGAACTTCACAGCTTCGATCACCATCGCAATCGCGGTGATGATAACGCTTGGCTTGATATCTTTCATGGTGTTTTCCCTCCCTTCACTTAGTTATCGGATTTCACACGCGGTTTTTCACACTTCCCGGGAAATTTTTTTGCTCACTGCGCCAGACCCAGACTGATTGCCGCAGCCTGATCGACCCGGCCCATCATTTCCACATTCAGGCTGCACAGATAGCGAGATAAGCGCGTTTTGTCGATCACGCGAATCTGCTCGAGCAGAATGCAGGAATTTTTCAGCAGGCCGCTGTCCGCACCGCACCAGACGTGCGTCGGCAGCGGCTTTTTCGTGCGGCTGCTGGTCAGCGGCGCCACAATGACGGTCGGGCTATACCGGTTGCCCATATCGTTCTGCAGCACGACCACCGGCCGTTCGCCGTTCTGTTCGTAACCGACGCCGCCGTGCAGGTCGGCGAAGAACACCTCGCCGCGGTGGATTGCGGTATGTACGCTCAAATGCTTCACCTCTTTTGACCCTTCTATTCCTATATCGGCGGATTTCCGACCGATTTCACACTTCACGAAAAAATTTTTTGAGGAGAACAGGAAAACCGCTGTTCTCCTTTTTGTTACAGCCGCCGGGTTTGGAGTTCCAGCTTGACGATCTGCTGCCAGTACAGGTGCTCGAAGGCGATTTCCGGCTCGGTCTGTCCGTCAGCCAGATGCAGCGTGCTGCCGGTGAACCTGCGTCCGGAGACCGACTGCAGCACCGGGCGTCGTCCGCGAGCGTTACCAGCTCGGCGAGCAGCTCCACCGGCAGTACGGCGGCGATTGCATCCGCCTGCTCGATCAGCGGGCGCAGTACGTCCGCCTGCTTTACGGTTTGGGTGTACGGCAGCACCTGCACCGTATCGCCCAGCACGCGCGCAAGGTCGTGCAGCTGTGGTTCGGTCATGGCGTGGCGCGATATCCATAACACGGTTTTCAATTTTTCACCTCCCCTGCTGTGGATTTAGGTCTGCTTAGTAGCAGATGGTGTCTTTCACCCAGTCGAGGAGCGGATTGTCCTCGCCGAACAGCGGAAAATCCAGCCACGGCTCACGGATTACAAACATACGGTTCACCTCCTGTCCTTTCTAAGTTCTTCTGTATAGGTATCAGAATTTTTCGGCGTTTTTCACACTTCCCGAAAAATTTTTTGAGAAGGTTCTTTGCCTTACACAATGTTATCGGTTGGAGGGACGGGGTTTTTCACAGTTCGGGCAAAAAATAAAACCGACCTGTCAAAATTGACAGATCGGTTTTTTGCTGTCCCCCGCAGGGGCGCGAGTTGTTACTTATTGTTATTATAACACGAGGTTCGCACCAACCCAACCGATACTGTACATCCTCTGCCGCACGGCAGCAGATACTCGAAAATGTGATTAAATTGTAATAACTCGCTCATAAAATGTGAATTAACCGAAAATTCTCCCTTTAATTTTGTGCAGACAATTGCATTTCTTCCTCTGTCGGGGTATAATACCCTCATAAGAGGTGAACCCAAATGCTTTATCTAAAACGCAAAATCGACGCTTTTCTGTCGGAATGGAAAGCAAATCCGGATAAAAAGCCGCTTATCGTCAAAGGGCCGCGGCAGGTCGGCAAGACCGAATCCATTCAGCGCTTTGCCGCAGAGAACTACACGAGCGTTATCACGATCAATTTCGTGGAGGAGCCAAAGTACAAAATGATCACCGCGGACGGCTACAAAGCGGCGGATATCATCAAAAATATCTCGCGTATCGACCCGTCTAAGCGGTTTATTGAGGGTGAAACCCTGATTTTCTTTGACGAACTGCAGGAGTTTCCCGACATTGCGACCGCGCTCAAATTCTTCAAAATCGACGGCCGGTTCGACGTCATTTGCAGCGGTTCCATGCTCGGTCTCAACTACCGTAAAATTGAGAGCAACAGCGTCGGCTACAAGACCGATTACGAAATGTTCTCACTGGATTTTGAGGAATTTTTGTGGGCCGGCGGCTACGACGATGCCTTTATTGACGATATGCTGACGCACATGTGCACGCTGACGCCGTTTAACAAACTGGAAATGTCGGTCTGCGGCGAGCTGTTCCTTAACTACTGCATTCTCGGCGGTATGCCCGCTGTTGTCCGCGAATTCATCGAAAAGGGCACGTTTGAAGGCTCACTCGAAACCCAGCGCCAGCTCATCGCGGACTACAAGGAGGATATCCGCAAATACGCGGACGGCATGGACCAGACCCGCATTTTGAACGTGTTTCAGCACATCCCGGTCCAGCTTTCCAAGGACAACAAGAAATTCCAGATTTCCAAGGTCGCATCCGGTGCGCGTTTCCGCGATTACCGCGGCTGCATTGAATGGCTGAACGACGCCGGTATGGTCAACATCTGCTACTGCCTGAATTTCCCGGAACTGCCGCTCAAGGGCAATTACGACGAGACAAAGTACAAGCTGTATTTTGCGGACAGCGGCTTGCTTGTGGCCATGCTCGATGAGGAGGCGCAGGAGGACTTGCGCGCCAACAAAAACCTCGGCGTGTACAAGGGTGCGCTGTATGAGAATGTGGTCGGTGAGGCGCTCGTCAAGGCCGGGTATCAGCTGTATTACTACAAGCGCGAGGATTCCACGCTCGAGCAGGATTTCTTCGTCCGCACGGCATCCGCGCTCATTCCGGTCGAGGTCAAGGCGCAGAGAGGTACGGCGAAATCTCTGCGCACACTCATCACCAGTGATAAGTATGAGGATATTCACTATGGCATCAAATTTACCGCCGGCAATGTCGGGTTCAGTGACGATATTTATACGTTTCCGTACTTTTGCGCGTTTCTGCTCAAACGGTATCTGGCGGGTGAGCAGAGCGGAAAGCTGTAACTTTGTGACGTTGTAACTTTATAAATTTATACTATAACCAGTATAGAAAAAGGAGAAACTGCACCCGCAGTTTCTCCTTTTTTCATTACTTATTTGCTGCCTTACAGCCGATATAGAAACGTCATAATCTGCGCTCTGGTGCAGTGCTGGTTCGGCGTCACAGCGAGAGCGGTCGGTTGATGGTAAACGCCCCGCTGTCAGATGCCAAATCGCTTACCGCTTCAAATACCGAGAGTGTCAACTGACCGCTATCTCGTCTACAGTTTGAGTCTAAGCAAATAACATAAATCTCCTCGGAACCATACCCTATATTCTATCCGTCTAATCCGAATATAAATCGTTCTAACGTATGAGATGGAAGGTGGATGTGACGCTGTAAATCAATAGTATATAACTTTATAACGTTGTAAAGTTATAACTTTTATTTAGATAAATATTTTATAAAATACAAAATTCCGACAAAATACGCCTTATTTTGTCGGAATTTCTTGCATATAAAGTTCTAACGTTACAACTTTACAACGTTATGCAAAAAACTGATCAAGTGCCTGCCGTACCAGCTCGGACATATCGCAGTCGCGGTGGAAGGCTGCCGCCTTGAGCTGCTTATGCTGCTCCGGGCGCAGACGCACGGTCACCTGCACGGTGGAGGCTTTCTTCTTCTCCGCAGTCGGCGCGGCAGCGGTTTCCTGTGCCGGCTGCGGCTCCTCGTCCTTGCGGCCGATCATATTCTTGAACATTTCCTCTGCACTGAGTCTTGCCATTACTGTTCCCTCTCCTTCTCCACAAACTCCTTGACGAAATTCAGACAGTCATTCACAAAATTCCGGCTGGCCTCGGAAACGCGCTCGCCCTTGGTCTGTGCCTTGCTTTCGATGTAGTCAAACACGTTCTCCTGTACAGCCTGCGCTTCCTTGATGATCACGTTGCTGCGGATGGTCGTGCGGTAAACATCCGCGCCCATGTAGTCCGCGATCTTCTCGGTCAGCTCCTGAATGGTCCTGGTGACACGGGTGCGCTCGGTGCGCGTGAGCAGCACGCCGTCGATCCTGAGCGCCGGATTGGTGTATTTCTTCACCGACTTGTAAGTATCATACAGCTGAGTGATGCCGGACGCCGCAAAGGTCTCCGCCATGGTCGGGATGAGCAGATAGTCGGCAGCCGTCAGTGCGTTCACGGTCAGCAGACCAAGCGACGGCGGACAGTCGATAAGAATGTAATCGTATTCTTCCGCAACGCCGGTCTGCTCGTCGCGCAGCTTCTCTCTGAGCGTCATCTCTTTGCCGACGTTGTGCAGCTCCTGCTCAATGCCCGCAAGGATGGTATTCGCCGGAATGATATCGCAGCTGGGCGTGTGCTGGATGGCCTCCCGCGCCGAGACCGTGCCCTTCATGACCTCGTACATGGTCGCGCTGTCCTGATTTTCGGCAGCTACCGACATCGACAGGTTGCCTGCGGGTCGCAGTCGATCGTCAGCACGCTGAAGCCCTGCTTTTTCAGACCGGCCGCCAGAATGCCGGTCGTTGTGGTTTTTGCCACGCCGCCTTTCTGGTTGGCCAGTGCAAATATCGCAGACATGTTCTCCACCTCTTTCAACTTTATAAAGTTATAACTGTTTAACGTTATTCTTATTATATACCTGTGCAGTTATAACGTCAAGACTGTGTAACTTTATAACGTTATCTCTTTCTATAAGTTCAGAGATTCGTTCAGATCGTGTATTTCTCACTCTTTTCTCTCCTTTCTGTCAGAAAGTATTGAGTAGTGAAGTTTCAATAAAGAAGTTTTAGTAGGTAAGGATTTTAGTATATCAGCTGCTTTGCATCTGCTCAAAAAGTCATCTTGTCTTTCAAGCATACTGCCTGTAAACAGAGTACCCTGTAA
>ENA-OQDW01000656-OQDW01000656.1-human-gut-metagenome-genome-assembly--contig:-NODE-656-length-13981-cov-2.194096_pt1 | contig 13981 bp, 16 predicted proteins | sample MGYA00242784_ERZ504613 | MGnify/ENA primary metagenome ERZ504613 (study PRJEB26092, sample SAMD00036330) | human gut metagenome | host: Homo sapiens | study: EMG produced TPA metagenomics assembly of... | reverse complement strand
CACGGCGCGGGCGGGAGAAAGATCGGGGGTCACGCCGGCCCGGTTCATGATGGAGCGCAGCCGCTCCACCTGTTCCTCGCCAGTGCGGTGCGCTTCAAGTGCACGGCGGCGGCGAAGTAGCGGCGCACGATTTCCAGACGCGCGGCATCGCGGCAGGCATCGTCGTCCACAATGGCGTATCCGCCATGTTGACGCCCATATCGGTGGGGCTCTGATAGGGCTTTCGCCCATGATGCGCTCCATCATGGCCTTGAGCACGGGGAATGCTTCGACGTCGCGGTTGTAGTTGACGGTGGTCTCGCCGTACGCCTCCAGATGGAAGGGGTCGATGATATTGGCATCGTCGAGGTCGACGGTGGCAGCCTCGTACGCGATGTTGACGGATGGTTGAGCGGAAGATTCCAGATGGGGAACGTCTCGTATTTGGCATAGCCGGCGTCGATGCCGCGCTGGTGCTCGTGGTACAGCTGAGACAGGCACGTGGCGAGTTTGCCGGAGCCAGGGCCGGGCGCGGTGACCACGACGAGCGGCCGGGTGGTCTCGATGTACTCGTTCTTGCCGTATCCGTCGTCTGAAACGATGCGTTCGATGTCGTGCGGGGTATCCGGCGATCGGGTAGTGCAGGGCGGCAGGGTGACGCCGAGTTGCTGCGGAGGCGGTGGCGGTAGCGTCGGCGGCGGCTGATTGGCGTATTGGGTGAGCACTACGGAGCCGACGAGGAAGCCGCGGGAACGGAACACGTCGATGAGTCGCAGCACGTCCTCGTCGTAGGGGATACCGAGGTCGCCGCGGGTCTTGCCTTTTTCGATATGGTTGGCGTTGATGGCGATGACGATTTCCACATCGTCCACCAGACTTTCCAACATGCGGAACTTGGTGTCCGGCTCAAAGCCGGGCAGCACGCGCGAGGCGTGGTAGTCGTCGAAGAGCTTGCCTCCGAATTCCAGATAGAGTTTGCCGCCGAATTGCGCGATGCGCTTTCTGATGTTGGCGGCTTGCAGCTCGATGTATTTTTCGTTGTCGAATCCCTGGCGCATAGAGGTCGGCATCCCTTTCCGAACGACGTCGTAAACGGAAAATTATACCGGACGTCGTCGGCAACAAAAAATGGGATTCCCCGATGGGGAATCCCATTCGTCATAGAGAGCAATCACTCCCGAGGAATGTTGAACAGGGGTTTGCATGGCTCCCAAAAACGCGCTGGTCGAAACGTTGCCGACGACGCGTGCGCTCGAAGAGTATGCACGGGTGGCTTTGCGGTGATTTCCCAGACCGTTCGTTGCTAGGCGAGATATTTCTTTTTCCAGGCCTTCTTTCGGGCGTAAGCGTTTTCTGTCATGTCGGAGTAGTCGTAATCAACTTTGAACTTGCCGTTGGAATGGAGAATAAGCGTCATCGATCCCCATCTCTTTTCGGGCTTAAGCGCGGCCCTTTCAGGTTCAATGAACTTGTTGATAGCCATAAAGTTTTTCATCAAGGATGCCCTCGAAACGCCTTTTTGGTCAAAGCATTTAACGAAGTCGTCTTTTCCGCTGCCAGCAACGTAATACTCAATAGAGAACGCACCCTCGGCGTACTCGGCGTAAAACACGACCTTGCTCCAGTCTTCGGGGAGGGTTTCCTCAAGAATTGAAGCTATCCCTTGTAGCATCTTCTTTTCACTCATTACATTTCCTTTGCAGTGTTAAGAAGAAACGTAACCGTCTCTTCGCCGTCAATAATGTCCGTGATAGCAAACGAGCTAGGCCTGAATGACCCGCCTCATAAAGTGCTCAACCTTGAAAAACACTTCAGCGCCATCAGCCAAAGCATCGGCGCATTTTTGCTCGATTGCTGCATAGGCTTTTGGTTAACCTCGCCGCCCATGGCGACAATATTCTCAAGGCCATTTGATCCATTGAATCGGTCGGCAATCAGATGGCCTCTTTGATCAAAAAGCTCTTCAAACCCTTTTCCGATTGACTGGATAGTGTCCTTGATGGTCAAACGACCTTCGTGGGTCTTTAGTTGTAAGAAGCCTTCGGCCGATTCGACCCTACCCATTGCATCGGTAACGTAATTATACCCATTGATCTCATAGCTCATGTTCGGAACGAGGTCGTCGCCAACGCGGTAAAGTTGCCCGAGATCGTCGGTTGCACACTTCACGCCGTCGATCGCAAACTCGTTATTGGGAAGCAGTCGGTCGCCTTCGTAAATTGCCTTTCCGGCATCATCCAGAATTCGTGAGCTTGCGCCCGATTCTGCTGCCTTTGAGGCAAGAAAGTTATTTAGACCTCGTCCGGCAAGAAGCGTTGCTGCCGTAACAGTTCCCGCAACGACTTCTCCGACGATATCCTCCTGAGATATCTCACCGTCTTCAGCGCCGGCTTCCAAGCTCTTTCCCATTTCGTCAAGAACGAGTACAGACCCAGCAGCGAGTGCTGCAGGGGCAGAAGCGGTGACGGCTACGGCACCAAGCGCAACTTCAGTGGCGATTTCGCCTCCAGTTTCGACATAGTCTCCGATTTCCCGTATCTGCTCATCGGCTTCCATGAAGTCGCCCCAGGCGTTGGCTGCATCGTCAACAGCGTGTGTTTGCGCGGTTTTCACCGCTGCTTCTTCGTCTTCGGCCAGTAGTTCAATATTCGATTGAACACCGACATATGCGTTTTCTCCAACGTCGGCAACTCCAAGTACGAACCTGCCGCCAAGATAAGCTCCGTTCCTTGCGCCATCGCGGACAGTTTCGCCTGCAGCGTTGAGTGTTGGCTCGCATGCTTTCCAGGCGTCATCTGCGGCTTCTTGAACTGTTGAAATGCTCGCGGTTAGGACATCGCCGGAAGAAATATCCCGCCATGCGGCATCTGCACAATCAGCAACGGTGCGTTGCGCCTCCTCGAAGGCCAATCTCGTTTCGGTCGTATCCGGCATTAATTGCTCTATATTTTCAAACGCCATTTAGATCACCGGCCTTGTTTGAGATAAGACCGCTGATACTTCGGCGAGTGCTGAGGCCTTTTCCGTTGTCTCGATGCCGGTACCCCTCTTTCTCAGCTCGTTGAGATGAGCGTTAAACATCGACTGAATGAACAGGTATTGGATTGGTCCCCAGCTTTCGGGTGAGGAGTCATCTTCGAATTTCCAGCTTGAAAGCAGATGGGAGCAAAGCCTCTCTTTGAGGCTGTCGGCAGATAAATCCCTGGCGTCGTCGAGGATGCGTCCAATATTGAAATACCTATAAGCACACCATTCAAACAGTGGCTTCCTCGAGGACAGAGGAGTCCCTGCCATCTCAATCAAGCGTGCTTCATGGAGTCAGGTATGTCCATCTTGTGCACACAGTCGCAGAAGTTGTATTCCTTTGGCTCATCGAGCTTGAACGGATTAAGCACACAAGAGTTGAGATAGCGAAGCTCTTCAGAAGAAACCTTGTCCTTCGCGCTGTGCTTGCTCTGTGTTGGCGAGTACTCTAGGCCGCGTTCATGCGGTTCGATGTGACAGAGGACAGGTTCGGTCCATTCGTTCTGATATATTGCTGCAACGCCTCGCTGAAGATTTGCAAGCTCTTGGATTTGGCTCTCGTTAAGATTTGCCGCCTTGCTGACAAGCATCCTGTCGCCTTCGTCAGGCAGTTTCCAGGATAAGTCGATGCGATGATTCTGCCTCAAGCCCAGCGGGTTGTTAAGACGCGGTCATTTTGGCGCTTACATCTCACTTTTTGCAGACGTAGAATACGGGTATTGGAATCATAGGAGGGTTCTCATGCCAAATATCGGTAAGGACGACCATCCGAAGCTGTGGTCGCTTATTTTCGTGCTTATCATCGCGCTGACCTTCTGTTGCTTCGTCATGGGCCAAGGACTCAACAGTGGAACCAGCGTCTTCCTGGCAGGCCAAGGTTACGGTGCGAGCCTTGCCGGCGTACTTGCACTCGTCTTCTCCATTGCCGCCGCGTTAGCACGACTGTTCGTCGGCCCTGTTATCGACAACGGCAAGTGCTCACTCGTTATCATCGCCGGCATCGCTATCCTCATAGCAGGAACAGCACTGTCCGCTGTCGTTCAGGGCATCCCCTCTTCACAATCAGCCGTTTGCTGCAAGGCGTGGGCTTTGGCGCAGCAACAACAGCAGCCTCGACCGCCGCAGCAAGCGTCTTACCGCAAGAACGGCTCGGCGAAGGCATTGGATACCACGGCCTCGGACAGCTATCGCCATGAGCATCGGCCAGCCTTCGCACTTTACCTAGTAGGAACGATCCCTCAACGAACCTCTATGTCGCCTTGCCCTGGTTGGGTTTGCAGGGCTTGTAATCGCCCTCAACGCACGCTATGAAAGTAAATGGCAAACTCTGCCAAGCTCCAGCGCATACCGAATCAAAATGGAAACCCGGCTCGAACTCGACTCAAAAGACGGGCAGGCACCCAGCTCCACCACAGTAACTACATCCGAAACAATTAACAGTGAAAAGTATCCTGAAGGCGACCAGGTGTCCAAGAGAACCCTGCGTGACTCATTCAACATCTTCGAGCCGCGCGCATTGCCTGGCGCCATCCCACAGATGATCATGTGCCCCACTTTTGGCTTTGGCGTCTTCTTTGCCGGTCTGTACGGTACTACTCTCGGCTATACCCACGCCGGTCTCTTCTACACCATCAGCGCGGTAAGCATGATTATCATTCGCATGATTTCAAAGCATTTCATGGACACCGTACCTGCAATCAAAACAATGACCGGAGCCGTCGCGTGCGGCATCCTCTGCTGCCTTATGCTACTTGCCGCACCGTACGGGGAACCTGTCTTCCTGGCGTCCGGAATCTTCTATGGTCTCGCCACTGGCATAAGCCTGCCACTTAATCAAAGCGTAGCGGTAAAGAACACCCCGCCAGAGCGCTGGGGCGCCGCAAACGCCCTGTTCCTGCTCGCCAATGACATCGGCATTGGCTTCGCAAGCGTAATCTGGGGCGTTATCAATGACTCATTCGGGTTCCAGACAAGCATCGTCTGCGTCATTGTCTGCCTTATCGCAAGCTACGCATCCGCCTGGATCGTCTACCCCGCCCGCGACAAGCGTGGAGGCATTAGAGCGTAAGCGTCAAAATGACCGCGTAGCAGGAAACGTCCAGGGCCATTCCGGCATACGGATGGAAAAGTCCTGGACGTTTCCATCTTTGCGTTGCGGTATGCCTTAGGCCGCTATGTCGCTACAGGCCCTCCTCGGCGTTGTTCGCCATCTCGTCGTCGAACGCATCGGGGTCGATGTTAATTATGAAGTCGTCAGGCATCTCTTTGGCCTTCTCGGCAGCGCTGGTCGAGCTTGCAGGACTCAGGCACCCTATCCGACCATGGCAGGAACGAGTCCACAACCTCATCGGTGAGCTCGCCGGCGTTGGGCATCTCGGTCAGCAGCCACTCGACGTAAAGCCTGGGATTGAGCCCGTTGGCCTTGGCCGTGGTGGTGACGCTGTATATCGCCGCAGACGCCCGCGCGCCGCGCGGCGCATCGCTGAAGAGCCAGTTCTTGCGCCCTACGACGAAGATTCGCTGGGCCTGCTCGGCGACGTTGTTCGAGAGCTCCAGGTGCCCCGTCTTCGAGCACGTTCATGACGTAGGGTGTATTTCGTCAAGTCGGTGTTTCGTGTTTAGTCATGTATTTTTTTCGGGTTTAGGCAGTTGCATGCATTTTCCTTATTTTTCCGGTTGCGCGGAGGTGTTCCTGCCGAACATGAGGGCCTCACTGACGCGGCGGCTCTGGCCGGTGAACTCGAGGAGCCGCCCGTGGTGCACGATGCGGTCGATGATCGCTGCGGCGAGTTTGTCGTCCGCGAAGACCGTGCCCCATTTACTGAACTCGATGTTCGTGGTGAATATGATGCTCCGTCTTTCGTAGCTGCCCGCGATGATCTGGTAGAGCAGGCGCGCCCCGTCGATGTCGAAGGGTACGTAGCCGAACTCGTCCAGTATGATCAGGTCGGCACGGCCGATGTCCCGGAGCATCGTCTCGAGCGTGCCGTCGCGTTTGGCCTTGCCCAGCTGGAGGACGAGCTCGGCGGTCTGATGGAACCGCACGCCCAGCCCCATGTCGATCGCCTTCATGCCCAGCCCGATCGCGAGATGTGTCTTTCCGCGCCCGGTCTTGCCGTAGAACACCAGGTCCTGCGCGCGCGGGATGAAACCGAGCCTAGGAGCTCATCGAGCATGTAGCCGTCGGGGAGCCTGACGTTCGTGAAGTCGTAGCCGTCGAGACCCTTGACGACGGGGAACCGGGCGCGGCGCAGGAGCCTGTCGTGCTTCGCGCGTTCCCTGTTCGCCAGTTCCGTGTCGAGCAGGCGGTGGACGGCGTCGACCTGGCGGGGCGTGGCCCAGCCGGCGAATTCGTCGATGCTCGCCTTGGAGATGAACAGCTTGCGGGCCTTCTCGTAGAGCCCTTCGTCCGTCTTCGTGTTCATCGCCCGCCTTCCTGCACGCCGACGTCCGCGGTGAACGCGATGTCGTATTCACTCAGATCCGGCCTGTCATCGTCGTATTCGATACCCGCCACGCCCTCGGCGAGCCTGGCCGCGAGCAGTGTGACACCGGCGCGGTCCGCCCCGCCGGTCGATTCGAGGATGGAAAGCATCGCCTCGACCGCGTTCGCCCACCCGGATTCCCTGTCAACGCGTTTGAGGGTCTGCAGCGCCTCGTTGCGTGTCTGTCTGTCCTGCCGATCCAGCCATTCCCGCAACGGGTCCGGCAACGCGTCACGTACCCGGCTGTTGGGCCAGGACGCGGGCTTGTTGCACAGCAGCGCCAACTGCATGGACGGGTCCTCGCTGTTCGTGCTGGCCTGGCCGTACGCCCGAGGATGGGTCGCCAGATGCTTGCCCGACGAGTCGAGGACCTCGACCTCGAGCGCGCGGAGGCCCACGATCACCCCTCTGCCCGCGTTCGCCCGGTCCGCGGAATAACGATGCCGTCCCTCGAGCGTGACCACGCCGTACCGGTCGGCCTTCATATGCCGCCACGTGACCACGTCGAAACGCTTCCCGGGCAACGGCAGCAGCGCCGCACGGTCCTCGGAGAACAGGCCACGTTCCTCCGTGTCCTTGCGGTAATGCGGTTTCGTGGCCAGCTCCAGGCACCGGTCCGGCAGCCCGGCGTTAAAGTTCTCCAGGCTCCATACGCTCGGCCGGGGCACGAACAGCTTGCGCCGCACCATGCCGACCTTGGACTCCACCGCGCCCTTCTCATGACCGGAATACGGGTTGCAGAACGAACAATCGAACCCGTAATGCGCCTGGAAGGCCTGGAACAGGTGCGTCAGGCGCGGCTCGCGCTCCCCGTACCCCTTATGGCCCACGCCGGCGGCGTTATCGAACACGATCCGCTCCGGCACACCGCCCAGCCACTCGAACAGGTTGCGCAACGCCAGGCACGTGCACTCAGCGTTCTCGCCCGGCATCAACTGCACCAGACCGACGTTCGAATACGGGAAATCAAGCACGAAATGATGCATCCGCTGCACCACGCCGCGCAACAGCACGTCGACCTCGCCGAAATCGGCCTGCGCCTCGCCTGGATGCCATACCAGATCCATGAACGCCTCATCACGCTCCGCCGCGAACTCACGCCTGAGCCGCGCCACCGCCCGCGTCACCGTGGACAGGGAGACCTCCGCGCCATGCTCGTCCCTCAACCGCTCCCAGATCCTGGTCGCGGTATGCCGCTGCTTGCGCCAGTTCGCGCGATCCTCCGCGAGCCACTGCTCGATCACGGCAGATACGGTCGATCACCGACGCGCGCGGCTTTCTCACCGACGGCACGGCCGACAGATCCTCCTTCGCGAGGTACTTACGCACCGTCGGCTCGCTGACATGTGTTTTCCGCGCGATCGACGCGACGGATTCCCCGTTCCGCCGCAAACGACGGATAGACTGTACTTGGGGCATGCTGATCATAATCCTTTCCGGTCCTTTCTGGCGGAGATACAAGCACCATCCAGTTAAGACCATTCCGTGGTCGGCATGCTCTGCCTAAACCCGAAAAATCATCGTGACTAAACCCGCAACAACTAATTGAACACAAACAGCCACACGTGCGGCGCATCGACGAACTCGAACGGCGCATCAGCGAACTTCAGCTGGAGCTGAAGCAGTGTGAAGGCCAGCAAGGGCGAACCGGATCGGTCCAAACGGGCTACTCAGGCCGACCAGCCCAGCCAGTCCGTTCAGACCGACCTAACTGATCAGAGCGGGCCCTCTGACCAGTCCGAACCATCTGACCGACATGTACTTGTTGACTAAGTGTGCGGCCCGTCATTCGTTATGGAACATGCCGGCCATGTATACAGGCAGGTAGGTTACATTCCCTTCGACTGAGACGTTGCACGGGCCAAGCACATAGCCTGTATTGAGATGGTATTCAGGGTGGGCGAGCACGTTGTCCATTGCGCGATGGCGTTTGTAGGATTTGCCGGACTTCACCTCAATCGGCAGCACGTGATCGTTGCGGTCTTGGATGAGGAAATCGAGCTCGCCAAGCTTCTTACTGTTGTAGTAGTACAGGTCAAATCCGTGAGCGCGTAGCTCTTGGGCCACCGCATTTTCATAGATTGAACCGTAGTTGATATCAGGGTTGCCGTCGAGTACGTCGAGCGCGGTTTTCTTGAGAAACGAGCCGGTAAGCAGACCCACGTCGTTGTAAAAGAGTTTGAAGAGGTTACGTTCCTTGCTCATCTCCAACGGTGTGCACGGTTCGTCCACGTTGTACGCGGCGACGGCTACATCCGCATTGACCAGCCAATCGAAATCGGAAGCAACCGATTGGAATCTCATGTTCTTTTCGATTTTGGCGAAGGTAAAGCGCTTGTTTGGGTTATTTAACTCGCTGGGCACCAAATCGTAGATAGCGCGGATATGCAGCCGGTCTTCTTTGCGCGCGTATTGGCTGATATCGCGGCGATATTCACGCTTTATGTTCTCTTGTATAGTGCGCACGTCCGCAACGCTGCCGTTTGCCACGAACGAGTCGACTGCGGCAGGCATGCCGCCGATGACCAGATATTTGGAGTATAGCTCCATGAGCCTTTGATGAATGAACTCATCCACTTCCTGGTGCTTGGCAAAGCATTCGGCAAGCATATCGAATACGTCGTTGCCGATATGCTGCGACCAGCAGAACTCTTGGAAATCCAGTGGATACATATCCAGCTCGGTCAGGTACCCGACCGGTACCGAGCGTATATCTTCGAGCTCGACTCCAAGTAGCGAGCCGGAAAGCGCGTAATCGAACCGACCATCATCTACAAGAACTTAATTGCGGTGACCATTTCCTTGCAACGCTGGACCTCGTCAAAGAAAATCAGGGTTTTGCCGGGTACTAATGGCGTATTTACGGCCAGTTCCAGCCTCATCAGTAGGTTTTTGGCATCGCGGGGCCGATCGAATAATGCAACGAGGTCAGGGTTCTCGATGAAATTGAGCTCGGCGATATGGTCGTAATGGCTGTTGGGCAAAGTGCTGATGATATAGGTTTTGCCAATCTGACGGGCTCCGGTGACCAGCAGTGCAGTGCGTTTCGGCGCGGATCTCCAAGCTTCCAGCTGTGTCTCGATTTTTCTTCGCAGCATGAGAATCTCCAGTCATTTGTAGGCCTTGCATCTAGCTGGGCACGTTTTCCAACTGTTTATAGCGCATATTTTACACTTTTCCAACCATAAGAATGCGGTTTTGGCTACGTTTTCCAACCTCAAAATGGGGAGTTTTATACACTTTTCCAACTTATGTATGTGGAGACTCTCTATTTCACGTGAGACGAAAGTGGCTCCCCTCTTTGAGGGGAGCCACGGAATACTGCTTTTACTTATGCCAGGTGAGAGCGCATGAACCACTGGAACTTTTCGAGTTCCTGCACGTGGTCCTGGATGATGTTGGAGCTGATCACATCCAGCTCGTCCAGCTCGGCGATGGCCTTGCGGTCGTCGGCGATGAAGGCGTCGTAGTACTCGATCAGCGCCTTGAGATACTCCTCGGTGCCCACGCGGCCCTCAGCGTCGAACGATTTCCACGTGCGGTTGCGCACGATGGCGTCAGCACGGCCATCCGGGGTGCCGCCCAGAGTGGCAATGCGCTCGGCGGTCTCGTCGGCCTGGGCCAGCACGGCCTCGACCTCGGGGTCAAGCATCTCGTGAACGGCGATGAAGTTCGGGCCGGTCACGTTCCAGTGTGCGTGCTTCAGGACCAGAGCGGCCTCCTGCTCCTGGCTCAGTCGGTTCTGCAGGATGGCGATGGCCTTCTCACTGGCCGCTTCATCAAGGCCCGGCACAACAAATGCAAGTGTCATAATGTTCCTTCTTTCAGTAGGTGGAACGTTGCCCTTTCATTCTACGTTTTTTGGTTATGCCCCGGGCCGAACGAATAGGTGGTGAATATCACGCGACTATTTGGCATCGTCGCTTTGTGATTCGGCCGGCAGCGGCGCATGGTCCGGGGCGCCGGCTTTGCGGACTTCGATGGTTTCGATGCGGCGGCCATCCACCTTGGTGACGACCATGTTGTAGCCGTCGTCGGAATGCAGCACGTCGCCTACCGCTCCCATCTTGCCGGTCTTGGACAAGAAGTAGCCGGCGACCGTCTCGTACGGGCCGTCCTCCAATTCGATGCCGGTCAGATCGGCGAAGTCCTCAATGGTCATGCTGGCCTCGATCGTGGCCACGCCATTGACGAACGCGGTGCGGGTGGTGCGTTCGCCGCCCTTCTCGCTGGGCAGATCGTACTCATCGCGAATATCGCCCACAAGCTCCTCGGTCATATCCTCAAGCGTCACGATGCCGTCCGTGCCGCCGTACTCGTCGATGACCACGGCCAGATGGATGCCGCGCTTACGCAGCAGTTCCAGGCTTGGCAGCAGCTTGGAGGTGCCGGGCAGGGAGATGCCTTCGCGCACCACATCGCGCACGATCTTGGCGTTCGGATCGCGCACGTCCAGCAGATCGCGCACATGCACGAAGCCGATCACGTCGTCGAAATCCTTGCCGGTCACCGGGTAACGGGAGTACGGCTGGTCGCGTACGAACGCGGCGGCCTCGGCAAGGCTGGTCGCCTCGATGAAGACCACGTCGGCACGTGGGCGCATCACCTCGGCGACGATGGTTTCGGACGCGTCGAACACATCGTCCAGAATCGTGCGTTCGTCCTTGGAGAGGTTGGTGTTGGAGCTGACCAGCACGCGCAGCTCGTCGTCGGACACCTCGGACTCGGTCTGCTGCGGGTCGAAGCCGAGCAGGCGGACGATGCCGTTCGTGTTCTTGCCGATGAGCCAGATGATCGGGCGGCAGACGGCGGGCGAAGGCGTCGATGGCGGGCACCACGGCGCGCGCGATCTGCTCGGTGCGCTGCATGGCGATGCGCTTGGGCACCATCTCGGAGATCACGATGGAACAGTAGGAGATGATGAGGGTCAGGATGATGTTCACCAGGCCGCCGGCGATGCGGGGTGCACGCCCCAGCTTTCGACCGCCGGAATCAGGTAGGGGGCGATGGAGGAGGCGCCGAACGAGGCGGACAGGAAGCCGGAGAGCGTCACGCCGATCTGCACGGTGGACAGGAAGGTGTTCGGGTCACGTGCGATTTTGGCGACTTTGGCGCCGCGAGCGTCCTCCTGCTCCATTTGCTCGATCTGCGAGCCGCGCAGAGAGACCAATGCCAACTCGGTGCCGGAGAACACGGAACCGATAACGAGAAATACAAAAATCAGGAGGATGTTCAAACCAAGTGACATGGCTTCAACTCTAGGGGAGTGGCACGTCAAATTGGGGTGTGCTGGCTGGGCAGTAAGAAACTCGGCAAAGGGAAGGGCACTCTTATCATTACCGCGGACGACGTGTCGACCGGTGTTTCCGATGCGTTGCTCGCCTTCGACGATGCCGTATGCGTTCCAGCGCTGGACGGCATTACTAGTGCAGAGAGGCTGTTTCTCGCGGCTATGGCCAAGGATTCGCCAAATCCCACGCAGGTGGCGATATTGCGGATCGCACGCTCAGAAGCTCAGCACTTCCACTTTGCCGGAATCGAGCTGATAGCGGCGCCGACGATCATGAGCTTGTCAGCGGCGAGGGCCTGCTGGATGACAGGAGACTGCTCCACCAAAGTTTCAATAATGTGGGCCACATGCACGCGCTCGATATCTTCATGCGCGTCGAGCTCGGCTTCGCGCGCCTGCCAGACGGACATACCGGTCTGGCGCAGAATAATCGATTCGGCGGCGGCGATGTGCTCGTCGAGGTCGTCCATCGCGTCCGCGGCCTCCAATGAACCGTCGGCTTCGGAAGTGATGGTGTGCATCAGTCGTCCAGCTCCTGCTCGGCGGCCTCGATTGCGCCGCAGTGCTCGTGACCGAGCACACAGATCAGGCTGACGTGCAGTTTCTTGACCGCGTACTCCAGCGAGGCGATAACCGCGCTATCGATGAGTTGCCCGGCGGTGCGCACGGTGAACAGGTCGCCCAGGCCCTGATCAAAAATGATTTCCGGAGGTACGCGCGAGTCCGAGCAGGAGAGCACCGCGGCATCCGGGTTCTGGCCATCAAGCAGCGTCTGGCGGGTCTCCTTGTCCTGCATGGGTGGTCGGGCTTGCCCTCGGCAAAGCGCCGGTTGCCTTGCAGCATGCGGCTCCACGTTGCGTTCGCGGTCGATTCCTGTTCAAAGTCTGACTGAGCCATGAAACCTCCATTATCAGCGGACTGCTGATTGCCATATTAGCGAGTATTCGCGCATAGTCGTGATTGGGGCAACGGCCATTTGGCACAAGGGTTGCGGGTGGTGTGATAAGGCTCATACGTTACACCCGCGCGAGCCGTGGCTCACCACATTACGATAGGTGGTGGTAAACGCTTGAAGATTAACAATTCCCGAAAGGACCGATGATGACTCTTCTGCAGCATGAACTGACCGATTTCAAGGTGAACGCATTCCAGAACAACGAGTTCCACGAAGTGACCAAGGACGATGTGCTCGGCCACTGGTCCCTGTTCTTCTTCTACCCGGCCGACTTCACCTTCGTGTGCCCCACCGAACTTGAAGACCTGGCCAAGAACTACGCCAAGTTCAAGGAAATCGGTTGCGAGATCTACTCCGTCTCCTGCGACACCCACTTCGTGCACAAGGCCTGGCACGACGCCAACGAGAAGATCGCCAAGATCGAGTACCCGATGCTTGCCGACCCGACCGCCCTGCTGGCCAAGGACCTCGACACCTACAACGAGGCCGATGGCATGGCCGAGCGTGGCGACTTCATCGTGAGCCCCGAGGGCAAGGTCGTGGCCTACGAGGTCATCTCCTCCAACGTGGGCCGCAACGCCGAGGAGCTGCTGCGCCGCGTGCAGGCCTCCCAGTTCGTCTACGAGCACGGCGACCAGGTCTGCCCGCCAACTGGACCCCTGGCCGAGGAAACCGATCGAGCCCAGCCTCGACCTCGTCGGCCAGCTGTGATCGACACTGAATAGGCGGTAATCTTGGCCCCCTTTCTGAGGGGAGCTGTCGCTGAAAGCGACTGGGGGGAGTGCTCGCGAGAGCTAGCCTGATCCGATATGCTCCCCTCAGTCTCACTACGACAGCTCCCCTCAGAGAGGGGAGCCAGTGTATGTAAGGGAGTTTTCATGACTCAGACCAACAATCTCTATGACGTCGTCGTCATTGGTGGCGGGCCTGCTGGCCTGACGGCCGGCCTGTACCTGGCCCGCGCTCGCTACCGCGTGCTGATTCTTGAAAAAGATGATTTCGGCGGCCAGATCACCATCACCAACGAAGTCGTCAACTATCCGGGCGTGGGCCGCACCACGGGCCGCGCACTCACCCAGACCATGCGTCAGCAGGCTCAGGACTTTGGTGCCGAATTCCTCTCCGCCGAAGCCACCGGTCTCGACGTGGATGGTGACATCAAAACCGTGCACACCTCACGCGGCGACCTCAAGACCTTCGGCATCCTCATCGCCACCGGCGCCAGCCCGCGCAAGCTGGGCTTCGAGG
>ENA-OQDW01000655-OQDW01000655.1-human-gut-metagenome-genome-assembly--contig:-NODE-655-length-14003-cov-1.603488_pt1 | contig 14003 bp, 17 predicted proteins | sample MGYA00242784_ERZ504613 | MGnify/ENA primary metagenome ERZ504613 (study PRJEB26092, sample SAMD00036330) | human gut metagenome | host: Homo sapiens | study: EMG produced TPA metagenomics assembly of... | reverse complement strand
TTCACCGCATCTTGCTTCACGGATCGAGGGACATCCGGTGGAGATGGCTGTGGTCAGAGATGGCTACCGGGCAGTATGTGATAAATATGATTATGTGACCGTGGAGGAGACGGCCGTGCTGACCTGCCGGCCGGGCGGCGGTGTGTGACGGGTTTCGGACTCTTCTTTGTTTGCCGGCGGAGGTTGCGGTATCCCGACGGGCGGAAAAAAACACCGGCGCATTTCCCGCAGTGGAGATGCGCCGGCGGCTCTTTGTATAAAATTCGCAGTTCGGATTATTTTACGTACAGATAACGCCGAATCGACATTTTGGGTGTCTTCTCGAATTCGGAGGGGTAGAGAATGATTGCTTCTATGTGCGGTGCGTCGCCGAGGGAGGCATTCAGGGCTGCGAGGTTGGCATCCATCATCTCCCGGATGCCGTTCATGCCGATGCCGAGGTGGTCGGCCTGTTCGTAATCGGGTACGACGAACGCGACGAGCCGCCCTTCGTGCATGGCTACGAGGCTCTCCATGATGCCGTCCATTACGTTCAGCCTCGATTCGATTTCCTCCGGATAGACCTCTCTGCCGTCCGGCAGCGTTATCCGGCTCTCCAGACGTCCCCGTACGCGCAGGACATCGCCTTCGAGCGTCCCCATATCACCCGTATGCAGCCATTCCTCGCGGTCGATGGCACATGCCGTACTGCGTTTGTCGCGGAAGTATCCCGCCATCACATGGTCGCCCCGGACGAGGATTTCGCCCGGAATCTTCGCTGCGTCGGACGAAGCTATCCGTACCTCCATGCGGCTGACGATGCGTCCGCAGGAGCCCGCTGCGAACTCTTCCGGTGCCGAGTGGCTTATCAGGGGACCGCATTCGGTCATGCCGTACCCTACGGTGAACGGGAACCGGATGCGCAGCAGGAAGTGTTCTATTTCGCGGTTGAGGGGGGCTCCGCCGACGATGACGAGACGTATTTCGCCTCCGAAGGCGTGCGTGAGTATCTTGCGTGCGGCCGGCTCGATGAGACTGTTCATGGCCGGTACGAGCGACGCAAGCCTGACGGCTCCGGTTTGCATGCGTTCGAGCACCTCTTTGCGTGTGAGCTGTTCCAGAATCCGAGGCACGGTGCATACTACGTGTGGATGTACCCCCTGAAGCGCCTTGGTGAGTACCTTGGCAGAGGGGATATGGCCGAGCAGCGTGATATGGGAGCCTGCCGCGAGGGGGGCGAGCATGTCGAGTACGAAACCGTAGATGTGGCCCAGCGGCAGCATACCAAGCGTCCGGACTCCCCGTCCGAACAGTTTCCGGGAGAGAGTATAGGAGACGTTGGCGGTGAGGTTACCCACCGTGAGCATTACCCCCTTGCTGAAACCGGTCGTTCCCGAAGTGTAGCATATTGCGGCCACGTGTTTCAGTGCCGGAGCTTCGTACGATATGTCGGCCGGCAGGAACCCTTTCGGGTACCGGGCGTTGAAGTGGCGTAGGATGTCGCGTTGGAAAGCTGTCAGCTTCTCTCCGTCGCGTTCGTAAAGGCACCGGAAGTCCGAGAGCGAGAACGCGGCCTTTACCCGGCGGGCGCTGTCGGGTTCGACGATGTCCCAGAAGATGTCGCTGAGAAAGAGCAGACGGGCGTGCGAATGGGCGATGATGTGGTTGATGTCGTTCGCATCGAAATCCTGCATGATGGGAACGACGGTACTGCCGTAGGTGAGCGTTGCGATGCAGACCGCTGCCCACCGCGGGTTGTTCCGTCCCACGACGGCCACTTTGTCGTCCTCTTTCAGACCGCATGCGTCGAAAAGCATGTGCAGTTTGGCGACCTCCTGCGCCAGCGTGTAATAGGTGAATACCTCGCTGGTGAAGTAGTCGGTGATGGCCGGGGCGTCGCTGTGCTCCTTGAAACTCTCCTCGAAGAATTTAATCAGGTTGTCCTGTAACATGCGGGGGCGTTTAGGGGTTGTGATGGAACACAACAAAAATAATACTAACTGCGGGAGGCATGTGCGTCGCCGCAAAGTTATCTACGATGTCTAATTCGGATGTTTCGGGACCGGACGGTTGTCTCGTCAATTCGTACCGCCTCATATGTCGGAATGAAAAGGGACATGGGAATTCGTCTTTTCTTTTGAGCGGAGTGGCTTTTTTACGATGTTCAGATTTGAAAAAAGCCTGTCGTAAGGCGATGCCTTAACATATGCGTCCGGAATCGCATATGCGGTTCCGGACGCCGTTTCTCCCTGAAGGACGGATACGCTTCTCCGTCGTGGCAGTCTATCTGTAAAGGTATCTTTTGATGCTCCTTTTGGCCGTCTTTTCGAATTCGGTAGGATAGAGCATGATTTCCGCTATCCGTTCGTAGGCGGCTACCTGCGTGTTCAGTTCTTTCAGGTTCTCATTCATGATTTCCTGTAGTTTCGCGTGGTCCACGCCCTCGTTGTCGGCCTGTTCGTAGTCGGGTACCACGAGTGCTACGAGCCTGCCGTTGCGGTCGACGATGAGGCTCTCCATCACGCATCGCATGTTGTTGAGGCGGGCTTCAATCTCTTCGGGGTAAATGTTCTGTCCGTTGGAACCGAGGAGCATGGATTTGCAGCGGCCGCGGATGAAGATGGTGCCGATGTCGTCCGTAGTGCCCATATCGCCCGTATGGAGCCAGCCGTCGGGTTCGAGCACCTCGGCGGTGGCCTTTTCGTTTTTGTAGTAACCCATCATGACGTTCTCTCCGCGGGTGAGTATTTCGCCCGGAACATTGAAGGGGTCGGGCGAATCTATCCGCAGTTCCATGATGGGGGCGAGTATCTTGCCGCACGAGCGCGGAATGAACTCCCAGTAATCCGTATAGCTGATGAGCGGGCCGCACTCGGTCATGCCGTAGCCGACGCAGAAGGGAAACTTTATCCGCGTGAGGAAATCTTCCACCTCGGCGTTCAGCGGTGCCCCGCCGATGATGACGTGGCTCAGTTCGCCTCCGAACGTTTCGATGAGTTTCTCCCGGATGCCCGCATATATCTTGTTGTTGACGCCCGGAATCTTTACGGCCACTTTGGCCACGCCGCGGCTTATCTTGGGGAATACCTGCTTGCGGACGATTTTCTCGATGAGCAGCGGTACGGTGACGACCACGTTCGGCCGGACGTTCGCCATCGCCTCCACCAGTATTTTGGGGGCCGGCATCTTGCCCAGGAGCGTGACGTGGGCACCGACCGCCAGCGGCGAGAGCATGTCGATGGCGCAGCCGTAGGCGTGGGCGAGGGGCAGGAACGAGAGAACGCGGCTGCCGCGGGCGTGTATGTCGTGCGAGCGGACGAAGACCACGTTGCCCGTCAGGTTGTTCACCGAGAGCATCACCCCCTTGCTGAAACCGGTCGTTCCCGAGGTGTAGTTCAGCAGGCAGAGCGCTTCGTTGGGGATGTCGGGGTAGCTGATGTCCTCCACGCTGAATCCTTCGGGTAACGGGCGTTGAAATGCCGGCGTATGTCCCGCTGGAAATCGGTTATCCGGGTTCCCTCCTTTTCGTAGATACAGTGGTTGTCGGTGAGCGAGAAGGCGGCCTGTATCAGGTCGAGTTCCTCTTCGTGGATGATGTCCCAGAAGGTGTCTCCCAGAAAGAGGAGCTTCGATTCGGAGTGCTTGATGATGTGGTTCACGTCGTTGGCGGGGAAGTCCTGGAGCATGGGTACGATGACTGCGCCGTAGGTGACGGTTGCCAGATAGGCTATCACCCAGCGGGTGTTGTTTCTTCCTATCAGCGCTATCTTGTCTCCTTCTCTATGCCGCATTCCTCGAAGAGCAGGTGCAGTTTGGCTATCTCCTTGGCCATCTCGAAATAGGAGAAGGTCTCCTGTTTGAAGTAGTCGGTGAGCGCGGCCAGCTCCCTGTTCTCCCGGAAGCTCTGCTGGTATATCTTGATAAGGTTTTCCTGCATCATAAACGTATTCGGTTAAATGACAAAGTTAGAATAAAAAAACGTAGCTGCAAAAACAGCCGTCGGAGGCCTCTCACGTGGCGGAGCCGGTCACTCCGTCCTATCGGGGCGTTTGTGGAAATAGGTTTTCGGTTCCGTGCCGGCCAGAAGCCGCCCGATGTTCTTGCGGTGGGTTATCAGCAGGAGTACCGACACCGCACAGCAGAACAGGATAAGGGGAAGATAGTGTTGGCCGAATACGAAAACGGTATAGACGGGCAGCAGGATGCCGGCGGTCATCGAGGCCAGGGAGACGTACCGGCAGAGCATGAAGACGACGGCGAAGGTGGCCAGACATAGCAGGACGGCGGGCGGGTAGACGGCAAGTACCGCTCCCGCGAGGGTGGCTACCCCTTTGCCGCCTCGGAAACCGGCGAAAAGGGGAAAGATGTGGCCGAGTACCACGGCGGCGGTCAGGACGAATTTCATGTTGAACAAGGCGGGGCTTCCGGCCGCATAGGGAGAAGGGCTGCCAGTGAGACGGCTATAAAGCCTTTCAGAAAGTCGAGCACGAAGACTGCGATACCCGCTCTGCGGCCCAATATCCGCATGGTGTTGGTGGCACCGGCATTGTGGCTGCCGTGTTCGCGGACATCCGTTCCGTAGAACGTCTTGCCTATCCATACGGCGTTGGAAACCGAGCCGAGCAGGTAGGCGGCTGCTGTCAATAGAATGATGAGGAGTGTCTCTGTCATGTCGCTGTCGGATGCTGTCCCGTCGCGGAACGGTACAAAGATAAGTCCTATACTATAAATAGAACTTATGGTTTGCCGGCATCTTATTGGTTATGTTGCGAAGAGGTGCGGCTGCCGGTCGGTGTGCAGTCGGATGACACTCCTTTGTGTGTTTTTGTGAAAACTGTTGATTTTTTAGCTTTTTGGTGCGGTAATGGCGAAGAGCGTCATACAGGGAAGAGACCGGATGCCATCGTCCGCTGTCGGCTGTCCGTTCTACAGGGCGTTCCGTTGCGGGGTGCGTGTGTACAAACTGCGGGCTCGGGCGCCTATGGCACCGGGGCCTGGTCGGCCGGGCCGACCAGGGTATCCGTCACCAGGTCGGTGACCGATTCGGGTATAAGCACCGGACGTGGTGCCGTGCATGCTGAATATGACCGGGAGGCTGTATCGGAACATGACCGTCTTACCGTCCTGTCGGGCCGGCACCCATTGCGGCGACATGCGGAGCACCCGCAGCACCTCCCGTGTCAGGGAGGAGTGGGGCGATGCGACGACATGCGCATCGGTCAGGCATCCCTCCGTGTCGATGACGAAATGGACGACTACCGTCCCTTCTATATTGTTGTCGTATGCGGCGGTGGGGTACTCCAGATTGGACATGACCCAGGAGCGGAAAGCTATCAGGCCGCCGCCCATGAAGTCGGCGGGTTGCTGTCGCCTGCCGCAAAGACCGCCTCTTTCGGGCGGATGGCGTTGCGGAACGAGACCGGTAACGTTACGGTGACTGCGACGGGCTCGCCTCCCTTTCTCCCCGGCAGCCAGCGGGGCGACCGGTGCAGGGCGGCGACCGCCTCTGCTGCGAGAGCTGCGTCGTCGTATGCCGTTGCTTCGATGCCGTCGAGGCTGCCGTCGGGTTCGACGGTGAAGCGTACCGTTACCTCGCCGTGCAGGCCGTTCTCGAAGCCGGTCGTCGGGTATGTTATATTTTCGGCAAGCCACTGTTCCAGTGCGGCCTGTCCGTCCGCTGCGAACAGGGGCGGTTCATCGTAATTCCCCTCTGCCTGCAAACTTCCTGTATTTCCATAGCCTACGACGGTTCCGCTGTGCCGTACCTCTTGGGCGAGGCCAGGTATGCCGGCGTACAGGAAAGCGAGACAGGCAATCCATGTTGTTATTTTCGGCGAAGACATGTTTGTTATCTTATTCGAGTAAATTTAAAACAAATGTAAGTAAAAATACTTCAACAAAGGTGGACAGGCATGGCGTTTTTTCTTCCCTTTTTAATATAAAACAAATTGGGGGCTTGGAAACTATCACTATCTTTGCATACCCAAAAAAAGATGGTTGGAACATCTGCGATACTAACGGTCCGTGCATCACAGGAGGAAATAAACCTGCACGGTAAATTTAATATAAAGTTATGGATTTCAGTGCTGCAATGCGCAATTTGCGTTCAAAAAAATTCTGGTTCCCGTGGCTGGGGGTGATGGTCGGAGCCGTGATAATGTCTGCCGGGTTCGTGCTCTTCACCAATCCCTATAAGATAATCCCCGGCGGTGTTTACGGTCTCGGGCGCGTCTTCCATTACCTTGTGCCTTCGATACAGACGGTACATTCGGTCTGATGATGGATATTCCGCTGATGATAATCGGCCTTATCGTATTCGGAAAGACCTTCGGAGCCAAAACGGTATTCGCCGCGCTCGTCACGCCGCTCGTCATGAACGGCATGACGAACCTCGTGGGGGAGAATCCCGACGACGGCACCTCCTTCATCAGCCAGTTCTTCAACTTTTCAGACAACTTGCTCGTAGCCGCCATATTCGGCGGTGTACTGATAGGGGCCGGCGTGGGTATCATCGTGAAGTTCGGAGCCACGTCCGGGGGTACGGACATCATCTCCATGCTCCTTTCCAAATTCATGAAGATGAAGTTTTCCACGGCCATGTTCATCGTGGAGTCTTCGGTCGTGGTAATCGGTATGATAATTCTGCGGGACTGGAGCATGCCCCTCTACGCCCTTATCTCCATCTTCGTGGCGGCGCAGGTAACGGATTTCGTGCTGGACGGTGCGAGCTACGACAAGCTGCTCTTTATTATTACCGACAAGAACGAACAGATGAAGGATTATGTGATGAACGACCTCAAGCGGGGCGGTACTTACATCAAATCCAGGGGCATGTATACGGGAAAAGACCGCGATATGATATTCGTTGTGGTGAACAAGCGGCAGATTTCCGAAGTGCAGGATAAGGTGAAGAATGTGGACCCCAACGCTTTCGTCGTCATCGTTAATGCACAGGATACTTTCGGCGAGGGTTTCAAGGCGTTTCCGGAATAGCCCTCGGTGCGGGCGCAGGGGGTGTGCCTTGTCCCGGTTGTCAATCAGATACGTGATATGAAACTCGAAGATTTGAGGCCTCTTTCCGGGAACGGGAAGAGGCTCTATGTGGAGACATACGGGTGCCAGATGAATGTCGGCGACAGCGAAATCCTCGTTTCCATCATGCAGGACGAAGGATACCGTTATACGGAGGATATTGCGCAGGCCGATGTCATTCTGGTGAATACCTGTTCCATCCGCGACAATGCCGAACAGCGGATATGGGGCAGGCTTCGGGAGTTCCACCGTTACAAAAGGGCCCGCAAGGGGCTCGTCGTAGGGATTGTGGGGTGTATGGCCGAGAGACTCCGGGAGGAGCTGTTCGAACGGGAAACCGTCGTGGATGTGGTGGCCGGTCCCGACTCCTACCGCGAGCTGCGAGGCTGGTCGCGGCTGCTGCTGCCGGAGGTCACGGAGTAAACGTGCAGTTGTCGCAGGAGGAGACCTACGGCGATATACGTCCCGTCCGGCTCGACCGCAACGGCGTGAGCGCTTTCATCTCCATCATGCGCGGCTGCAATAATTTCTGTTCCTATTGCGTGGTTCCCTATACGCGGGGGCGTGAGCGCAGCCGCGACCCGCAGACCATTCTGCGCGAGGCGCAGGAGCTTTTTTCCGCCGGGTACCGGGAGGTGACGCTGCTCGGACAGAATGTGAATTCATACCGCTGGAAGGAGGGGACGGCCGAGGCCGTCGATTTTCCCGCACTGGTGGAGCGGGTGGCCGGCATATCGCCGCTGCTCCGGGTGCGTTTCGCCACATCCCATCCCAAGGACCTCAGCGACCGTCTGATAGAGGTGATGGCTTCGTATCCCAACATTTGCCGGGCTGTTCACCTGCCGGCGCAGTCGGGCAGCGACCGGATGCTTGCGGCGATGAACCGCAAATATACGCGGACATGGTATCTCGAACGGGTGGCGGCCATCCGCAGACGGATGCCCGACTGCGCGGTCACGACCGACCTGATAGCCGGTTTCTGCGGCGAAACGGCCGAAGACCATGCGCAGACGCTGTCGCTGATGCGGGAGGTGGGATACGATTCGGCTTATATGTTCAAGTATTCCCAGCGTCCGGGGACCCTTGCGTCGCGTACCATGACGGACGATGTATCCGAGGAGGTGAAGACGGCGCGGCTGAACGAAATCATCGCGCTGCAGAACGAGCTTTCGACAGCGAGCAACGAACGGGATATGGGCAATGTGTTCGAGGTGCTCGTGGAGGGGCTCTCGCGGCGCAGCAGCGAGCAGTTGTGCGGTCGCACGTCGCAGAACAAGATGGTCGTTTTCGACCGGACGGGGGAGACGGCTCCGGGCGATTACGTGCGGGTTCGGATTACCGGATGCACGTCGGCGACACTGTTCGGAGTGGCGGAGTGAGGCGGTTGTCGCTGCCTGTCGGTAGATGGATACAATGAAGAAAGGGAGCGTTTTTACGCTCCCTTTCTTTGTCTGCGGATGCACGGCATGTTATGAAGGTGCCGTGCATCCTGCATTGCGGCGGCCGGCCTGACGGATGTCCGTCCGGTTCTCCGGCGAACCACGGCGGGTAGCAACTTCCCAGCAGCTACCCGCGAATAAATAACCTAACCCTAACCTATGAATCCTTACTTACTGTTCGTTTGCAGCATTAGTATGTTTATTTCGGAATGTCTCTTTCAAATACGTATCGAGGTAACACAGTTCGCAATCGTCCCTGATGATGTAGTCCATCAGCATCTGTTCGTCGTCCGCACCGTCGGGACAATCGATTCCGCAAGCATAGTCTATCTGTTCCATAGGCTTATTTCCGTTTTACCGTTTCCGATTTTCCAATAAAACGGTGCCTGTCGGATTATATTGTGCGCCTCAGGTTAATATCAGTTGGTTTTCCTTTATCATCTTCCGGAGGTTGATGAGGGCGTACCGCATCCTGCCGAGAGCCGTGTTGATGCTTACGTTGGTCTGCTCTGCTATCTCCTTGAAACTGAGGTCGCCGAAATAACGCATCATAACGACTTCCTTCTGTTCTTCGGGCAGATTGTCCACGAGTTTTCGCAGGTCGTTTTCTATCTGTTCGCTCACCATGCGGTCTTCCACGGTCGTGTCGGCGAAACGCTTCGTATTGAGAATGTCGTATCCCGCGTCCGATTCGGACAGGTTGTTCTGCTGTTTCGCCTGCCGGAAATGGTCGATGACCTGGTTGTGCGCGATGCGCAACACCCACGACAGGAATTTGCCGTTGTCCGTATAACGTCCGTCGTCGATAAACCGCACGACTTTGATGAATGTCTCCTGATATATGTCGTCTGCGACTTCATTGTTCTTCACCATCATGCGAATGTAGTCCAACACACGTTTGGAATGACGTTCGATGAGTATGGAAATCGCATCCTTATCGCCCGAAAGATAGGCACTGAGCAACTGCTGGTCACTAAGCGCTGATACCTTCTTGTTCATTGTCTTCTCCTTTTTAAATTGGTGGAGTAGATTTATTCGATAGGCGATACGTTTTTAAGAGTTAGAAATAAATTTTGCGCGCACAAGATACGCTATTTTCCTTGAAATTCCAAAGGGAATCCGCAGGATTCGTTTCTCCATGCTTCTGCATGATGATTATCATCAAACGGGATGCCAGTATGCGGCACATGACACCGAACGGCAGCCGAGCCGTTGCCGTTATTCTCCGGAAAGGAGTATTTTTTATGTAATATATTGAAAATCAGTAAAATCGTGCGGTGGAGGTGTGGGTGTCAAAAAAACAGATAGCCTGACAAAATCCTGACAAATTTTTGTCAGTTCACTTCCTTTCTTGACATGATACCGTTAAAACCGACGACGGGAAACCGTAACAGTCCCCGCCGCTTGCGGTCGTTTTTTGTGCCGGAGGCATCCGGATGTCCGATTGGTATCCCCTCTCGGAAGGGCCGGTTATTTTACTGCCGCATAGTAGCAGCGTTTCGGCGACTCCACTTTGCCCTCCTTCACGAGCTTTTTGATGATTTTCTCCACCTCTTTCTTTTCGATGCCAGTGGCTTCGGCTACCTCCCCCGTCTTCATCGGCTGGGTCAGGAGATTCAAAATCTTCTCTTCCATGGCGTTTGGTCTTTGTCGGTTATGTCCATTGCAGCATAGACCGGAAAGGCATCCGGTATGTGTCGGATATCTTCCTCCCCGGGAGTTCCGCCCGTTCGTAGAGCGGACCGGCGGGGTGTCGAGCTGTGCTGCCCGTTCGGACCCGGTCTCTGTCTGCGGCAAAATAGCGATACATAAACCGTGCTAAACGTACCTGCGGGCGGGAAGAATTCGGCCCTGCCGCCTTCATCTTCGGAAGACCTGCCGCTCCGGAGAATGAGACGGCCCGCCGAGACTCGGCGGGCCGTCTGTCTGCGGTGTACCGCAATCGCTATTTTACTGTGTTAACTACTTGCTCGAATGCCTTCGGGTGGTTCATGGCGAGGTCGGCCAAAACCTTGCGGTCGAGGCGGATATCCTTAGCCTTGAGCTTACCCATCAGTTCCGAATAGGTCATGCCGTTGCTGCGGGCTGCAGCGTTGATACGCTGTATCCACAGGCTGCGGAATTTCCTTTTCTTGTCCTTACGACCTACGTACGCATAGGTCAAACCCTTTTCGACAGTATTTTTCGCTACTGTCCAAACATTTCCCCTTGAACCAAAGTTGCCTTTGGCAAGTTTTAAAACTTTTTTTCTTCTGGCTCTTGATGCTACCGCATTTACGGACCTTGGCATAATTTTAAAGTTTTACGAACGGCCAGCGGTGTGTTTTCCTCACACGCTTGGGGGCTGGCACACTCTTGGTTTTACATTTTCCGGCGCCGGCGGGGCTGCTTTTCCGGCAGCTCTTGCGACCGTGCGGCAACCGTCCTTTCGCAAAAGGCGATGCTATTTTACGAGAAGGCTTTTTACTTTTGCCTCATCGGCAGGAGCGACGAGTGCGGAATAATCCAGATTGCGTTTCTGCTTCGTCGTCTTTTTGGTGAGGATATGGCTATGGTAAGCGTGTTTCCTCTTGATTTTTCCGGTGCCGGTGAAGTCGAAGCGCTTCTTGGCAGCGGAATTTGTTTTCATCTTTGGCATTTCGATAAACTTTAAGTAGTTACGACCGCCCGACCGGGTGTGGTGTCCAAGCCCGGACAGAACCCGGCTGACCGGTACAAATGGTTAAACAGCCTGCAAAGATAACCATATTTTGCGAAGAATCAAATTGCGTTTCCCTATTTTGCGCCTTTCCGGAACGGCAGAAGGAGGACCGCAGGTCCTCCTTCTGTATCGATATCCTTATACTGGACGGTTATTCGGCTTCGTCCGCCGTAGGAGTGGTGAATTCGATTATCTGCGTTTCACCGCGGGTACGTTCTCTGCGAACGGCTGGGCGAAGATGGTGTAGGTTTCGCCCGGAGTGAGGCCGGTAGCCTGCGTCTCTTTCGGGGCGGTCACGTCGTTCTCCCACATGATGTCGGGCCAGGTACCGTTTTCAAAGTAGTCCAGCAGTTCCATGGAGCCGAGCATGTAACGGTATTTGGAGGTGTCGCCGCCCGGACGTATCTCGACGACGGCGGAGGTCGAGGTCAATTCATCTTCCAGCAGAACAAGTTCGAGTTCGAGTTTCAGCGTCTTGCCGGATACCGTCGATACGTTTCCTTTCTTGTCGCCGGCTACTGCCTGTACGAAGACCGTGTACTCCTGACCGCGCTCCATACCCCTGACGATGATGGTATTGGCTGTGGGTTGGTGACTTTCGTAATGGTGGAGAGGGTACCGTTTTCGAACGCTTCGAGGTCATCTGCGCTGCCGTATCCGTACACCAGCGTGCGGGTATCGGCACCGAACTCAACTCTGATGACGAACGAGTCTTCGGTGATGTTGTCGATGGTGGTCGTGGTTGTGAGGTCGAAATCGGGTTCACCTTCGGTAGTCACGACCAACTGCCTGACGTTCCCCTTTTCTTCTCCTGCGAAGGCTTGTGCGTAGATGGTATAGTCGGTCGCCTTCGTCAGGCCGTCGAAGGAGGCGGATTTGACGGTCGGGTCGTTCTGTGTCTGGATACCCTCCATCGTACCGTTCTGGAATTCGTTGAGCTTGCCGGCTTCGCCTATGGCATAGATGTATCCTTCCGCATCTTTCTCTGCGGTGATGTCCACCGAGACGGAGGTCTCCGTTGCCGATGTGAGTTCTATGCTGACGCCGAGTTCCTTTTCGACGGGTAGGGTCGATTCGGAAGGCGTTTTGTTGCAGGAGACTGCCGTAAAGCAAACCGCAGTCAGGAAAGCGGCGATGGCCGATGCATTACATAGTTTTTTCATGAGTGTAATTTTTTATTTCAAAACAAATAGTGTAGTCCGCAAAAATAACAAAAAACTTTAGAACAGGATAACGTTTCGGCCGTTTAGTTGCGCTTCTCTTCGTTTCCGGCGCGGATTTCCGTGCGAACGGTGTTTTCTCGGACAGGCCGTTCCCGGATTTTTCCGGGCCGTGTTCCGTCCGGTCCTTGCGCCGGGCGGGTCCCGATTCGGTATATATGACGTCGCAGGGGCTGTCAGTGTTGCATGACGTCGCCGTTTTTTTTCGATTTTTTTGCGGCAGGCGGACTTTTAGCGTGGATTTTGCCGTTGTCGGTTTCCGGATTGAGGCAGGATTCCGTATCTTGCGGAAGAGAGATTGTTGAATTTTAAATGTCACGGAAATGAAAAGATTCGTCATGACGGCGTCGCGGTGATGGCGGCCGTCGGGGCATTTGCCCTTGAACCGGTGAAGTTGAATGAACCCGACCTTGACAGGGGCGGTTCGTTGATGCGGGCGTTGGCCGACCGTCGCTCCGTGAGGGAGTATGCCGACCGGGCGCTTTCGTTGCAGGACATGTCCGACCTGCTGTGGGCAGCCACGGCGTGAACCGTCCTGCGTCGGGTAAGCGGACGGCTCCCTCGGCCATGGACCGGCGCGACATTCAAATCTATGTTCTGACCGACAAGGGTGTCTATCTGTATGTGCCGGAGCAGTCGCTCTTGCAGCCCGTCGCGGAAGGCGACCACCGGCAGGATGTACGCGGCAATAAGCCGGCGGTGAACCTCGTGTTGGTGGCCGAGGACGGCTCGTCCCGGTTCGCCGATACCGATGCGGGATATGTGTCTCAGAATATCTTCCTCGCCTGTACGTCGCTGGGGCTCGCCACCGTATCGTGCGGCTCGATGGACGAACCCGCCTTCCGCAAGGCGTGTCGGCTGAACGACAGGCAGCGCATCATCTCTTTCATCCGGTCGGCTACCCCAGATAACCTGTGCCGCAGCCTGTCCGGGTGCGGCCGGCACGAACGGGAGGCGGGATGCTGTCGGTGCAAGCCGCCGGCAGGGTTGCCGGTTTCGGAGTCCGGTCATTCCCGGCGGAAGGTCGGCGCATTTCGCGTTTTGTCGCTTCCGGTATATGACAAAGGCCGTACCTTTCATGATACGGCCTTTGTCATAATCGGAGGTGCCGTGGCGTGTCCGCTGTGGGCATCGCCGGCCGGTGTTTACAGTATGCCGAATTCGCGGCGCAGATTCTCCACCTCGTCCAGCTTTTCCCACCCGAAGAATTCGATTTCTTTCGTGACTTCCCTGCCATGGTCGAACAGGGTGACCTCCCGGCGGTAGGGGCGGTTGCCGAAGTGACCGTAGGAGGCCGTCGCTTCGAAGATGGGGTTCTTGAGACCGAACCGTTCCACGATGGAGGCGGGACGCAGGTCGAAAAGCCGTTCGATGCGGCGGGCTATCTCGGCATCGGTGTCCGATACGCGGGCCGTGCCGTAAGTATCCACATAGATGCTGAGCGGATGTGCGATGCCTATCGCGTAGGAGAGTTGGACGAGTATCTGGTCGGCGATGCCTGCTGCCACCATGTTCTTGGCGATGTGGCGGGCCGCATAGGCTGCCGAGCGGTCCACCTTCGAGGAGTCCTTGCCCGAAAAGCGCGCCGCCGTGCGCGCTCGCCGCCGTCGGTATCGACGATCGATCTTGCGG
>ENA-OQDW01000654-OQDW01000654.1-human-gut-metagenome-genome-assembly--contig:-NODE-654-length-14007-cov-3.546470_pt1 | contig 14007 bp, 13 predicted proteins | sample MGYA00242784_ERZ504613 | MGnify/ENA primary metagenome ERZ504613 (study PRJEB26092, sample SAMD00036330) | human gut metagenome | host: Homo sapiens | study: EMG produced TPA metagenomics assembly of... | reverse complement strand
GATCCGACAGGGTGGAAGATTTTGTGAATAGCAAAAATACAGAAATCTGTTGACAGAAGATAAATCTGCAGATTATATATAAATATAACAGATTCACGAAAAAGCCTCGGATTATTCAGAAAATTCATGCTTGTAGGTGAATATAGGATATGATAACATAAAAAATATCATTTTTGTAAAAACGCAAAAAAAGGAGGTGCTGACATGCGCTCAATGAGAAAAAATGCATACAGGAGAGCTATATCTTCCTAATGATGATGAGATCATCCAGGATCAGATCAAAAAGCTGGATCGACTTTATGATTTCAATATGACACGTCCCACACAGTTGGATAAAAGAAATGCTGAAAGAGATACTACACTATGATATAAGAGTGGAAGGAATGTCCGGCTTTTGAAAAATCAAAAAGAAGCAGGTTGATAGGAACAGGAATGGATGAGGACCTGTCTGATACTGAAAGAAAAGAGGATAAATTATGGGAATGAATGAAACACCGTCAGCAGACCGTGTACATATCGGTTTTTTTGGCAGAAGAAATGCAGGAAAATCCAGTATCGTAAATAAGGTGACAGGCCAGGAGCTGGCTGTGGTATCCGATGTAAAGGGAACTACTACAGATCCGGTAAGTAAGGCCATGGAACTACTTCCTATGGGCCCGGTGGTAATCATAGATACACCAGGTATTGATGATGAAGGACATCTTGGAGAACTTCGCGTCCGCAAGGCGAAACAGGTGCTGAACAGAGTGGATGTAGCAGTTCTTGTAGTAGATGCCACTGTGGGAAAAACCAGTGTGGATGAAGAATTGATCCATATTTTTAAAGAAAAGGAGATTCCATATCTGGTTGTTTATAACAAGGCAGATCTGCTGAAAACAAAAGATGGGAACCGGCTTTCTTCAGATAATAACTTAAACCAGAATACCCATGCGGGTGCGGTCAAAGAGAGCAGTGTCAGCCAGAAACAGGATCATGAAAACCAGAACACAGAGCAATCTATTTATGCCAGCGCCGCCACCGGTCAGAATATCTACGAATTGAAAGAAAAGATCGCTTCGCTGGCAGTAACGGATGAACTGAAATTGCGTCTGGTAGGGGATCTCCTTGAACCATCAGATTTTGCGATTCTTGTAGTTCCCATAGATAAAGCTGCACCAAAAGGGCGTCTGATCCTTCCGCAGCAGCAGACGATCCGTGATGTGCTGGAAACCGGAGCAGTAGCCATCGTGATCAAAGAGGATGAGCTTTCCAATACACTGGAAACCCTGGGGAAAAAACCAAAGCTTGTGATCACAGACAGCCAGGTCTTTGCCAGAGTCAGTGAAGAAACTCCAGAAGACATCTGGCTTACTTCATTCTCTATTCTGTTTGCCAGATTTAAAGGAAATCTAAAGACAGCGGCAGCTGGGGCAGCAGCACTGGACCGGCTGAAAGACGGTGACAAGATCCTGATCTCAGAGGGATGTACCCACCACAGGCAGTGTGATGATATCGGAACAGTCAAGCTTCCACGCTGGATCCGTAATTATACGGGGAAAGAGCTGGAATTTGAGTATTCTTCCGGAAGAGATTTCCCGGAGGATGTGACGAAGTACAGTCTGATCGTGCATTGTGGCGGATGTATGCTTAATGAGAGAGAAATGCGTTACCGTCAGAAATGTGCATTGGATCAGGAGATTCCTATCACCAATTACGGAATTGCCATTGCGTACATGCAGGGAATCCTGAAACGTTGTGTGGAAATGTTCCCGGATGTGAGGAAAGAACTGGAACAGTAATTTTTTTCAGGTGTTTACATTTTTTCCGAAAAATGATATAGTAGCGATTGTTCATTTTATAAATTTGCAAAAGGTGACGATAAGGAGTTGCAGATACAATGATCGATCAGACACTTTCACAGGCCCTGCAGAAAGAAATTCCAATACTTACAGCTCAGATCCGAAGTCTCTATGCAGAATTCGATAAAAAATTTCATCTTAACGGAGCAAAGATCCCTATAACTTTTGGCATGGAGCCGGATCTGTTGGGATCTTATACAAGAGGCAGCTGCCACGAAAAAGAGCATTTCCATTTTTCTCTGCTGTTTATCGGCTATGCGGTAAAAAATCCTCTGAAAAAAGAAGACCGACTGGATCTTTACAAACATGAATATGCCCACTATATGCAGTATAATTTTCACATTCCCTCAGAGTATCAGTGGCAGCACGGAACCCACGGAAGTGCCTGGAAATACTGCTGTTCCTTGACTGGTGCGGCACCAACGCCATATTATAAGGCAGGGGAAGCTCTGATGAAACACAACTATGAGAAAAAACTCCGAAGCCCGATCCATGACCGTACTGTAACGGTGCGGGATACTTACAGAAGAGAGCAGCAGCACAGGAATACTCAGAACAGTATTGTACGCTATGAGATCGGAGAGGATGTCAGTCATCCGAAATTCGGAACCGGAAATATTGAGCATGTAGAGCAGCTTCCGGGTTCTGTAAGGCTTCACATCCGTTTTGGAGAAGAGCTGAAAGTGATCGATCAGAAATGGCTTCTTCGGACAAAATATAAAAAGATCTGAATATAGTTTTATAAAAATAGACATCATCCTGGATATCAAAATAGGTATCATATGGAGATGTTTATTTTTTTATATCATTGATACAGTATAAAAAATTCTCCGGTACAGAAAATCTGTGTTCCGGAGAATTTTAAGTCAGGCGGATATTTGCGATCCGTATTTAGCCAGTTGCCTGATTTGGTTAAAAAAATCAGGTTATATTACTCAGAAACCTTCACAAACTGGCTGTTATAAAGATTCTGATAGAATCCGCCTTTTGCCATAAGCTCTTCATGGCTTCCCTGTTCGATGATGCTTCCGTCTTTCATGACAAGAATCTCATCTGCATTGCGGATGGTAGAAAGACGGTGTGCAACGATAAAGCTTGTTCGCCCCTGCATCATCCGGTCAAATGCCTCCTGGATCAGCATTTCTGTTCGGGTATCAATACTGGAGGTTGCCTCGTCAAGGATCAGCATTGGCGGCAGACACAGCATGACACGGGTGATGCAGAGAAGCTGCTTTTGTCCCTGGCTTAAGCTGTCTTCATAAAGAATGGTATCCAGGCCATTTGGAAGACGGCGGATAAATTCCCAGCTGTGGGACATTTTAGCTGCCTGGATCACTTCCTCATCGGATGCATCCGGCTTTCCGATGCAGATGTTATCACGGACAGTTCCATGCTTGATCCAGGTATCCTGGAGAACCATGCCATAGCTTCTGCGGAGGGCATGTCTGGAAACATCGGTGATGGGGGTTCCGTCCACGGAAATACTTCCACCGGTGACGTCATAGAACCGCATCAGCAGGTTGATAAAAGTTGTCTTGCCACAACCGGTAGGGCCTACGATGCAATACGTCTGCCTGGTTCTGTATGAAGATTAAAGTTTTTAATGAGAGGTTTGTCCGCTTCGTAGCGGAAGGAAACATTCCGGATATCCACTGCACCTTTTACATCGACAAGAGTTCCGGACGGATCCGGGCTTTCCGGCTCTTCCTCCAGAAGATCAAAGATCCTGGTAGCGCAGGCCAGAGCGTTCTGAAGCTCTGTGATCACGGAGCTGATATCGTTGAAGGGCTTCATATACTGGTTTGCATAAGCCAGCAGTACGGAAAGTCCACCGACAGTCAGATGACCGCCCGGGATCAGAAAGGCACCTGCAAGAGCTACACCTGCGTAAATGATGTTGTTGATACATCGTGTGGATGGGTTGGTGAGGCTGCTGTAAAAAACAGCCTTCTGGCTGGCATCACGGAGTTCTTCATTGATCGCAGCAAAACGTTCGGAAGAACGATTTTCGTAACCAAAGGCCTGAACCACTTTTTGATTTCCGATCATTTCCTCGATCAGTGCAGTCTGACGTCCACGGGCATCACTCTGCGCACGGAACATCTGGAAGGAATGGGAGGAGATGAATTTCGCCACAAAAAAGCTTACAGGTGTCAGGACAATGATCATCAGAGTGATCCACACATTTTTGGAGAACATGAAGAGCAGGGTTCCGATGATGGTGATGACACCGGAAAACAGCTGTGTAAATCCAAGGAGCATACCATCGGAAAGAATATCCGTATCTGCGATGACACGGCTGATGATATCACCGGTGCTGTGTCCGTCCAGGTAGGACAGAGGAAGCTTCTGGATATGGCGGATGGATCTTGCACGGATATCCTGTACTGTGCGGTAGGTCATACGGTTGTTGATGACACTCATGATCCAGGTGCAATGCCGGAAAATACGATCATGACAAGAATACGGGAAAGATAGAATCCCATTCTTGTAAAATCAACTTCGTGGGCAGCAACGACCTCATCAATGGCATAACCAAAAAGTACGGGAACATACAGCTGCAAAATTACAGTGACTGCTGCTAGGATCACACTTAATACGAGAAGAAAACGGTATTTTCCAATGAAACGTAGTACCTTGAAAAAGGTTGCCATGCTGTTTTTGTTTTTGGCGGTTGTATCTGTTTTACTCATGACAGGACCTCCTTTCCAGTCGCTTTTTCATATTTGGTACGCTCTTCCGGGAACTGTGAGAAAAAGATCTCACGGTAGGTTTACAAGTAGAGATCAGCTCCTGATGGGTTCCTTTTCCGGCAAGCTGACCGTCATCCAGTACCAGGATCAGATCGGCCTGGCGGATGCTGGCGGCTCTCTGGGATACCAGGAAGGTGGTTGTTTTTCCACCAAGCTGGTGAAGGGATTTCCGAAGTGCCGCATCTGTGGCAAAGTCAAGAGCACTGGCACTGTCATCCAGGATCAGGATCTCTGGTTTTTTCACAAGGGCGCGGGCAATGGTAAGTCTCTGACGCTGGCCACCGGAAAGATTCCGGCCGTTCTGTTCCAGACGGAAATCCAGCTGACCGTCCTTTTTCTCTACGATTTCACGAGCCTGAGCGGTGGTAAGTGCTTCCCACATTTCTTCGTCCGTGGCATCTTCCCGTCCCCAGCTTAAGTTATCGCGGATGGTTCCCTGGAAAAGTGCTGCTTTTTGAGGAACTACGCCGATTTTTTCCCTGAGTTCCTGCCTGGAATAGGTCTGTACATTCTGACCATCGAGGGTAATGACTCCGGAGGTTGCGTCGTAGAAACGGGCGATCAGATCCACAAGAGTGGATTTACCGCTTCCGGTACCGCCGATGATTCCGATCGTAGAGCCTTTTTTTGCGGAAAAAGTGATATCAGAAAGCTAGGTGCGCCAGTTCCTGCATAGGAGAAACTCACATGGTCAAAGGCAACTGCATAGTCACTGTTTTCCGCAGTCGGTAAGGAAGCTTTGTCCGGGTAAGTCATGGTGGAATCGACTTTCAGGATTCCGGCAACGCGATCCGCACAGGCCATGGATTTGTTCAGGGTGATGATCAGGGACGCAAGCTTGATCAGTTCTACGATCATCTGTGCCATATAGTTGTAAAGAGCAACTATTTCACCCTGCTGCATGTTTCCGAGGTTTACCTGTACACCTGCAGTCCGGATCAGGATTACTGTTGCGATATTGATCAGTACATAAGTTGCAGGATTTAAAAGTGCAGAGATTTTTCCGACAAATTCGTTCAGTCTGGTAAGTGCAAGATTGCTTTCGTCAAACTCCGCAACGGCATCAGCTTCACGGCAAAATGCACGGATCACACGGACACCGGTCAGGTTTTCTCTGGTAAGACGGGTGACGGAATCCAGACGTCCCTGTACTTTTTTGAAAAGCGGGATACTTAAAAACATGATCACAAAGACAACCAGGAACAGTACCGGAATGGCAACTGCGAAGATCAGTGCACAGCGCACATTGATGGTAAAAGCCATTACCATAGAGCCTAGAACAATAAACGGGCTTCGAAGAAGAAGACGGAGTCCCATGTTTACTCCGTTCTGTACCTGATTGACATCGTCTGTAAGACGGGTGATCAGCGTGTCAGTGCCAAGGGTGTCCAGCTCCGTATAGGAAAGCTTCTGGATATGGTCAAATACAGCCTGACGCACTTCTGTGGCAAAGCTACGCTGGCTTTTGCAGCAAAAAACTGTGCAGTAATGCTGACTGCAAGTCCTGCAGCAGCCATCAGTATCAGGATAAAAAACTTCTGAACGATATAGCCGTGGTCATTATTTGCAATTCCCACATCGATGATCTGGGCGATGACGACAGGCACCAGCAGATCAAATACAACTTCCAGAAACTTGAAAAAAGGAGCCAGAACGCTTTCTTTTTTGTAGTTTTGAAGATATTTTGCAAGTGTTCGCATTTCTTTTTCTTCCTCCGTTTCCTTATTTTTCTATAATAAACCTCTGTTATTATACTCCTATGGAGATAATACGTATAATATTGTTTTTAATGTATGATAATATAATTTTGCTATTGCCTGGGACGGAAATCTGTGGGATGATAGAAGTATGGTTTTTCGGATAATTGTGTGGGAAAGATATTCATAGTATTTACAAAGTATTGCAGATATAGTATTTCTTAACCGAATTAAGAAAGTACTTTGTGGGATAGCGAAAAGCAATAAGCAGTAGATGGGTTTTGCCTGTGTTATATACCAGATAAAGAAAGAAGGATTTATATATGGAAATCAGACAGCTGGAATATTTTCATGAGATCGCAGCAACAGGAAGCATCAATGAAGCCGCAAGGAGACTGAACATGTCCCAGCCGCCGCTGAGCTATCAGATCAAGCAGCTGGAAGCAGAGCTGAAGGTGAAGCTTTTTGAGCGGACCAGGGCAGGCGTGACACTGACAGAAGCCGGAAAGCTTCTTTATGACAGGACAGAGAACATTTTGAGCTACGTTCGTTCCACAGAACTGGAAGTATCCAAAGCAGGGAAAAAACAGGTTTTACGTATCGGGATCACGCCAACCACAGTGACCACCATTATGCCTTATATTTCCAGATTTTCCAGGGAAAATTGTGATGTAAACTTTGAGGTAAGGGATGCGATCACCTTTACACTTCTGAATTATCTGATGGATGGGATCATTGATGTTTCGGTAGTGCGTACACCTATCAAGCTGGAAGGTTTAAATTATCTGGAACTGGATGAGGAACCCATGATCGCGGTCCTTCCTCCGGAGATCCCGGAAAATGAGACAAAAAAAGAGGGCATCAGCCTTAAAGAGCTGACTGGATGCCCTCTCATTATTTACCGGCGGTACGAAGAATTTCTGATGAAAGCTTTGGAGAAAAAAATCTCCAGCCGGATATTTTCTGTGTCTGCGATGATCCCAGAGACGCCATGCTCTGGGTGCAGGAAGGTCTTGCAACCGCCGTTTTTCCAAGATCCATGGAAGATCTCTGTACAGATCTTCGATCCGCATCATTGAAGAAGAGAAGCTGAAGACCAGGATCCTTCTTGCCTGGAAAAAGGATCGCAGGCCTTCTGCCGTGATGCAGGATTTTATCAATATCTGTGAGAAATATGCAGGAAACCCTGCAATCTGATCATGGACCTGGAAAGGGGATGTATGCAGAAATCAGTCTTTGAGATGCTCTTCCTTCCAGTGCTTCCATTTCTGAACAGCTTCCGGATTCTGCTTTTCCAGCCGTTCTTCCAGCTTTTTCCGGCGCTGTTCCAGCCGTTCTAGGACTTCCGGATGCTCGGCAAGGATTTTTTCTTTCAGCTTGCCACGGCGCTTTTCTAGAAGATGAAGGATCAGTTTCCGGTCGGAAGTTAATTCCTCAGGCAGCTCATCCATATGTAATTCAATTCTTCGAAGCAGTTCATCCTCATCCAGAACACCCAGCCCATGCCAGTTATCCAGAAGCTCTTCCAGACCTTCTTCGGAGAGACGTTGGATATCCGGGATCTGATGCAGCTGTTCAATAATGTGATGGACAGATTCTTCGATCTCTTTTACTGCATCATCACCAAAAGCCCAGGCGAACTCTTCCAGGGTATTTTCTTCCTCTGCCGGAAGAAAAGCGATACTGCGGCGCAGAAGCTTTGTCTCGTCTTCCTTTGGAACATCCAGTTCATAAGGGGCTTCGATCCCTGCGTCATGCAGAGCAGCAAGAATGGTACGGCGGACCATACCGTCCTTGATCATATGACCGATGCCGAACTGACGCAGCTGGTCATTGATCTGGGTGGAATGCTCTGTGAGGTAAAAACGGATCCCACGTTTTTTCAGGCTTGCGGAGATGGCATCCAGACGGTCTGCTGCTGTGATATCAATGCTGTTGATAGCACTGGCATCTACGATCACTACCCTGGTGTCTTTTCGGATGCTGTTCTCAATATCTTCCTGAAAAATCTTTATATTTGCAAAAAACAGGTTTTCACTGAAACGGTAGATCACAACGCCCTTAATAGGGTAGGCGAAACGGTTTTTGGACAGATCAAAATAAGCATCTCTTCCAGGGATCATACCACGGAAGGAGCGCGGCGGGTTGGTGGCCTTCAGGATCACAGCTACGAAAGAGAGCAGGATACCAATGATAACCCCATAAATGGTTCCAAGACAGAGCACACTGAAACCGGCAGCCATGAAGATGTAGAATTCTGTGCGGCTTACTTTGAAAAGACGTACAGCCAGATGGGTTTCCACCACATCCATCAAAGCAGAGATCACAATGGCTGTCAGTACAGGAACCGGAAGATATCCGATAAAACCGGTGCCGAAAAGAAGGATCAGAGCCATGGTGATCCCGGCAGTGATGGAAACCGCCTGAGATTTTCCACCGTACTGTTCATTGAGGGAGGTGCGGGAGATACTGCCGTTTACTGGGCAGCAGCCTACTGCGGCGGCAGCAATATTTCCGGCGGCACAGGCCAGGATTTCCTGACGGTCGTTCAGCTTATAATCATTGCGGAACGCAAAGGTATTCTCTGCAAGAAGAGTTTCTGCCATAATGACAACAGCAACCATAAGACCGCGGCCTGCCGCCTGGGTCAGATCAACATTTCCGAAATCCGGGATCACCAGGGAGGAAAGCCCACGTTCTACAGACTGCAGGAGACTACGCCTTTTTCGTCTACATGAAAAATAATGGTGGAAAGAACACCCAGAGCCATAATAACGATAGCCATGGGGAATTTCGGCGCCAGCTTTTTAAATGTGCGGATCAGCACCAGAGCACCAAGCCCCATGAAGAGGGAAAGCCAGCTGATATTTTTGGCAGCAGCAAAGATATGCTCTGCCAGTTCCAGGAGCTCTCCGGATCCTGCAGGACTTCCCATAAGTTTCGGGATCTGCATCAGGATGATGGTAACTGCGATACCGCTGATAAAACCGCCCATAACAGGTGTGGAGATAAAGTCCACGATCTTATCTGCGTGAAGCAGAAAGAAGATAAACAGCCACAGACCTGCAAAAAGTGCGATGGCAGGAACATAATCCATGGCAGCTTCTGACTCTGCAGCAATGCCCAGAGTAGACAGTGCACCACCTACAATGGCAGCAGGTGCCGCATCAACTCCGAAGATAAACTGTCTTGAAGTGGAAAATAGAGCAAACAAAAGGATCGGCAGAACAGAACCGTATAGTCCGTATACCGCCGGGATCCCGGAAATCTGGGCATATCCCATGGAGATAGGGATGGAAACAGCTGCTATGATGATGCCGGAGAAAATATCTTTGGGAAGGTATTCCTTCCGATATCCTCGCAGCGTGGAAAACAGGGAAAGCTTCATATAGTCACATCCTTTTCTGAAAAATATTTTCTATTATATACCAAAGAGAGCCTGTAGGAAAGAAGCAAAGCAAAGGTTCCGGGTGAAAAATCGTGGACAAAGAATAACTGCCATATTATAATAAATGCGAAATTGCAGTAACCGTAAGAGATACAGGCTGCAAAGCTGAGAAATCATCAATCATCAGGAAAGGTTAAGATATAAATGAAAAAAGCGATCATAGCAATGAGCGGCGGTGTAGACAGCTCCGTGGCAGCTCTTTTGACAAAGGAATCCGGTGACGAGTGCATCGGCGCTACCATGAAACTTTACAACAACGAAGATATCGGTGTCCACAGGGAAAAGACCTGCTGTTCCCTGGACGATGTTGAGGATGCCAGAAGCGTAGCCTATCAGATGGATATGCCTTACTACGTGTTTAATTTTACCGCAGATTTCCATACAGAGGTTATGGACAGGTTTGTAGATGCCTACGAAAACGGCTGCACCCCTAATCCATGTATCGACTGTAACCGATATCTGAAATTTGATAAAATGTTTCACCGCATGCAGGAGATCGGCTACGATTATATTGTAACCGGACATTATGCAAGAGTGGAGTACGATGAGAAACGGGACCGCTACCTTCTGAAAAAAGCAGTGGACGATACAAAGGATCAGTCATACGTTCTCTATATGCTGACCCAGGAACAGCTGGCACATGTAAAGCTTCCGCTTGGAGGTCTCCGGAAGGACCAGGTTCGTGTCATTGCCGAAAAACATGGCTTTATCAATGCCAGAAAGCATGACAGTCAGGATATCTGTTTTGTACCGGACGGCGATTATGCGAAATTTATTGAGAAATACACAGGCAAAAAAACACCGGAGGGTGATTTTGTAGATAAAGAGGGAAACTATATCGGACGCCATAAGGGGATCATCCATTACACGATCGGCCAGCGCCGCGGCTTGGCATTCCGGCGGCCAGCCGTCTTTATGTCTGTGAGATCTCTCCGAAGACCAATACGGTAGTTCTCGGGGACAACGAAGATCTTTTCAGTAGTGAACTTGAGGCAGACAATGTAAATCTGATCTCTGTGGACAGCTTAGCTGAGCCGAAAAGAGTGACTGCAAGATCCGTTACCGTCACAAAGAGCAGCCTGCCACTGCATGGCAGACACCGGATGGCATCTTCATGTGAAATTTGATGAACCGCAGAGAGCCATCACAAAAGGCCAGGCTGTAGTGATGTATGACGGAGATGAGGTTGTAGGTGGTGGCGCTATAAATAAAATCTATAGCCAGTCATAAATAAAGGTGAGAACCTAAATATATAAACCCCATTGACATACTAGGAAAAGGGTGATATGATTGCATCATCAAAAAACGGAGCACACAAAACAAGGTGAGCAACGTGATGATCAGGAGGAAATCATGAAGGTTTTACAGAAGTCAACAAGGGTGTTTATCGAAGAAAAGCGAATGTGTTGTTGTCGCTGATAAGCAGATGATCATAAGAAAAGCAATTACTATTTTACCGAATATAAGAATAAAAGAAAAGAGGACAAACACATGAGCAAAATTACAAGAGATCAGAGAAAATTCAAATTTGAGACATTACAGCTTCACGTAGGACAGGAACAGCCGGATCCGGTTACAGATGCAAGAGCAGTACCGATCTACCAGACATCTTCCTATGTATTCCGCAACTGCGATCATGCAGCAGCACGTTTCGGACTTGCAGATGCCGGTAACATTTACGGACGTCTTACAAACCCGACAGAGGACGTATTCGAGAAGAGGATCGCAGCACTTGAGGGTGGTTCCGCAGCACTTGCAGTAGCATCCGGTGCAGCAGCTATCACATACACGATCGAGAACCTTGCACAGCAGGGAGATCACATCGTATCTGCAAAAAATATCTACGGCGGAAGCTTCAATCTCCTTGAGCATACCCTTCCTGCATACGGCGTAACAACAACATTCGTAGACATCTTCAATCCTGAGGAAGTAGAGAATGCGATCCAGGAGAATACAAAAGCTGTTTACATCGAGACTCTCGGAAATCCGAATTCTGATGTTGTAGATATCGAAGCAATCGCGAATATTGCTCACAAACATAAAATTCCGCTTGTTGTAGATAACACATTTGCAACACCATACCTTGTAAGACCGATCGAGTATGGTGCAGATATCGTAGTTCATTCCGCAACAAAATTTATCGGCGGACATGGAACAACAATTGGTGGAGTTATCGTAGAGGGCGGTAAGTTCGACTGGGAGGCATCCGGTAAATTCCCGTCCCTTACAGAGCCAAACCCAAGCTATCATGGCGTAAGCTTCACAAAGGCATGCGGACCGGCTGCATTTGTTACAAAGATCCGTGCGATCCTTCTCCGTGATACAGGAGCAACAATTTCTCCGGTAAGCTCCTTCATCTTCCTTCAGGGACTTGAGACACTGTCTCTTCGTGTAGAGCGTCATGTTGAGAACGCACTGAAGGTTGTACAGTATCTGAATGATCATCCGCAGGTAGAGAAGGTTCATCATCCGTCTGTGTCCACAGATCCAAGCCAGCAGGAGCTTTATAAGAAATATTTCCCTAACGGTGGTGGCTCCATCTTTACATTCGAGATCAAGGGAGACGCACAGAAGGCAAAGGATTTCATTGATAACCTTGAGCTGTTCTCACTTCTTGCAAACGTTGCAGATGTGAAATCCCTTGTTATCCATCCGGCTACTACAACACACAGCCAGTGCACAGAGGAAGAGCTTCTTGATCAGGGAATCAAGCCAAACACGATCCGTCTTTCCATCGGAACTGAGAATATCGATGACATCATCCAGGATCTTGATGAGGCATTCAAGGCTGTCCAGTAAATAAGACAATTAAATAAGAAGAATACCTTCTATAATCAATAGCACAGAAAAATCTGCTTCGGGACATGTGAGAACATAGTCCCGGGGCAGATTTTTTGTGCGCTTATCTGGAAAATCCAAAAGCGGGAAGATCCGTGTTGATGGTACTGAGAATGCATGGATCATGTGTGCTTTTTTCAGGCGGATTCCGATGTCACAAGTTCTTCTAATGTTCCGAAGGTATATCATCTCTTCCCATTTTGTCAGCATGCTCATCCAGAGTGGATGCATTGGTGGAAGAGGTGCTATGCAGCAGCACGATGGCACCCGGATGGATCCGTCCCAGAAGCTTTTCAAAAGCTTCTTCTTTTGAAGCTGATTATCCTGATACCAGTCCACATAGGCCAGACTCCAGAAAAAGGTGTGATATCCCAGCTCTTTTGCCATCTCTAAATTTTCCGTGCTGTAGATGCCCTGGGGCGGCCGGTAAAATTTTGTCATTTCTTTTCCGGTGGCTTCCTTATAAAGGGCCTCCACATCCTCAAGCTGTTTCTGAAAGGCGTCCTTTGTGGAGATACCGGACATATCCGGGTGTGTCATGGTGTGGTTTCCTACGGTATGGCCTGCATCTACGATCTCACGGATCAGTTCCGGTTTTTCCCGGATCAGGGTTCCCACAACAAAAAATGTGGCATGCACCTGGTGCTTATGTAAGGCATTCAGAATGGCAGGCATATTTCCATTGTCATAGCCTGCGTCAAAGGTAAGATAGATTTTTTTCTCATCGGTATCGGCTGCATACCAGGCATTGTATTTTTTCAATTCTTCAATAGAAGCATTTCCTGTGGGCTGTTTGCCTTCTTCCTGAAAACCAAGCCCCCAGTTCTCGTTTTGGAATGTCATAGAGACAGAAGAGGCCTGGCTGTTTTCAGCAGAATCCTGGTCGGACTGTGAGCCGGAAATAAAATGAGAATAGATCTTTCCTGCAAGACTGCCAAGAGCAAAAGCCATGACAAAGAAAAAAATAAGACGGTAGATGTGTTTTTGTTTCATGGGAACCTCAGAGAAAATGGAGTTATTAATATGTTTATGAACACAAAGAAGAAGATATGAAAGCAGAAGATCATGAGATCATGCCTGTGAGACAGAGGTCAAAATAAGCAAAAAATAAGAGTCATCAGCGATTGATCTCTTCTGCCGATGACTTCTTTTAATTTTCATTATCCAATGGAATATACCTCTCATTTCTTAGATTTAAAACTTATACGGAATTAAAATTTACGTTCTCGGTGGTCCGTACCTCCTTGTTTTAATTATGATGGAAAATCTTTAAATCTTCTGGTGGACTGTACCTCTCTTTCTTAGATTATGGGAAGTAAGTTATGTTTTCGGTGGGTTCACGCTCCTTTTTGATTTAGTTTTTTGTTTTCCGTTTGTTTTATTTGATGGTTAAACTATAACAGATAAAATAGATATTGTCAATACTAAAATTG
>ENA-OQDW01000653-OQDW01000653.1-human-gut-metagenome-genome-assembly--contig:-NODE-653-length-14013-cov-2.192064_pt1 | contig 14013 bp, 21 predicted proteins | sample MGYA00242784_ERZ504613 | MGnify/ENA primary metagenome ERZ504613 (study PRJEB26092, sample SAMD00036330) | human gut metagenome | host: Homo sapiens | study: EMG produced TPA metagenomics assembly of... | reverse complement strand
GATCGGACCGGAAGAACATTGAGTGGATTTGTTGAAAAGTGAACCGGGATGTAAAGTGAGCAGCTTGATAAATGGAAGATTTATTCAGTTTATCGGAAGTCATGTGGAGGCGGGAGCATGTTAACAGATTCTTTTGAAAAATAAAGTGGCACTTGTCACAGGAGCCGGCCGCGGAATCGGAAAAGAGATTGCAAAGACACTGGCATCATGTGGAGCGTTTGTCATTGTCAATTATAACAGTTCGCCGGATGCAGCAGAACAGACTGTAAAAGAAATCATAAAACAGGGTGGAATGGCAGCGCCTGTACAATGTGATGTTTCTGATTTTGATGCCTGCGGAAAAATGATGGAAATGATCATAAACAACTATGGACACCTCGATATTCTGGTCAATAATGCAGGGATCACAAGAGATGGACTGATCATGAAATGAGTGAGGAAGATTTTGACAGGGTACTTGATACGAATCTGAAAGGTGCATTCCATACGATCCGCCATGCTTCGCGTTATTTCCTGAAACAGAAATCCGGTAAGATCATTAATATTTCTTCTGTTTCCGGTGTCATGGGGAATGCAGGACAGGCAAATTACAGTGCAAGCAAAGCCGGAGTGATCGGTCTTACCAAAAGTGTGGCAAGGGAGCTTGCGTCGAGAGGAATCACATGCAATGCAGTTGCACCCGGATTTATCGAGACAGAGATGACAGAGGCTATGCCGGAGGCTGCCAGGGAAACGGTAAAAAAACAGATTCCGCTTCAGCGGACAGGGCAGGTGTCAGATGTGGCCGGTGTGGCTGCATTTTTAGCATCGGATCTGGCAGATTATATCACCGGACAGGTGATCTCCGTGGACGGCGGCATGCACATGTAAAGAATATATATCATGAGGAGAACAATATGGCAAAAAGACGCGTAGTGGTAACGGGAATGGGAGCAGTCACACCGATCGGACTGAGTGTGGATGAATTCTGGCAGAGTATAAAAGCACAGAAAACCGGTTTTCTGAAATTACAAAATTCGACACCACTAATTATAAATGTAAGCTTGCAGCAGAAGTAAAAGAGTTTGATGCAAAAAATTATATGGATGCAAAAGAAGCAAGGCGCATGGAACTATTCAGCCAGTATGCCGTGGCGGCAGCGAAGGAGGCAATTGAGGATGCCGGGCTTGAAATGGATCAGGAAGATCCGTATATGGCAGGCTGTGCCATTGGAAGCGGCGTGGGAAGCCTTCAGGCGATCGAGCGCGAACATACAAGGCTGATAGAAAAAGGACCGGGGAGAGTGGGACCTTTATTCGTTCCCATGATGATCTCTAATATGGCAGCAGGAAATGTTTCCATTCATTTTGGATTAAAAGGAAAAAGTATCAATGTTGTGACAGCCTGTGCCACAGGAACGAATACGATCGGTGAGGCATTCCGGTGCCATTCAGTATGGTGAGGCAGACATTATGGTTCCGGGGGAACGATGGGAAGTATCGTAGTCCGACCGCAATCCGCTGGTTTTACGTCACTCACGGCACTCACAGCAGAAACCGATCCGGAGAGATGTTCCATTCCGTTTGATAAGGAGCGGAGCGGATTTGTCATGGGAGAGGGCGCAGGAATCGTTGTGCTGGAGGAGTTAGAGCATGCAAAGCGGCGCGGCGCGAAGATTTATGCAGAGGTAGCCGGCTACGGATGTTCCTCAGATGCCTACCATATTACATCTCCGGCGGAGGACGGTGCGGGCGCAGCGCGTGCGATGGAAAACGCATGAAGGATGCGGGGGTAAAACCGGACGAGATTCCATACATCAATGCACATGGAACGGCGACACATCTGAATGATCTGTTTGAGACGCGCGCAATCAGGCTTGCGTTTGGGGAACATGCCACGAAGCTTAAAATCAATTCCACAAAATCGATGATCGGACATCTGCTCGGGGCTGCGGGCGCCGTGGAGTTTGTAACCTGCGTCAAGGAAATGCAGGAAAATTATGTGCACGCGACCGTCGGCTATCAGACACCGGATGAGGAACTGGATCTTGACTATTGCAGGGAGGCAGTGGCGATGGAGGTGCCGTATGCACTCAGCAATTCCCTCGGATTCGGCGGGCACAATGCGAGTCTTTTGCTTAAGAGATATGGAGGCGAGGTGTGATGGAATTGGACATCGGACAGATCATGGAGATTCTTCCGCACAGACAGCCGTTTCTGCTGATCGATGCGGTGGAGAAACTGGAGCCCGGAAAACGCGCGGTGGCGCGAAAATGCGTCAGCTACAACGAACCTTATTTCGGAGGACATTTTTCGGGGGAACCGGTGATGCCGGGGGTATTGATTGTCGAGGCGCTGGCGCAGACCGGTGCGGTGGCAATCTTAAGCATGGAGGAAAACCGTGGAAAGACGGCATATTTTGCGGAGATCAACCGTGCCAGATTTAAGAAAAAAGTGGTGCCGGGAGATGTGTTGACCCTGACGACGGAGATCATCCGGCAGAAAGGACCGATCGGCATCGGCAGTGCGACGGCGTCTGTGCGCGGGGAGGTTGTCTGCACGGCGGAGCTTACGTTTGCAATCGGCAGCAAGGAGGAGTAGAGGAAAAATGGCGGCTTTGTTTCAGAAGCGGAAAAAAGAACCGGCAGAAAAAGCACCGGTGGAGGCAGCACAGGCGCTGCAGGAGACGATTGTGTGTCCGCCTGCGGCAGGGAGATCAATAAAAAGGAAGCGGAAAAAAATCTGTATGTCTGCTATGAATGTGGCAGTTATTTCAGGGTGCGCACCAGAAACCGCATCCGCATGGTGGCGGATGCCGGAACGTTTACCCCGTGGTTTGAGGATCTGGCGGAGGCGAATCCGCTGGAGTTCCCGGGATATGAGGACAAAGTAAAAGCGGCAAAGGAAAAGACCGGACTGCATGAGGCGGTCACCATAGGACGCTGCAAATATACGGCGAGGACACGGTGCTTGGCATCTGCGATGCCAGATTTCTGATGAGCAGCATGGGGCATGTGATGGGGAGGAAAAATTGCCTGCGCTGTGGAACGCGCGACAGAGGAAGGTCTGCCGGTCATCCTGTTTTGCTGCTCCGGTGGCGCCAGAATGCAGGAGGGGATCGTTTCCCTGATGCAGATGGCAAAAACATCTGCGGCATTGAAGCGGCATTCGGAAGCGGGACTTTTGTATGTTCCGGTGCTGACAGATCCTACCACCGGAGGTGTGACGGCAAGCTTTGCCATGCTTGGGGATATTATTCTGGCGGAGCGGGAGCACTCATCGGCTTTGCGGGACCGCGTGTGATTGAGCAGACGATCGGGGAAAAGCTGCCGGAAGGTTTTCAGCGGGCACAGTTTCAGCTGGAGCACGGATTTGTTGACAGGATTGTGGAGAGGAAGGAGCTAAAGCTTACCCTGTACCGCATCTTAAAGCTGCATCACAAAAAAGAAGGTTATGCCAATTTCGATCCGGTGCGGGAGGCAGACTGCTCGAGGCGACAGAACTGATGAAAGAGCGCGCCACAAAGGCGAAAGCATTGTCCGCGTGGGAGAAGGTCAAGGCAGCGAGAAAGGTGGACCGGCTGGCGTCTGTGGACTACATAGAGCAGATTTTTGACGAATTTATGGAATTACATGGAGACCGGCAGTTCCGGGACGATCCGGCGATTGTCGGCGGTGTGGCGTATCTGGATGGCCAGCCGGTCACAGTGATCGGTGTGCATAAGGGAAAAGATTTAAAGGAATGTATGCACCGGAATTATGGAATGCCGTCGCCGGAGGGATACCGGAAAGCACTCCGGCTGATGAAGCAGGCGGAAAAATTTAAGCGTCCGGTCATTACATTTGTGAACACCTCCGGCGCCTTCTGCGGCATGGAGGCGGAGGAGCGCGGACAGGGCGAGGCGATCGCGAGAAACCTGTATGAGATGTCCGGCTTAAAGGTTCCGGTTCTTTGCATTATGATCGGGGAAGGAGGAAGCGGCGGTGCGCTGGCACTCTCTGTGGGAAATGAGGTCTGGATGCTTGAGAATGCGACCTACAGCATTTTATCGCCGGAAGGGTTTGCATCGATTCTCTGGAAGGATGGCAGACGGGCAAAAGAAGCGAGTGGCGTCATGAAAATTACCGCGCAGGATTTAAAAGCGCTCGGCGTGATTGAGGAGATCATACCGGAGTACGGCATGGCGGATCAGCCGGCACTGATTTCCATATCGCGTTACATGAAGAGGCATATAAAAACATTTTTGAAAAAACAGAACGGAAAAACCGGGGATCAGCTCGCTGCGGAGCGCTATCAGAGATTCCGCGTGTTTTAAAAGGAAGGAGACCCGATATGAAGGTAAAGATCGTGGGCACCGGAAGTGCAGTCCCCGAAAAATGTGTGACGAACGATGATCTTAGTCAATGGATGGATACATCGGATGAGTGGATCAGAAGCCGGACGGGAATTGAGACCAGACATCTGGCTGTGAGAGAGACAACGACAGAAATGGCAGTGGAGGCGGCGAAGCGGGCACTTGCATCTGCACATATGGACGCGGAGGAGCTGGATCTGATCATTGCGGCGACGATCACGCCGGACCGGCTGCTCCCGAACCTTGCCTGCGAGGTGCAGAGCGCACTCGGTGCACGCCGGGCGGTCGCCTTTGACGTCAGTGCCGCCTGCTCGGGCTTTTTATACGCGATGGATATTGCACGCCACTATCTGGAAGCCGGCGGAAGCCGGCGGGCGCTGGTGATTGGTGCGGAGACATTGTCGCGGATCATGGACTGGAGCGACCGGAGTACCTGTGTGTTGTTTGGGGATGGCGCAGGTGCGGCAGTGCTGGAAGCAGATGAGGCGGAGGAGCATGCGGGCATCTTAAGCACCGTGCTTGGAACGGACGGCGCGGGCGGGATGGTATTGCGCTGTGACAACCGCAGGAATCACAATCCGTATGTGAAGGGCGACACCGCGCTCTCGTACGTGTCCATGAACGGGCAGGAGGTCTATAAGTTTGCGGTGCGCACGGTGCCGAAAGTAATTGCCGGGGCGGTGGAAGCGGCAGGGCTTTCGATGGATGAAATCGATTTTTTCCTGCTGCATCAGGCGAACCTTAGAATCATCGAGCAGTGGCGAAACGCCTGCATCAGCCGATGGAAAAATTTCCCACAAATCTGCAGAAGTATGGAAATATTTCCTCGGCGAGCGTGCCGATTTTACTTGATAATGTCAATAATCATGGTATGATAGGAGAAGGCAGTAAAATAGTACTGGCAGGCTTTGGAGCCGGTCTTACGTGGGGCGCAGCAGTGCTCCGCTGGCAGGCGGTGTAGGCGGTGTGGTCGGGAACAGATACTGCTATGAACAGGAGTATGATACATGACCACGGATGAGACATTGAACGAATTACTGGTAAGGCTATTCAAGGATATTATGGAGATTGAGGCGAGATGTCTGGTGAATGAGGAATTTAAGGACATCAGCTACAACGATTTTCATATTATAGAAGCCATCGGATTAAAGGAGCCGAAAAGCATGACGGCGGTGGCAAAGCTGATGGATGTCACGACCGGTACGCTGACGAAGGCGATGGATGGCCTGACTGAGAAGGGGTATGCCGTAAGAGAACGCAGCAAGCAGGACAAACGCGTGGTGTGGGTGTACTTGACGGACAAAGGAAAAGCGGCATATGCGCATCACGAAGAGTTTCACCGCAAAATGATCGCCAACATCAAGGGACAGCTGAATGAGCAGGAGACGCCGATTTTGATCTATACGCTGGCAAAGCTCGTGGACTATTTTCAAGAGGAATATGGATTGGAGGAGGAATAGACATATGAGCAGAGGAGCGTTGGGCAAGAATAACTGGGCGCTGTTTTTAATGCTTCTGGCAGGAATTATGCTGGGCGGTTTTATCGGAAATGCTGCTGCAGGTGTTTCGGGACTTAGCTGGCTGAATTATGGGCAGAGCTTCGGCTTCGCCAGTCCGATTGTGCTGGATCTGGGCATTCTGGTGATCACATTCGGATTATCGATCAAGATTACCATCGCCAGCATTATCGGTGTGTTGATTGCGATTATTATTTATCGTTTGATTTAAGTTCACAAGAAATAGAAAAGCCTCGGGCAGGGGAAAACTCCTGCCCGGGGCTTTTTGCGTATGTCTGATGCGGGGACATAAATCGTTCCGGGGACACTATCCTGCTACAAAGCTTTAACAATTTAGCGGAATAAAGAAAAAAAAGATTGCACATGAAAACATTTTTATACTAAAATGTATCTGACGAAAATATTGCAGTGTATACACAGCACAATATACTAAGAGTAAGGAGACAAAAAAATGGGATATGTAGATGAAGTTCTTGCAAAAGTAAAAGAGAAAAATGCTTCTGAGCCAGAGTTCCTTCAGGCAGTTGAAGAGGTGCTGGAGTCTTTAAGACCGGTGATTGAGGCAAATGAGGAACTGTATAAAAAGAATGCGATTTTAGAGCGCATTACAGAGCCGGATCGTCAGGTAATGTTCCGTGTTCCGTGGGTAGATGACAATGGACAGGTTCAGGTAAACAGAGGTTTCCGTGTACAGTTCAACAATGCCATTGGACCATACAAGGGAGGATTAAGACTTCATCCTTCTGTAAACTTAAGCATCATCAAATTCTTAGGATTTGAGCAGGTATTTAAGAATTCACTTACACACTTCCGATCGGCGGCGGCAAGGGTGGTTCCGATTTTGACCCGAAGGGCAAGTCTGACAGAGAGATCATGCATTCTGCCAGAGTTTCATGACAGAGCTTTACAAATATATCGGTGCAGATACCGACGTACCTGCCGGAGATATCGGAACAGGTGCAAGAGAGATCGGTTTCTTATTCGGCCAGTACAAGAGAATCCGCGGATTATACGAGGGAGTTCTCACGGGTAAGGGACTTACATACGGCGGTTCTCTCGCACGTACACAGGCAACCGGATATGGTCTGTTATACCTGACCAACGCATTGCTGAAGGATCACGGCATCGACATCGCAGGCAAGACCTGTGCAGTTTCCGGTTCCGGTAATGTTGCAATCTATGCGATTGAAAAAGCACATCAGTTAGGAGCAAAGGTTGTGACCTGCTCTGACTCTACCGGGTGGATCTATGATCCGGAAGGAATCGATGTTGCATTATTAAAAGAAGTAAAAGAGGTAAAACGTGCGCGTCTTACCGAGTACGCGGCAGCAAGACCTTCTGCAGAATATCATGCAAAGCAGAATGGTGAGCACGGTGTATGGCAGTACAAGTAGATCTGGCACTTCCGTGTGCAACACAGAACGAGCTTGACATCGAGGATGCGAAGATGCTGGTTGCAAACGGCGTTACATCTGTTACAGAGGGTGCGAACATGCTACCACACTGGAAGCTACCAAATATCTTCAGGCAAACGGCGTATTATTCGTAGGCGGTAAAGCTGCCAATGCCGGTGGTGTTGCTACTTCCGCACTGGAGATGAGCCAGAACTCCGAGAGACTTTCCTGGACATTCGAGGAAGTGGACGGAAAGCTCAAGGGCATCATGGAGACCATCTACGCAAACATTTCAGATGCTGCAAAGAGATACAATGCAACCGTTGGCGGACAGACAGACTACGTTGCAGGTGCCAATATTGCCGGATTTGAGAAGGTAGTAGATGCCATGTTAGCTCAGGGTGTTATGTAACGCATAATTATTCAAAAAATGAGAGCCCTACACATTGCAGGAAAACGCAAAAGTGTAGGGCTTTTGTATTTTGCCAGATGCATGAAAATGCAGTAAAGCAAGCGGTTTATACATGGGAAAAGGAGATAAGTTACAAGTAATATACATATAATATACGCGTAATATACAAACGATTTTGCATAATATACAAGGATTATTCGACTAAAATGTGTTTTTATAAAATAGGGTAAAAACATAGCACAGGGTAATCAATGAAATTACGATTTATTTTGAACAAGAATTTGAAATGAAGATTGTCGGTTTATGTAAATTGTGATACACTACCGACATGAGAAGTAATCGTGTACAGAGTGGTAGCCTCCCAGACTAGAGATAGAGGGGAGGTGGTGCTGATGGATATGTATGAAGTTTTAAGCCTGTTATTTTTAGGCGGTTCATTTCTAATCGCACTGCTTGCTACATAGATAGGAACAACAAGCGAAAATAAATAAGCCACTCCTGTCTTGGCGGACGAGTGGCTTATTAAATAACCATTTACGAGGCTAACCACTTTGTGGGCGGTTGCTTCTCTTTATGTTTATTATAGTATGAGGTGGGTAAATTTTCAAGACATAAATTTGTGGAAGTTGGATTTAGTTTATTTCAGAGTGAGATAGTAGTATACGCGTAATATACAAAAATGTTTGAAATCCCCATGAATACTGAATACCTGTGCTGATGCCATGTTAGCTCAGGGTGTTTGCTAATTAAGAATTTCTAAGATAATATAAGATATGGTTAAGTTCCTGTAAACAAATCAAATCTTCGATTTGACTGGTGTTTATGGGACTTTTCTTTATGCATATATAAGACATGTGAATGGTGAGAATATTGATAAATGGAAGGGATATTATTAAAAAATTTGAAGCTGTAGAATTTTACGTTGAATTTTACAGCTTAATTTCGTATAATATATGTAAATAAAGAAACGATATCCAGGAAAGGAAGTTGATTTTATGCCGAATATATTACCTGTATCAGACTTAAGAAATTATAATGAAGTGTTGAAAAATTGCCAGGTTGGAGAGCCAGTGTTCCTGACAAAAAATGGCAGAGGCAAGTTTGTAATTATGGATATTGAGGACTATGAGCGTGAGAAGGCAGAGAAAAAGCTGTTGATGAAGCTACAGGAAGCAGAAGAAGCAGTTAAGGATGAAAGCGCCTGGATGAGTTTGGATGAACTGAAGAAATCTGTCGGGGTATAGCCTATGATGAAATTACGGATTAATTCTATTGTGGCAGAGGACTTAAAGAAAATGAAAGAGTATATTGCGGAAGATAATGAAGAAATGGCAGTAAAGACCATTCAGGAGATATATGCTCGAATTGAGAATATACAGCAACTTCCGTATATGGGAGCTGATCTTGCTAAAAGGGTCAGCTTCCGGACGGATTATAAATATGTGATTTGTGGGAATTATGTTGTGCTGTATAAGATTGGAAAAGAATATGTGGAGATTTACCGGGTTGTGAACCGGTATCAGGACATTACGAAGATATTTTAAATTAAACGGAAGAAAATGATGGAATAACAAGCAAAAGTAACAATAAAAATGCCTACCTTCGTACCTGACTGGTGGAAGGTAGGCATTTAATTATCATAGTAATTATGCGTAATATACAAAACGCTATGAAAGCTTTATTTTTAGGTGGTTCTTCTATCCTTATGCCATCTCTTTTTCCCCGATCTTATTTACGATCGTCCGGAAAATCCGGAACATGAAGAGGATCGTCATGATAATGGAGATCAGCTCTGCGATCGGGAATGCCCACCAGATCAGGTTGACATTGCCGAACTGCGCCAGAAAATAAGCAACCGGCAGCAGTGCAACCAGCTGTCTTGCGATCGAGACAAACATACTGTAGACTGCTTTGCCGAGCGCCTGGAAAATGCTGCTGCAGGAGATGCCGAATCCTGCAAGGATAAAGCTTAAGCTGATAATCCGGAGCGCCGGGACGCCGAGAGAAAGCATGGTGTCGGAAGCGCTGAACATTTTAAGCAGCTGCGTCGGGAAGAGCTGGAAGATCAGAAGCCCGACCGCCATGATGCAGACGGCATAGGTGACCGTGTGGCGTAAGGTCTTGACCACGCGCTCGCGGCTGCCGGCACCGTAGTTGTATGCCATGACCGGGATGACACCGTTGTTCAGACCAAACGCAGGCATAAACACGAAGCTCTGTAATTTAAAGTAAACGCCGAACACTGCCGTTGCTGTGGAGGAGAAACCGATCAGAATACGGTTCATACCGTAATTCATGACGGAACCGATCGCCTGCATGACAATGGAAGGCACGCCGATGGCATAGATCTGACCGATGATGGTGCCGTCCGGGCGAAAGCCTTTTAAACTCAGCTGAATCTCCTTATTTCTGGTCTGGTTGATGACGACAGCGAGAACCGCAGCGATCATCTGACCGATGACGGTGGCGGCTGCAGCACCGGTGATGCCCATTTTCGGAAAACCAAACAGACCAAAGATCAGGATCGGATCTAAGATGATGTTGATGACCGCTCCGGTGGTCTGGGTAATCATGGTGTAGACGGTTTTTCCGGTTGCCTGCAGCATACGCTCGAACATCAGCTGGGTAAAGCAGCCAAAGGACAGGCAGCAGCATACGGTGAGATACTGCTTTCCGTAGAGAACAATTTCTTCAATATCCGTCTGGCTGCGGAAAAAAGGTTCCGCGAAAAACAGACCGATGATAAGGAACAGCAGATAGCTGAGCAATACCAGAAAAACAGCGTTTTCCGCAATCTTGTTGACTTTGTCGAAATCCCTCTCTCCGAGTGAGCGGGCGAGGAGCGCATTGACGCCGACCGCAGTACCTACACCTACGGCAATCATCAGATTCTGGATCGGGAAAGCCATGGATACGGCAGTGAGTGCGTTTTCACTGATCTGCGCCACGAAAATACTGTCCACGATGTTATAGAGAGCCTGTACCAGCATGGAGATCATGATTGGCAGAGACATGGATATGATCAATTTATCGATAGGCATTGTGCCCATTTTATTTTCCTGCATGGGAAACCTCCTTTGTTGAATGGTATAACGTTAAAACGACCTTTCTATACTACCATTTTGCGGTAGCGATTACAAGGCATGGTGCAAGGATTGGGGAATCTTTTGTGAAACGGTGGCACTGTGCCGCAATTTTTGGTAAAATAGATGAGAAAAAAAGAACAACAGGAGATTATACAGATCATGAATATATTATTTTTTCTGACCCCGAAGGAAGACGTGGCGCATGTGGATGAGGACGATACCATGCGTCAGGTTCTGGAGAAGATGGAGCATCACGGCTATACGGCAATCCCGCTGCTTAGCCGCGAGGGAAAATATATCGGAACGATCACGGAGGGCGATCTGCTCTGGTTTTTAAAGGACCGCAATTTTCCGGATTTGAAGTTGCTTGAGGATATGCCGATTACCTCCATCCAGCGCCGCAGGGACAATGAGGCAGTCAAGATTGACGAGTCGATGGAAGACCTCTTCGGCAAGGTGATGAACCAGACTTCGTTCCCGTCGTGGACGACAAGCGTGTGTTTATCGGTATTGTGACGAGAAAAGATATTCTGGCATACCTTGGAAAAAAAGCCGCCGCGCAGGAGAACGGTGCGCGGGGCATGGATCAGGCATAGTGATGGTAAGCCATACGGGTTATGTGACAGCGCTTTCTGTCAGAATTATCAGCAAATAAGCGAGACAGAACAAAAGAATTTCTTAAATTTGTTATTTTTTTCACAAAACAGAATGGTAATCCGCTATAATATGAAGGAGAGACAAGGCATAACATTTATACAAAAGAAAGGGGAATTTACAAATGAATTCAATTTTATCAGCGACAGTATTGATTCCACTGATTGTGATCGTGCTGCTCATCGTACTGCTGTGCGTCGGATACGTGAAAGCACCGCCGGATATGGCGTACATTATTTCCGGTGTCAAGAAGAAGTCCAAGGTGGTCATCGGAAAAGCGAGCATTCGCATTCCGTTTTTTGAGCGTCTGGATAAGCTGAACCTGCGGCTGATTCCGATCGACGTCAAGACGAGCAATGCCGTGCCGACAGCGGATTACATCAATATCAATGTCGATGCGACCGTCAACATCAAGATCAGCAACGATCCGGAGAAGCTGCGGCTTGCGGCAGAGAACTTCTTAAATAAAAACACCGAGTATATTGCCGGGGTGGCAAGAGAGGTTCTCGAGGGTAATGTGCGTGAGATCGTCGGTAAGATGAAGCTCGAGGAGATGGTATCCGACCGCCAGAAGTTTGCCAACCTGGTCAAGGAAAATGCGGAGCCGGATCTTGCGGCGATGGGACTCGACATTATCAGCTTTAATGTCCAGAATTTCGTGGACGGCAATGAGGTCATTGAAAATCTGGGTATTGACAACATCGTAAAGATTAAGAAAAGTGCAGCGATTGCCCGTGCAGAGAGTGAGCGGGACATCAAAGTGGCACAGGCGGCGGCGGATAAAGAGTCCAATGATGCAGCGGTTGCGGCGCAGACCGAGATCGCGAAGAAGCAGAATGAGCTTGCCATCAAGAAGTCCGAACTTCAGATGGAGGCGGACACGAAGAAGGCTATGGCCGATGCGGCTTACGAGATCCAGAAAGAGGAGCAGCGTAAGACGATCGAGGTGACAACCGCCAACGCGGATATTGCAAAGCAGGAGCGTGAGATTGAGCTGAAGCAGAAAGAGGTTGCAGTCAAGGAGCAGTCTCTGGAGGCGGAGATCAAGAAACAGGCGGAAGCGGATAAGTATGCGGCGCAGCAGCGCGCGGAGGCAGAACTTTACCAGCGTCAGAAGGACGCGGAGGCGAGACAGTTCGAGGCACAGCGCGAGGCGGAGCGAGAAAAGCGCAGGCAGAGGCAGAGCGTTACGCCAAGGAACAGGAGGCTGCCGGTATCCGTGCGGTCGGTGAGGCAGAGGCATCTGCGATCCAGGCCAAAGGTATTGCAGAGGCGGAAGCGATGGAGAAGAAAGCGGAGGCGTACGCAAAGTACAATAAAGCGGCAGTGGCAGAGATGATGATCAAGGTACTTCCGGACATCGCAGCCAAAGTGGCAGAGCCGCTCGGCCAGATCGACAAGATCACGATTATCGGCGGCGGAGAAGGTGGAAACGGTGTGGATCAGGTTGCCGGCAATGTGCCGGTTGTCATGGCAAAAGTATTTGAGAGCATGAAAGAGGCGACCGGTATTGATCTGGCAGACATCATCAACGCAGAGTCCTACGATGCGCAGGTGAACCGCAACATCAATGTGTCGGGACTGGATTCTGTCAATCTTGTGGTAAAAGATGAAAAGAAAGGCGCAGAACAGCCGGATGCGCAGGACGGGGCAACGACAGAGTGATGACGGTGGAAGTCGGCGTCAACCGCAGAGCGGGAACGGGACAGTCTGTTACGGCGGCAGTTTTTATCGTGATGGCGGCAGGATCGATAGCGGTGATCCCGCTGCTTGCCGCAAACCTTGACCGTAGAGCACTCGGGATAGCGGCGTGTGTTCTCACACCGGTGTTCTGGATCGGGTTTATCGGGGCAATCTGCTGCGTGGGGGAGATTGTAAATACGCCGACCAGGGCGTTCCTTCTCACCAGTGATTGGCAGTTGTATTACGTGCACTTCGCAGCCCGCGACTACGGACCTGCACCGGTGACAAAAGCCGGGGAGATCGTACATAATTACAAGGTGCTCTCCGAGGAGAAAAAGGGACGGAAATGGCGCCGGGAGTATCTGGGCAGCGAGGAGTTCCGCAGCATGGTACAGCAGTACCTCGAGGGAGTGCGGACGGATACGATGGGGTGCGTGATCGAGCATCTTCAGACACCCTCCGTCCGTTCCGAAGGCATCGACGGAAGTGTGCTGCGCTACTGGGATGACGTCCGGAAAAAGTGGGCAACGATCCGGCTCTTAAGAACAAATACCGGATATGAGAAAATCTGCCGTACGGTAAAGCTCCGCCAGGAGCTTGGACGCTAAGAACATCTCTAAAAACGGGGCTGCCGCATAAAGCGGACAGTCCCGTTTGACGTGATAAGTAATATAAGGAGGAAGAGCATCCTATCGATTTCAGATGGAAATGTAGATGGAACATTCGTTGAAAAAAATGCGCGCATTTCTTCCTGCCGGATTTTTGCATCGAATTCCGTGTCTCTTCCACGTTTTGACAATCCATGGAATGTGTCCGACAAACCGCAGACAATGAGCGGATTCCCTAGTGTCCCTAGCGGCACTGCTTCACAGACAATATAAAACCGCGCGAACCGAACTCGCCGTCATCTGCTATTGAAGTTAAGGCAGATGACG